>SDBV01012616.1_pt1 | contig 10816 bp, 6 predicted proteins | sample 2277081 | NCBI WGS metagenome assembly SDBV01 (sample SAMN10402039, study PRJNA504765) | marine sediment metagenome | isolation source: marine sediment core GS10_PC15, 223 cmbsf | place: Arctic Ocean: Southern Knipovich Ridge | collected 2010
TTCATCAGGGACAGAAAACAGAGTACCGTTTATATTGAAACCATATAGATGGGAATTTGTCCATCCGAATGCAATTTGAATTATTTTATGGAGTTCTTTAAATGTAATGTCATTTTCAATTAAAATTTCTCGCCAAATCTCTGGCATAATATCCAAAATAGTAATCCGAAGTTTTAAAATTTTATTCATAAGGCAATCCTTTTAATTTTGAGCACATAAGGGTTCGTGGTTCATCTGGTCGTCGCTTCCTCCACTGGCACATACTCAGTCCTGTCCGCATATATTGGATTCAGGGAGTGCTGTCGATAGTGGCCAATATCCCTGAACCTTTATATCCGATATTCCCATATCAAATTCAATAAATTTCTACTCGATCTCCCCCATAAATTATATGGCTGGAGTTTCATTTAATCGGTAATATCCTCCATGGATTCAACCCGTGTGGCCCAGAAGGAGACTTTATTTGAGGGCGAACCAAGGTTTTTTGGGAGTACATTTCCAAGGGGATGCTGTTTGGAGAACCAGGCATCTTCACGTTGCAAATTGAGATTGGGTGCTGGGCGCTTGGAATTTTCCATGACCACAAATTTCTTTCCGCCAAATATGTAAGTAAAGGATATTGCCACACTATCCTCGGTTACATACACGAAGCCATTCTGAGTTTGATAATCGGTTGTTACGTTGTTTTCGACATTGATAATGTTAATTTTATATATATGAGGATATTCCCACGTGACCTTGATCCATTCAGACCACACAGTGGATGAAATGCCGACGTCGTTGTAGGCAAACAGTTCAAACCTGTAAGCGGGATGATCAAGATCACTAAGCGTCCATTGAGTCGTGTTTGGGGGCAGTTTAATATTGTAGCCTAAAACATAGCCCTTCTCTGTGTCAGCATTGTCATTCCAGTTCAAGGTTATTGCGTATGGAACGCTCACATCAGTCGTGAGTCCACTCGGTGCCAATGGTGGTTCTGTAGGCTCAATGTTTTGCTTAGAAGAATTATCATCCTTGTCGAACAAACATCCGGAAATGATTAATATCGCCAGTACGAGGTACAGCTGCTTGATTCTTATTATTTTCATAATCTTGCCTCCAATTCTATTTTCAGAACTGACAAAAATTTTGTAAAAACCGATATTTCCACAATCACATTCATGAGCAGATGACACTATTTTACAAACACCATCTTCCTCGTCTCGGCGCATGTTCAGTCCTGTACGCATATATCGGGTTCAGGCAGTGTGGTCAGTATATCAACTTCATAATGGCTTACATCTCGAACATGGCGTATACTTTCATCACTCCATATATCAATACGTCACTCCACCCGGACGGCGGACAACACGGGGGAAATCTCCATTCTGTTCAACAATGAATCCGGTTACATCCTGCGGACTACACGGATACCCAAGTCGGAGAAACCACCAAAATACTCTCAATGGTTAGAGCATACTTACCTCCGTGGTATATACATTAAACCGACATCCCAATATCAAATTCATGAGGGCTTATATATCCTGATAATTTTGTTGTTAAGTTAAAAATATTATATTAATCCACTTGAAATAAGATTATTTCCTCTGAAAGAATCAAATATTTGCTGATTATTATTAATAATTTAATTTGGAACGACTTTATACAATTAATATCCTCTATCTTTCATGAAAACACGTATACGGCTGTTGTAACCATAATCACCAGCTGATTTAAGGCCTCCGTTGAAATAAACTGCCGGAACATTGCCCCCTGTTTTTTCTATCAACTGCTCGGTGATTTCCATACATAATGACCAGAGCATTGTAGTGTTGAGTATTCCTGATGTCGGGCAAACTTTCCGGTCGAATCCGGGAAGTGCAAACAATCCGTAGGTATCGGTCATACGGCCTATATGCGCCTCTGTCCCTTTGTGAACCGTTCTTCCTTCAGGTATTTCGAAATTACGGGATATCGGACCGAGAGAAGCTACTCTCATGCCCCGTTTCTTGAATTCATCGAGATTTTTAAGATCAATCTCATCATCCGGTTTGTAAGTTCCCATAACTACACAGTCCTTCGAGGTACCTTCAATATTATTGTCACTCATTCCCTTTGCAAATGAAAAACCGCCGCGGCGCCAGTTTGCTTCTGATGCGAGAGACTCTTCATAACGGCTGTAAAAATAAACTTTCCCGTCATTTAGCACTGTATCGACTACCATCGAAGCTATTTTCCGCATGCTGCCAAGCTCAGCACCTATAAGATCCAGCTCCAGCATGATCTCATCAAAAAAGTCGTCCAGAAGGGGATCACCCAGTTTTACCCTTTTGATGTCATCTGAAAGTTTCGGTTCATCACCTCTGATTTTTGCCGGTTTATTTTCAATGGCAAGAATACGGCAGGCATCAGCCATTATCATCCAGAACAGTGTAGTATAAAGCGGCCCGGAAACAGGCCCGAGCGGAGAAGGCATGCCGGGAATATTTACAAGCGCTCCGAGACTGGTTATATTCGTTTCAATCCATATATCCGAATAGTTGCGGACTATTATTTTTTGAAGATCATCGCTCAAGAGTTCAGATCCCTTGCAATCACCATTTACCGGTGACGATGCGCCAATTACAAATATTCCTTTTTTTTCGAAATCTTCTAACGTTTTTTGACTGAGAGAATAACTCGCAAGGACCAGATCTCCTTTTTTTGCTTTCCTGGGATCATAACCCGGAGTGATGATTTCCGGCACTCCATTACGTCCCGGAAAAATATCCGCAGTGTGAGTATGCCCCAGATCCCAGTAACTCCAGCATGTTTTCCCTCTGAGGACAGTACGGGCAACAGCATGTGCAGATTCAAGAATTTTTTCAGACTGGTTAATGCGAACCCATGTAAGCATTTCTTTAACCTTATCTGTGAAATGGATAGCAAGCGGCTTTTTATCACCTGAATTCGATCTTTTTTCACATTCATCTGCAGCGGCGTATTTGATGAAATTATCCATGGCCATAAACATAAAAGGTATGCATCGAAAAGTGTCGCGACGTTTCATGGTTTACTCCTTTCACACAAAAGCGTTCTTTTTTAAAATGTTTTTTTTATAAACCGATCAAATTTAAGCAGCGCAAAAGAATTTTATACTATTATTTCGGCGAAAAAATATACGGTATTATATTTCCGCACAATTGCGAACGTAAAATGCTTTAAAATAACTTTTATTTATGTTCATTTCTTTGCATGCCCAAAGAAACGAACCAAAGAAAGGTCACCCCGGAGTAATCGTAATCCGTTCTCACAGCGTCAGTTCCCGGGAATTTCAAACACACCCATCCCATCACCTTGTGAAATTCCATTTCTGGAAATGCCTTGTTCGCCCGGCGATTCCTCATGGGGATTTTTTCATAATGTCAGATAAAATATGCATCCTGTTTAATTGCCGTTGTAATAAATACAGCACCCGTACACTTCAAGGGGGGAAAAAAATACTCGAAAACCGAAAGGATAAGTTCTTCTCTGGAGATTTAGGAAGCATTGCCGGGCTTACTCTATAAGCGAATTGAACTATTATGCATTTATTTTACTATATTTTAATACATTGTGTGAAAACTGCTATAGAGCTATATTTCTAATAATTCTCTATAAGGTCTCTTATGGTGATTCTTGGGCTGATAGCTGAAAGTTGACAGCCGGTTTTTCCACAGTTTTTAATGGTTATTACCGATATTCCCATAGGATCATATCAAAATCATGAGTGGTATTATTCCTGATAATACTGTTGACTAATAAATGTTAATATTTATTAATTCTTTATGCAAGCGATATAAATTTTAAAGCAGGATATAAAGATGTTGTTTGAAAATCTGAATTATGCTGCTATATTTAATATTGCAGCCTTGGTCACGATTTTTCTTTTTCTGTTTATACTCGCATCGATATTTCCTTTACGGCGTCATACAGTGTCAGGGATTCCGAGATTCATAATAAATATAAGCTTTTCCGCAATGGTTTTCATTGCTGCCTCGATTATTGTAAAACCTCTATCTTTCTCTATTATGTCTTTGCCGAAGGAATATTCATTCGGATTATTACATTTTATTCGTCTCCCTGTTTATGTGAACTTTATTATCGGATTTTTGCTTATGGATCTCACTTTTTATTGGTGGCATTCGGCGAATCACCGCGTACCGGTTCTCTGGAGATTTCATAATATTCACCATATCGACCCCGATCTGGATGTGACTACTTCTTTCAGGTTTCATATCGTTGAAATTCTTATTGCTACAGGATTCAGGGCTTTGCAGGTCGGCATGATCGGTATTCAGCCTGTTACTTATTTAATTTATGAATTTGTATTTACCTGTTCGACCATGTTCCATCACAGCAATGTACGTCTTCCAATCGGTCTTGAACGAGTCCTGATAGCGATTTTTGTAACTCCTCGAATGCACAGCATTCATCACTCTATGGTTAGGGAGGAAACCAATTCTAATTACTCGGTAATTTTTAATTGGTGGGATTATATTCATAAAACCCTGTGCCTCAATATATCGCAGTCAGAGATAACTATCGGTGTACCGGCTTATATCGAACCATCCGATAATAAATTTTTCAGACTTTTATTATTACCGTTTAAAAGACAGCGAGAATACTGGCATATGCCCGACGGCACAATTCCCAAAAGAATGATTAATGAAATGACTAAACGAACATATCTTTTTAAATAAAGCGGAGATATTTTTCTGTAACCTTTCAAATCGGAACTACTATGCAAAATGAAAAAATTGCAGGCTTTAGCGATCCATGTATAAACGAATCGAAGGAAATAAAATCAAAATTAATAACCTTTGTCATATTTGGCGGCGCCGGTGATCTCAGCCGTAGAAAATTAATACCTACGCTTTTTAAAATGTACATGGATGATATACTTCCGGAGCGATTTTCGGTAGTTAGTTTCGGACATCCGGAATTTACCCGGGAACAGTACATGGACTTTTTAAAAAAATCATTACAGGATTTTTATGATGACTCTTATAAAATATCTGATTTTAATAAATTTGCCCGGAATTTTCACCATATTTCAGCCGATTTCTCAGATGACACGAAATACATGAAGCTAAATACTTTGTTGGATGACATTCCCGCAGGTTCTAAACAGAATGATCGGGAAGTTATCTTCATTTTTGCGGTTTCTCCCGTGTTCTACATTAAAATTGTGGAAAAATTATCAATTAACAAAATTACAAAGAAATTCGAAACAAAAGTCTTTATAGAAAAACCCTTCGGGAGAGATAGAAAAAATGCTCAGGAATTGAACGATGTACTGTTAAATGTATTTACCGAAGATCAAATATACCGGACTGACCATTATCTTGGAAAAGAAACCATACAAAATATCATTTTTTTCAGATTTGCCAATAGTATATTTGAACCTATCTGGAACAGAAATTTCATCGACCATGTCCAGATTACAGTAGCGGAAAGCATAGGCATCGAGCATAGAGGTTTTTTTTACGAACAGGCCGGTGTCGTACGGGATGTTATTCAAAATCATATGATGCAGCTTGTAGCTCTTGTTGCCATGGAACCTCCGGTGGGTTTCGGAGCCGACCTTATCCGTGATGAAAAAGTAAAAGTATTTAATACCATTAGACAAATGGACGAGGAATACCTCCTGCAAAATTCTGTTCGCGGACAGTACGGCAGCGGTTTAATAAACGATAAAATAGTAAAAGGATACCGTGAAGAAGATAGAGTATCTCCGGATTCGAATATTTCGACATATCTCGCACTCAAATTGTATATCGACAACTGGAGATGGGCTGATGTGCCTTTTTATGTAAGAAGCGGTAAAAGTCTCGCCAAAAAAACAACGGAAATCTATGTTCAATTTATACAACCGCCGCTCAAATTGTTTGGCGATGTCTGTCAGGATATTAAACCGAACGGCCTTATATTTTCTATACAGCCCGATGAACAAATTTCACTCGAATTAAGCGTAAAATATCCGGGCATCGGAAACAGCCCTTATGTGGTCTCGATGGATTTCAATTACGAAAAATCCTTCAATATCAAAACTTATCCTCCTTATGCAAGGCTCTTAATGGACTGCATAAGAGGAGATCTCACCCTTTTTGCCCGTCAGGATGGAGTCTTGGCCATGTGGTCTTTAGTAGATCCTGTTATCGATTGGTTCGACAGCAATCCGGCACGGGATTTCCCAAACTATAAAGCGGGAACCTGGGGGCCTCAAAAAGCAAATCTCATGCTTGAAAATGACAACAGAAAGTGGAGATTGAGTTAATTTGGCAAAACCTCTCAGAGAATACATCTGCGACGGCAGAAGATTCCTGGTTTTCAAGAACAGTGAGAATCTCGATGATTACTTGTTTGAATTATGGAAATCTTTGTATGACTATGCTATTCAGAAAAAAGGCTGTTTTTGTGCCGCCCTGTCGGGGGGAACTACCTCAATTTGCTTTTACAGGAAAATCGCATTAAATAAAGATATATTTAACTGGGAGAAAATTCATCTTTTCCTTGTAGATGAGCGATATGTCCCTCAAAATCATAACGACAGCAACTCCCTTATGATCAGAGAAAATCTCATTTCAGGTATTCCCATACCGGAACAAAATTTTCATTTTATTCCTACCGATGATGATAATCCTGAAAAATCCGCAAGACAATATGAAAAAATTTTAAGAAACAATTTTTCCCATCAAAAGAAACGTTTCCCCCAATTCGACTTGATTATACTTGGTATCGGAGAGGACGGGCATACAGCCTCTATATTTCCCGGCACTCATTCACCGGATGAAAAATTGCGCTTAACAATTGTCACCGAATCACCCATTCCACCCCGGAAAAGAATCACATTGACACTACCCGTTATTAATAATTCAAAAAATATTGTTTTTATGGTAACCGGGAAAAATAAAAGCGCTGTCATAAAAAAAATATTACAAGACTCGTGTTCGAACCTTCCCGCAGCCCTTGTAAAACCTCTTGAAGGTGAAGCGCTGTTTTTACTTGATAAATTTTCAGGTTGTGAACTGGCAGACAGGTCATAAATTAAAAAAGAATCGAAGGTTCTCGATTGATGTTATCCTTGACCGCTATGCATGTCTATGCTTTGAGATGGCCTGCGCAGTTTATTATGCTTGTCGGAACAGGATATATATGGTATATTTCCATGTGATTACATCACATTGGATATGATTGTTGATATCACTTCCGACTTTCCGAATAGTGACTTGAGGAAAAACCGCAAATAGCCGGTTGTAAGAAACATCACACTGCCGGGATGAGGAAAAGCATCATATTAACATAGGCAGGTTCCTTTTTACAGGGAAGCATCTTTAACATATTTCCCTCGCGTTTAATCATAGCTGGGGAACTCCGGTGTATATCTGATGCTGCAGCCGTGAAACTGAAACGGCCATGTACTTCTTGTTGAGCTGTTTTATTAATGAATAAATAAAGATTGGATCATTTAATGCCACATTCTTCTTGTCAATCCGCACATACTTTCCATATACCTGTCATGGGAACCGGTTTTACTATCGATACGCCTGCTTATGTTGCTCAGTACGGTATTTCCTCAGTGATTTCACTTGTCGATGATGTACTTATAGAACAGATGAAAAAACATCATGCCTTAAAAGCGGGTGAGGAATATCATGAAATCAGGGGCGGTGATCCCGATTCCCGCGCCCGCAGGATAACGGAATACCTTAACCTTCTCGACAGAATCGTGAAAAAACAGGTGGATGCTATCCGCAGGGCTCCTTTTGAAACAGGAAGCGAGATTACACGTTATTTCGAAATGCTTCCCGATGGTGAACTGAAACAGAATTATCTGACCATGTTATCCGCCGGGGATCCTGTGGATAAAGCCCGGTTGCAGGACAATCTCAGAAACTGCGTTGTGCCCGGCAGTATCGATGTCAATGTCATGACAAAACTCGATTGCAACCGTTCTCTGAACGGTGAAAAACCGCTGCCTGAAAATTCCGATGCCAAAACGGCTTTACGCGGATTTGCAAAAAGTGTCGTAAGCGCATCGATTGTCTGTTCGGCGGGAATGAACAGGGGTTTTTACGCATATATGGCGGATTTCGATGATTTTTTTTCCGGTGTCGACGGTTCGCTGAAAAAGAAAATAGTACTTAAAGTCAGCGACTATCGGTCTGCGGAGGTTCAGGGAGCGTTTCTTGCCAAACGCGGTCTCTGGGTTTCTGAATACCGTATTGAATCCGGACTGAACTGCGGAGGTCATGCTTTTGCGACGAAAGGCCTGCTTCTGGGGCCCATCATAGACGTATTTCGCGAGAAACGGCATGATTTGATCGACAGGCTCTTTGGTCTGTACACCGCAGCGCTGCAGAAAATTGGAAGGCCGGATGTAAGCACCCCCCACGATATGAAGATAACAGTTCAGGGCGGCATCGGCAATGCATCTGAAGATAAGTCGCTTTTCAAATATTACCATGTGGATGGTACCGGATGGGGCACTCCGTTTTTACTCGTGCCGGAGGTTGTTAATGTCGATGAACCTCACCTCAGAAAAATTGTCGTGGCCGGTCCGGATGATGTGTATCTCAGCGCCAGCTCACCAATGGGTGTACCGTTCTGGAATCTCAGAACCTCGGCAAGCGAGGCATTTCGAGAAAAACATATCCTGGAAAACAGGCCGGGCAGTACATGCATCAAAGGTTTCCTGAAATTCGACACAACATTCACGAAAAAGCCGATTTGTCTCGCCTCGGCAGCCTATCAGCAGAAAAGGCTTGTCGAGCTCGAAAACGAGAGCCTTACGCCTGAAAAGTACAGCCGTGTAAAAGATAATATCCTGGGCAAATCCTGTATCTGCCATGATCTTGCAGGCGGAGTGACTCTCAGGCATGGTATCGATCCGAAAGCCAATACCGCTGTCTGCTGCGGTCCGAATATCGCTAATTTCTCAAAAATAGTCACGCTTCAGGAAATGGTCGATCACATATATGGCCGCATATCGCTTCTGTCCGATAATAACCGTCAGCACATGTTTATTAATGAAATTATGATCTATATCGACTATCTCAGAAATGAGATAGAAGTAAATTCTGCCGGTATGACACGGGTGACTTCGAATTATCTTACAGAATTCAAGGGAAACCTTCTCAGCGGCATTGAATACTATAAAGTGCTTGCCGAGGATTATTTTGAAGCGAAAAAAGAGGCTTTCCTTGAGAAACTGGAAGAGCTGAAAATCGAGCTGGAAACAATTCAAATCGAGCCCGCAGTATAAGCTGTATAAACTGCTCACCCCCTCAAGAGACAGGATTTTTCGGGCAGATTGATCATGTTGCTGTATCGCTTCCGCTTTTCACCGGGTTTTCAAAATTAAAACGTATTATTTACTCGACATGACAGCATCCGGAACATATTAATGTATCCGTAAGTATTTTCTGAGGATATACGGTTTCTAACGTTCTCGGAATTTTAAAAAAGGATTTACTGTACAGGATGTTGCGAGGCAGTTCAATCCTGACTGGAAGACGGTAAAGAATATTGATAAAGCTTCCTTAATAATATCCGCTTCACCCATGATAATTTTCTTCCTCTTTTCAATATCAAAATATTGCTACTATATTTTGATTTTTCATTCCCCCATAAAACAGCGTCTCAGCGATTAAAATCCCAAGATATATGGTAACACATGCCCCCACCACAGCATGCATTTTTCGCACTATCTCACCTCAGTGCATATTTTACTATTCGCCGGATTTTTTACATCAATAATACGCACGTGATTCAGTCTTTTTTGCATTCTCGGGCATTCCGGAGCTTCTTCTCAATCTTGCTTCTGATAAAGTTTATCTGTTTGCCTGGCATGAAATCCCTCTTATATTTTGAGAAGTATTTGACATAGTATGTTATTGAGTATAATTTATTAGTCAGGTGTCACATTATTCAACCGGCACCCGTCTCACTTTTACTCCGCTGTTTGCATGTCAACGTAATATCAATACCGGTTATCTTTACTGATTTTTCCTTGCATTTTTTCTTTTTTTTCTTCATTTTCTCTTACACCTGTTGGGTTAGTTATTGTTGTTTCGATAATTTCATATTATCTTATTCATTATCAATAAGATAACAAATTCAGGTGCTTTTTTCAACTACTAAAATCGCTCAACTTAGGTGTTAATTAAATGTTAATCTTATCTTATTGAATTGTTAAAAAGTCTTGACAATTATTGGTCTTATATGTAGTATTGAAATAATCGGCTTATCGCAAATCTTGAATTAAATAATTAATGAAAATTTTCAAAGCTGTAATATTTGATAGTAAAAAGACTATAACCCAACTTTCTAAGGAAAATATTATGGTATCAAAAAAGACACCACGTCGTATTTTAGCACAACCATATGATTATTCCGTGCAAGATATAGTGGATAAAATTAAGATAAAAGATATTGATTTAAACCCAAAATATCAAAGAAATTATGTTTGGGCTGCAAATGATGATGCAGAACATAAATGCTCACGGCTTATTGAGTCTCTTTTATTAAATATTCCAATTCCTGTAATTTATTTTGCAGAGCAAGCTGAAACATTAAAATACGAAGTAATTGATGGACAACAACGATTGTATACTTTTCAACGATTTTTAAATGATGATTTCGCCTTAAACGGATTAGAAATTCGAGATGATGTTAATGGTAAAAAATATTCACAACTGACACAAAAAGATAGAGACGAAATAAGAAAAAGATCTATCAGGGCAATTGTAATTCTTAATGAATCGGATGAAGAAATTAAATATGAAGTTTTTGAACGCTTGAATCTTGGCAGTAT
>SDBV01012618.1_pt1 | contig 10815 bp, 12 predicted proteins | sample 2277081 | NCBI WGS metagenome assembly SDBV01 (sample SAMN10402039, study PRJNA504765) | marine sediment metagenome | isolation source: marine sediment core GS10_PC15, 223 cmbsf | place: Arctic Ocean: Southern Knipovich Ridge | collected 2010
AAGTTTAATTTTATATCAAGTGCAGTTTTACCACATTTTTCACATCTAGCTTTATTGACAGTAAATTGACCAAGATACTTCAAAAGCTCAGTTTGACTAAAGTCTTTCCTATCTCCCATGTGTGTTTATAGCTCAAACAAGGAATTAAGAATTTTCAGAAGTTCCTATATACTTTCACTACTTCAATAATATATTGAGAGCAGCTATAATTGTAATAATTATCGCAGTTGTACTAATTATTCCTGCACAGATGATTTTACCTTTTCCATTTGGACTTGGAGCTACCTTATTTCTCTTAATTCTAGGAATAGTTGGCGTTATAGTTGCTAGAAGAAATCATAATAGAAGAGAAAAATTTGCACAAGAGCATCTAAAATATCAGTCTGAGAAAGACGAGCCAGAAGAATCTAAAAAAGATGACAAGTCATGGGATGGGGTATAGAGTATGATTCTCTTTGTGTTTTTTTCGATTTTATCTACCATTTATGGGCAGCTAGGGCCAAACTATGATCCACTATTCTATGATGTAATGCTTTATTTTGTAATTGGAATTATTTTTTTGATAATTATCATTGTAGTAATAGTTACGACAGTTTTGGTAATTCGTAAAAAAAGAAAAAATAAACAATACCAGCAATCACTGGGTGATTCTTCAGATGACTCTTCAGATGAAAAGGGATGGAATGGAATTTGATGGATAGTGGTAAAAATATCTAAAATTTACGTCATGAATTTTCATGTTCATCATCAGGTGGAATCTGCCATTGATGATGTTTACAAATCGGACAAACTGGGGCTTTAAGAAAATAATAGATAATTCCAGGAATAATTCCCAAAAATAGCAAGACTATCAACGCACCAACACTAAAGTCTCTTTCAGGTCTAATTGATCTTTGACAAAATGCACAATATCTAGCATCAGGATCAACTGGTTTAGATCTCTTTCGTTGAATCTCTTTTTTAGCTGGTGTAAGCTTTTTGGTTTCTATAGAATTGAGTTGTTTATATTTTTCATTAAGATAGGATGTTTCTTCGGCAGGCAAAGAACCGTTTTCTTCTAATCTCTTCTTAATTGATTCTAACCTCTCAGAATTTCCAATTTCTGCTAATTGTAATTTTTCAATGGTATCAATAGCTTTTTGTATTTTACTTGCATTAGGATCAATTTTTTTTAATTGCTCAGATTTCTGGTTAAGATAATCATTTTCTTCTTCAGATAATGATTTACCTGCATTCAACGAATTCGTTATTGATTCTAATTTTTCATGATTACCAATTTCTTCTTGTTGAAGCTTTTTTATTAAATTAAGAAGTTTTTCTGAATTTGTTTCTCTTGAAGAGTTTTCTTCAGACAAGTATATTTTTTCTGTATCTGAACTTTTTAACTGTTGATTCAAGTCTTTAAGATAATTCTTGTCACTTTCATAAACAGTTCGTCCTTCTTTAAGAGCATCCTTAATTGAATCTAATCTAACTTGATCCCCAATATTTGCATCTTGTAATTTTGATATTAAAGCTAATGTCCATTTTACCTTTTCATCATCCATTAGCTAAATCCCCATCCAGTCATGATCTTCTTCTGTTTTTGGTTTCTTTATATCAAACTTTTTTGGAACTGTTTGAAGACTCTTTTTCTTTTTATGTTTATCAAGGAAAATTATGCTCACTACTCCTCCAATAATTATTGGTACAATTATAGCTGCCCATGTTATCATTTCTATTTGGGTATCTAACTCACAATTATTTACACGAATACTCACACATTGATTGTATGCTTCTGGATTTGAGAAGCCATATTTCTCAAAACATTGTGTGTCTATATTCATACATTGATCAATACTTCCACTAGTTGATCTGCCCATTTTTTCTAATAACAATTGTTTATTTTTTATGGCATCAGAATAATTAGGATCAATTTCAAGTGCCTTTTCTAAATATGATAATGCTTCTTCGTCTTTATCTAATTCTTTAAGAGCATTTGCTTTATTGTTAAAGGCAAATGGATGATTTGAATCTATTTCTAAAACTTTATCATAATAGTAAATGGCATCCCAATATTTTCCTAAATCATATTGAAGTACGCCCTTACCCAATAATGCCTCAATATGTTCTGGGTTTTTCTGAAGTACTACATCATAATTCTCTAAAGCCTCGTTATATTGTCCCAGTTGATGGAAAGCAAAACCTTTGTTGTAAATGGCATCAACATGATCTGGGTTTAAAGACAATAACTTATCCCAATATTTTATCGACTCACTATATTTTCCTATGTCAGAAAGAGAAACGGCATAATAAAACAATGCACCTTCATTGTTTGGTTCTTGATCAATGACTTTTTTGTAGTGCAAAGATGCATCATTATACCGTTCAAGGTGATCAAAGATTCCAGCAAGATTGTAGAGTGATGTGATATTTTCGGGTTCAATTGATAATACTTTTTCAAAAAGTGATTTGGCTTCATTTAGATTGCTTTTGTAATTTTGGTCTAAAAGAATTAAGGCTTTTAAATTTAATGCATCCATCTCATTTGGGTTTATCTCCAATGCTCTGTCTGCATATATAGTAGACTTTACATAATCCTCCGATTCGTAATACCTGAATGCTAAATTGGTTAATGCATTATTATGATTAGGATCTATTTCTAGAACTTTTTCATAATAAATTATAGCTTCATCGTAATTTCCTAAATCACTTAATGCTACACCTTTATCGTTTAAACTTCTAGTATGGTCTGGTTTAATTTCGATGGCTTTATCAAAATATTTGATAGCCTCTTCGGGCTCGTTTGCATCTAAAAATTTGGTTCCTATGTTATGATATGTTTTGTAGTCGTTTGGATCAATTTTTAGTACTTTATCATAATAGGACATTGCCTCATCAATTTTTTTTAATTGATACAACGAATTTCCTGCGTATCGTAAGGCTTCAACAAAATTAGGATTTTTTTCTATAGCGTTTTCAAAGTATTCTAAAGCCAGACCATATCTTTCACTCTCATAATGTATCTTACCTTTATCAAAAAACCCTTCTGAAGTTAAATTTAGATCTTTAACGGTTTTAATATTTTCAGTTTTTTCTTCTACAATTTTTTCTGTTGAAACTATTTCTTGTGAATTAGGTGGCATTTTATCAGTTACTGAAAACGAAATTTTCCCTGTTGCACTTCCATATTCAGTTATAATTTGAATTTCATATTCTCCAATTTCAATTTCGTCTTGTTGTGCTAAATATGCAATTTGAACAGCCCAAATATCATTTCCCGCATACTTTGGTAGGATTTCACTTTCCATTAGGATTTGTCCTGAAGAAGTGTCAACTACTTTCATAAAATAATAACCATCTCTGGGATCATAATTTTCAATTTCTACATTAGCTCTAATCATATTTTTTTGAGAATTAAGAACTATTACAGGATCTCCAATTATTGTTACAGTGATTTCAGTGAATTCTGAAGCTTGAACTGAATGGAAAGTAGTAACATTAACTCCTAACAATAAAATTGCAAACAAAAGACTCTTCCTTTGCACATTTTGATATTCTGATGCTAGGAATTAAGAATTTTCAGGATCTGATTTATCTAAAACAACACGTATCAAAAAAGATGCTAAGGATATGGCAAGTCTTGGCAATCTTGTTTATAGCAGTTAGTGTAGCTGCTGCATCTGCAGCAAGGGAGCAAGTAACTGTATCTGCTCAAGATTCTGAAACTTTAAGATTCTATTTGGAAGACGGAGATCGAATAAAATATTGGATTAGTGTATCAGGAGGAAAAAATGATGATGTAGACATTATTGTAAAGAATCCTAATGGAGGTATAATGAATGAAGGTAGAATTTACAGTAGTTTTAATAATGAATTTAGAGCATCTCAAAATGGAAATTATTACTTTGAATTTGAAAATGATTTTTCATTAATCAGTAAAAAGTATGTAACTTTTGATTATGAAATTATTAAAAAACCAATCCCCATACCATCGGCATCATCTATTGCAGGTTCTAATTTTCCTGTGGCTGCTGGATGGATATGGCTAATTATTTTAGGATTGATTATTGGCATACCTATTGCAGTTTGGAAGAGTAGAAAAAATAGGAACAAACAAGATTATGAAGAGGAAGAAGAAATCAAAGATAATTCTCCAGAAGATAACCCAGAACGATCACAAAATGAAAATGCATTAGGAATTCTAAAAGAACGACTTGCTAAAGGGGAAATTTCAAAAGAAGAGTATGACAAATTAAAGAAAGAATTTGAATAAGAGATGTGTTTGAACAAGGTGATTAGTAAATGAAGGCAGGAACTTTAGCAGCAGGAATAATTATGATGGTTATTGGAGGTATTGGTTTTTTTAGTATGCAACAAACAATATCTGATTGTGGAAGTTTTGCAGGACAACTTGGAAGATTTTTTAGCTCTGATGTTAGCCAGCAATGCCAAATGGCACAGATGATTCAATTGGGCTCTGTTGTATTTGGTATAATTGGTCTAGGACTAATGATTGGGGGAGCTGTAGCAAAGGGAGGAGAACAAAAAATAACACAATGGAAAAATCCAAAAAAATACTTGAAAGACGAGTATAATGAGGGTTATGAAGAATCAAGACCTCGAAATAATACAAATCATCATCAAGAAAAAATAAAGGATGATAATCTTAAGAATTTAGGAATTTTAAAAGAAAGATTGGCTAAAGGGGAAATTTCTAAAGAAGAATATGATGACCTAAAGAAGGAATTTGAATAAAGATATTTAGAATTAAGAATTTTCAGATATTTACGGATGAAAAAAATAGTAAAAGCTATTTATCACAACCTATACCGTCTTTATCCACATAAACAACACCGATTTGAGATAAAGATCACATAAACAACACATTTTGAGATACAATTACATAAAAAAAAACATATTTTGAGATAAAGATTACATAAACAACACATTTTTGAGATACAATTACATAAAAAAAACATATTTTGAGATAAAGATCACATAAACAACACATTTTTGAGATACAATTACATAAAAAAAACATATTTTGAGATAAAGATCACATAAACAACACATTTTGAGATACAATTACATAAAATCTAATCCTATCAGACCCAGACCGTTTATGGGATAATTTTGGTTCCAGATTTAATGAAATCTAAAGTAGTTTTTTTCTCAAATTTAATTTTCTTCTTAACTAGAGTTTCTTTATAGCGATTTTTTAGTTCTAATTTATTTGATCGACTGATGACAAAATATTTTTCATCCTGCTGATTCATGTTTGAAGATAACTTGAATAATTCATGTGCCATTGAATCAGTTTCTGTCATTGAGAATCCTACAAATACAATGTTTTTTGCTAAAGAAAGCTCTTCGTTTGCTCTACTCCATAACCATCTAAATAATCCCTGTTGCTCACCTACTTGGTAATCTTTGTGAAGTGTTGGTGGAATAAGTAATGGTTCTACTTGTTTTGAATTACACTTATGACATCGACTTTTTTTGTTTAATACATCAATTACGGAATATCCGTCACTGAGATGAATATGTGTACATTCAAGACAATAAGATAAATTTGAAGAACCATGAAGTTTTAAAATTAATCTTCTGTTAGATTCTAACTTTTCTGATATTCCATATTGATAGGGAATTTTTAGATCTTCTAGAATTGTCTCTAAAATCAAATCATAATTGAAAGTAATAATAGTATCATTTTTCTTACAAATTTTTTCTAAAAAATCATAATATTCCTGAGGAATGTCTTTTTTTGTATTTTCTTTAAGAATTCTGATGATAAACCATTGTAGATCGTTATAGATATTCTGTGCTGAATATGATCTTCGTTTTTGTTCCAACGTTGATTCCATAAATAAAAAACGTGCTGCAGATACATGATTAAAAATATCTTCAATATTTGGTTTACAATAACCCATCTGAATCCGATTTTCCATGTATTCGCACAAAGAATTTAATTTTGAAAGTTCCTTTTTGTTTTTTATTTTGTGTTTAAGACCAGAAATTATTCGATCATTTAAGAAATCATTTACTAATGGGCATCCAGCTTGTTGTGAAAATCCTGCACCTAGGACATAGACTGTTTTTGAATTCACATCTAAATATAGACTGTTACTACTAAAAATTCATTTAATTCAAATTAAATCCGAAGAGACCCAGCTACTAAAATGGGAAAATTGTGGACCCGTTAGGATTGGCTGCTTTCTTCTAATTTATCTATTCTTTCATTCAATTTTTTTTCTAAATCTATAATCGTCTTTTTAAAATTCGTATGTGTACGTAGTTCAAGTAACACTCCACCTATTATCAAAAACATTCCTATTCCAGACATTAAAGCACCAAAATCAGTATTCATTGTAGATGCGAATATTGTTATCGTGGCACTGCCTTGTACTACAAGTATAATACCAAAGACTATTGCAAACCATTCTTTTGTTGTTAGTAATTTCTTTTCCTGTTTTTCTACAAATTTTTTTCGTTTATTTTCATCTATCAAAAACCAAATTCCTATTCCAATAATTGCAAATGTAAATGCGAAGCCCATAGATATGGCCATTGCCTCGACTAATTCATCCATATTCTAACAATAATTTCGTATGAATTAAGAATTTTCAGATTTTTTTTAAGTAATCAGAAACTTCATCCCAATAAGATGCTGAACCCATATTAGTTTCAATCCATCTGGGTAATGGTATGATCTTTCCTTCACTAAGCTTGGTTACCATTTCCTTTACTACTTTAATTGACAATTTTGCATTCTCTAAATTGAATTGGTTAAAAGTATGACTAATGTTTCCACTGGCTTTTCTATATTCAGCTTTATGATGAATTACATTATTTCTCCATTTAATTAAATTTAGAAAATCTTGAAAAGGTGGTTCATCTGGTTTGAATTTAAAAGATAAATTTAATGCGGCATGTACCCACAACCATTTTTGGCTGTGACTTGCTCTTTGAAATATTTTAGATTCTAGTGGAAGATGTTTCATAATCACGTAATTTATGTAAGTTTCAAGGCAGTTTGTTGCAGAGATTATACAAAGAGTAGAATATTCAATTTCGTCCAGAAGAGAATCATAATCCTCAGAATCCGAGTTTCTTTTTTGTCTTGCAGTATCTGCCCTTTGAAGATTTCTTATCGCAGAGCGAAGAAAAAGGGGTTCCATATGTGTTTTTACTTGGTAACCATTTTCCGTAAGCTTCACTGACTCAAAATATGAAAGCAGTGGTGGTTTTGGTACATTTGCATCAGCAGGATCGAAATTGATTTTTTGTTTATTATGATATTCTAAAATTTTACATCTGATTTTATTTCTCGCCATTTCCAAATCTTCATAAGCTTTTTCAACTTTTTTACGAAATACATCATTAGGATTTTTTCTGTCTTCTGAATTTCTTAATTCCTTAAATTTTTCATTGATAGAAAACAGTTCATCCAGTTCTAAAAAATCAGATTTATACCACTGATAGTGTTTGCCTGGTAAAATTTTATTTTCACTGATAGTCCATTGATAAAAAATATTATTATCTCTTACAATAGCTTTGTAATTAAATCCAAGTTTATGATCCCAAACCTCTATTGGATTTCCAAAAAAAGGAAAACAAGTATTATTTACCAAACCTTCAGGAGTAAGGTCAGCTTCATCCAAAGGAACAAAGGGAAGTCCTATACTTGCTAAAGCCGTTCTAACCGCTATCTCCTTAGGATTTACATTTTGTATCAAAAAGTAATTAGGAATAATCACCTTTTTTTCAGGAATTTTTTTAATATCATCATCTTTTAGTAATGTAAAATCAAATGTCCAAATTTGTTCCGAACCAGATTCTGCAAATCTTCTGCAATCAAAATATTCTACTATGACTGATTCTACCCACCAGTCTGGAAGTTTGAAATTTTGAGCTATCTCTTTTATTTTATTGTACCCATTAATTGTCAAACAATATTTCTATAATCTAGATCAAGTATAAGGGTTTTAGATTATTCGTAAGTTTTAGAAATCATACAAATTAAGAATTTTCCCAAAACTAAAATGTTTCAAATAACTAAATCTAGATGTGTATTCCCAGGAATTTTTTTTAAAACAGTATATTGACATTCATTCCAAATTCAAAAATGTATTAGATCTTACAGAACACTTGAACGAAAACTTTCCTAAAATGGCAGATACTCATCTTAATGATCAACAAAATAAATTACAACAATATCTGGACGATTTAAAAAAGGAAGAGAAGACAACATATGATGAGGCCATACTAACACTCAAAAAATTCGAGAATGGTCATGGCTACGATCCAAGTAAAATGAGTAGGAACGGCCTTGAGGCCTTTATCAAATTAATAGATGACAAAGCAAAACATCAATCATCTCAGGATTTCATACGAGAAATGGCCTTAGTTCATATAATTACTACATTCAATGAATTTCTCAAAGATACATTACACATTGCTTTTTTCTTGGGGGCTAAGACTAAGAAAATGTGGAGAGCAATGTCAAAAAAGAATCAAGAAAAAACGATAGCACATTTAGTCGAACATGATATTAAAGAAGCTGCTGTAGAAATAAGAAAAAATTTTAGCTTGGACCTAAAAAAAGAAAGTGATTGGAAAGATTTTGCAGAATGTATCTATAGAAGACATATTTTCATTCACAATAGGGGTTTCCCCAATCAAAAGTATATAGACAGAACTCATTATCGTGGGAAAAATACTAAATTAAAAATTGGAAAAGGATATTTGGCAGATACAATAACATATTTTAGAAAATATTCTGATTTAATCGAAGAATATTTCATAGAAGAACAATTGTACATGGTAAATATTACCAAAAAGAGTAATGTAATAAAAATTGATCTTACAAAAGGCGGTGGAAAGATTATTCCTATTAAAGATAAAAAAGGAAATTAATTATTGTTCAAAATTTTTACAATATGGACATTCAATTTCTTTTTGTCTTTTTTTAACTAATGCCCAAAACTTTGGAGCCTCAGAAAAAAAGATGTAATATCTGCAAGAACAAGTTAACGGTATGTGATTTTGATCATATCGATGGAGATAGCTCAAACAATAGCTTGAGTAATTGTCAAGCTATATGTCCAAACTGTCATGCTGAAAAATCTAGGCAGAAAAAACAAAAGAATATCAAATTATCTCAAATAATTAGATCTCTGAAAGCTTTTCTCAAAGATTGATTGATTTTTTACTAATCGTAATTTTTACAATCACTTCTATAATTTTTAGAGGTGTAGAAACTGCAGCGAAAGCATATGCACTATTTAACAGAGTTAAATTCAATTTTTCCTCCTCTACATATCCTAAAATAAAAAGTAATATCCCTATAACTGCTCCCGGAATAAGAGGATTTTTTAGTTGTTTAGGAATTTTGTCAGTTAGTGGAACCGAAGTTTCTTTTATTAAAATAGCATCAAGTTTAATGCTTATTTCCGATGGTTTTTTACCTGTAGAAATACTTACAAGATTTTTTGAAAAATCAATCCATTCATCATTGGTAAGATCTCGTTGTGTGTTGATTACGCAAATTCGAAAAATATAATCAGAAAATATCTCGATTTTATCTTTCTCCTTAGATTCAAAAATTTTGATTATATGCTCTTTCAAATTATTACTGATTGATTTAGGTAATTCTTGAAATGCTATAGGTGCTGAGGAATAAACCCAACCTTCAATCCTATCTGCAAAAAACTCTATGTCCTTTTTAATATTTTTAATATTTTCAAGATCTTCATCTTTTAGGTCTCTGTAAAAATCATAAAATTCTTTGAAGATCAACGAATGGTTTGAGATTTTAAACGAATCTCTATACTTTTTGGAAATAAAAAGAAGAAAAATAAATCCAACAAAAAATCCAATTCCAATGTAAGTCCAGAAAGCAAAACCATTTTGACTATATTGGTCGTATATAAGAGCAATTAAAGCAATAATTCCTAAAACAGAAAACGTTAAAGATCCTTCAATTAACCCTTTAAGAATTTGATCTTTGAAAATCTTTGAATAAATATCATCAAGTTCTTTTTCAGTAGTCATATTCATATGATATGTTTGATCTATGATAGTTTTTCTCATGAAATAATGTTGATTATTTCAGATCATAGCTTTTACCATTAGTTTCAATTTCATATCGAAGCGGTGCAGGCAATTCTGGGTATTTTTTATCAGCTAGAATCTTAATTTGATCGTCAGGAACCTTTACAGCTCGTAGAAGCTTTCCTCGTTGATGTGCATACGCATTTTTCCAAAAACCAGCTCCATCAAAGGTGCTAATTTTTGCTGATCTTTTAACAGTCAAGCTATTCTCCTTTCAATTTCCTTTCTAATGAATTTAGCAATTTTTTCTTTAGTCTTCCATCCTGAAGCTTGCACTTTTTTAGAATCTATAATCAAAACCTCGTTGTTTTCTGGATTTTTTCTATAACGAGTAGCTCCAACATCATTAGCTACCATTAAATCAGCTTTACACTCTTTCATTTTCTTCCTAGCTTCATTCTCAAGCTCCTTTTTTGAAACTCTAGCTAATGCTTTGAAGCCAACAAGAAAAACATCTTTTTGAAGCTTTTTCACACTATCAATAATTTTTGGAACTCTGACTAGCTTTAGAGTCATTTTTGCATTTTTACTCTTGATTTTGGATTTACTTGGATTTGAAGGAGTATAATCAGCAGGAGCTGCAGCCATTATTACAACATCAAATTTTTTCTTCATCTCATTTTTTACAGCTAACATCATCTCTTTTGCAGTCTTAACAGAGACAAGCTTTATTCCACTAGGTGGTTTTTCTCGTCCTGGACCATACACCATAGTAACTTT
>SDBV01012619.1_pt1 | contig 10814 bp, 8 predicted proteins | sample 2277081 | NCBI WGS metagenome assembly SDBV01 (sample SAMN10402039, study PRJNA504765) | marine sediment metagenome | isolation source: marine sediment core GS10_PC15, 223 cmbsf | place: Arctic Ocean: Southern Knipovich Ridge | collected 2010
TGAAATACATGGTTGTGATCGAAAAGGGGGCATCAGGATACGGGGCCCATGTTCCTGACCTGCCCGGCTGTGTAGCTGCAGGTGAGAGCCGAGAGGAAGTCGTGGGGCTCATCAAGGAAGCCATTGAGTTTCACATCCAGGGCCTGCGAGAAGCAGGCGAGCCTGTTCCTCCCCCTTCCTCGGTGAGTGAGTTTGTCGAAGTGGGGGCCGCGTAAGGAGTCGCCGAAATCGGCCCGCAATCCGCCCACCCGCCTCAATTCGCGCTGAACAACGGCGGAAACGTGAGCTCGCCCCACTGGGCCGTGTGATGATCGGCCCCGGCGAGCGAGAGGTGCTCCAGCAGCAGCTCCGCCCGGCGGTGTACGTCGGTCTGGGCCAGCAGGGCCTCCTTGTCGCACAGATCCAAGTCCAACATGTAGCTGATCATGTCGGTCAGCACCCCCAACGACACGTCGCTGCCCAGCAGTTGGTCCAACTGTTCCTGGGCCTCGGGCAGCGCCGGGAGGATCTCCAGCAAGGCCTCGCGGAGCTGGCGTCGCAGGGTAGCCCGGGCCGTGGCTCTCTGGGGGCAACCGCAATCTTGGCACAATTCCACCTCGGCCTCGCGAAAACTGCTGGTGGGGCTCAGCTCCCGGATCAGCCGCACCCGCTGCAAACCCAGCAACAACAGGTTGTAGGTGCCGTCCTCCAGCCGATGATGGGTCGTGATTCGCCCCAGACAGGCCACCGGATACAGGGGCGGCCGGCCTTCGTAGTCGCTCTCCCAGCCCGGTGCGAGCGTGGCCATCGCGATCAGCCGGTCGTCACTCAGGGCGTCTTCCAGCAGGGCACGATAGCGAGGTTCGAAGATGTGCAACGGCTGCATCACGTGGGGAAACAGCACCAGGTCGGGCAGGGGAAACAACCGCACCTTGCCCGAAAACTCGTCCAGCGAACACGACAAATCCTCGAAACTCGACATAATCGATCATCCGATGCGAGGGTTTTCTCGGCTTGGGGGCGTTCTCGGCTGGGGATCCTTCTGCGGCCGCGTCAAACAGAGTTCAGGTCGGCAGCCAACTAAAGCCCGCTGTAGAATGGCCTGGGTTGCCTGCTGGCGAATCGGCCCCCGACCAACGGGCGGCCTCTGCGACCGTCCACGCCCGCTGAAAACGACTGCGGCAAGTGGTGCTCTCCACTCCTCGGTCCATTATAGACCCTTGACGCCCCCGGGGCCAGTTTTTATTGGCAACGATTGAGCGGCTTGTGCCGAAAAACAGGGAACAGGTCCAAATTGTGCGAAGCATTCTCCGGGCCGCTGGGGGCAAATTGGACCTGTCCCCCTTTTGGTGGACTCTTGGCGGAGCCGGACACTTGACATCCCTCGGTCGGCCGGGCAACAATGGCCGCTTCGCCCGCCAAGGGCGATTCCTCGGCGCCGATTCGGTCGCTGCCGGCCGCCCATCCCGCCGGGGTCCCACAGTTTCCGTCGAGGTTCCAAAGTGGCCGTTGAAACCGACGCAAAACGATACGCAGCCCAGGTCGTGCGGCTCTTGGGTCGGCGGTACCCCGATGCTAGCTGCTCGCTCGATTTCCGCACGCCCCTGGAGCTGCTGGTGGCCACGATCCTCTCGGCACAGTGTACCGACGAACGTGTCAACCGGGTCACCCAGGGACTGTTCCGCAGGTACCCGACCGCGGACCATTACGCATCCGCCTCGCTGTCCGAGCTGGAAGAGAGCATTCGCAGCACCGGTTTCTTCCGCAACAAGGCCAGAAACATCAGGGACTGCTGCCGGGCCCTGGTCCAGAAGTACGACGGAGAGGTCCCCGAACAGATCGAGCAACTGACCGAACTTCCCGGCATTGGCCGAAAAACCGCCAACGTCGTCCTGGGCACCGCCTTCGAGGTCGCCTCCGGCGTGGTGGTCGACACCCACGTGGCCCGTATCAGCCGGCGGTTGGGGCTGACCGAGCATAAGAACCCCGAGAAGATCGAGCAGGATCTGACGGAACTGATCCCCAAGAAAGAGTGGATCATCTTTAGCCACCGGATGATCCGGCACGGCCGAGACTGTTGCACTGCCCGCAAGCCCAAGTGCGCCGAATGCCCGCTGGGATCGATTTGCCCCCGGATCGGCGTCAAAACAACGTGAGCCGCCTGCGGTATTGTATCTGCCACCGTTCATTCCTGCATCGTGATTATCGCCATGATTCTCTCCGGACACGAAATCAAACGGCAACTGGGCAAGGACATCGTCCTGGAACCGTTCGACGAGTCTAAGCTCAATCCCAACAGCTACAACCTCTCGTTGCACGACGAGTTGATGGTGTACGAGGAAGTGGTGCTGGATATGCGCAAGGCCAACCGCGTGCGCCGCCTGATGATCCCTCCCGAAGGTCTGGTCCTGCAACCCCATCAACTTTACCTGGGCCGCACCACCGAACGGACCGAAACGCACAACCTGGTGCCGATGATCGAGGGCCGATCGTCGGTGGGCCGGCTGGGGCTGTTCGTCCACGTTACCGCCGGGTTCGGCGACGTCGGCTTCTGCGGCTATTGGACCCTGGAGATGTTCGCCGTGCAGCCGGTGCGGGTCTACGCGGGGGTGCCGATTTGCCAGATCTTCTACCACGATATCCGCGGCACGTTCACCGAATACGCCAGCGACAAGTACCAGCATAACACCGACATCCAGCCCAGTATGCTGTTCAAGGAACTCGCCCCCAAAGGCGACGACGACCGGCAAATGAAGCTCCCCTTCGGCATCGAGCGGCCGCAGGGGTAAGATCCCGCTTCAGCGCCATGCGGCCGGCGGCCTGCTAGGTCACCGCGAAGTAGATCTCCACGGCCATGTCGAGGTACTCTTCGTTCAGTTCGCAGGGCCGGCCGTTGTAGGCACATGCGCTGCGGACCTGCAACAACAGGTCGCGGGGATGGCAGCAGCGGAAGGGGCGGCCCGCCTGCCGGTAGTGCTTCTCGATCAAGTAGTCGATCGGCTCCGAGCGATACTCGAATCCCAGCTCCGCCGCCATCATCTCGAACAGCAGGCGGAACTCCTCCTCGGTCGGGTCGATCACCTCGATCTTGTAGGGTATCCGCCGAAGGAAAGCCTCGTCGACCAGGTCCCGCGGCTCCAGGTTGGTCGAGAAGATGATCAGTTGGTCGAAGGGGACTTCGATCTTCTTGCCGTTGGGCAGACTGAGAAAGTCGTACCGCTTCTCCAGCGGCAGGATCCAGCGGTTGAGCAACTCGTCGATGCTCATCCGCTGCCGGCCGAAGTCGTCGATCACCAACGTCCCGCAGTTACTCTTCAGTTGCAGCGGCGCTTCGCTCACACCGGTAGACGTGTTGATCGTGACCTCCAACGCCGACATGGTCAACTCGCCGCCGGTAACGATGGTGGGGCGGCGAATGCGGACCCAGCGCTTGTCGATCTTGCGCTGGTCGATCAGCCCCGCGCTCTTGCTCAGCGGCATCTCCTCGTGGTTGGCCGGATCGTACAGCCGAATGATCTCCCCCTCGACACCGATCGTGCGGGGGATCCAGACGTGCTGCCCGAACGCCCGGGTGACGCGCTCGGCAATGCTGGTCTTGCCGTTGCCCGGGGCGCCGTAGAGAAACAACCCCCGGCCGGAGTTGATCGCAGGTCCCAGCCGGCTGAACATCCGCCGGTTCAAGAGCAAATCTTCAAACGCGCGGTGCAGGTCTTCGACTGTGGGATGCTGTCCGGTGAGCGATTGGGCCCGGACGCTGGCGATGTAGTCCTCCAGCGACACGGGCGCGGCGCCGAAATAGCTGCAGTATGCCGAGTGACGCCGGGCTCGCTCACGCCCCAGATCGGTCGGCTGGTACTGGTAGTCGTTCATCGCGGCCGAACCCCGGTGCACCACCAGTTGATCGTTCTTCATGCCGCGCAGCAACTCGTCGACCAACACGAACGGCAACTTCACCTGGTCGGCGATCTCCCGCCCCGCCGCGTCGCCCCGGGCGAGCAGAAACTTCAGGATCAGGGCCTCCACTTCGCTATCGGTCAGATCGGCCTCGCGGAACGACTCCGGCTCGACCGGCCAGTAGTCGTTCTTCAGGTGCTCACCCTCCGGCGTGTAATCCGGTTGCGAAGCATCCTCGGCCGCGTCCTCGGCCGGCTGGTCGCCAAGTTGGTTGATCCGATCGATCAACGCGTCGAGCTTCTCGTCTTTCTCGTCTTCCTCGTCGTGCCGGGGCTTGGAGGCGGCGACCGCCGCCCAAGGGTCCGAACCGTCGGGCTGGCCGCCATGGCCCGCCAGGCGTGCCAGCAGGTCGTCCTCGGGTGTTCTGGCCATGGAGTACTCGGGGGATAGCGGAATGGATCGTTTCTCGGCCGTCAAAGAAAACCTAGCTTTTCCACGCCGGGACGGTCAAACCGGCCCACCGGACGAATCCACCGCTGCGGAGGGTGATAACGATTTGGCAGCCACCGGCCGGCTCCCGCCGCGGCGCGGCTGCTGCATGGAGTGCCAAGTTCTTTCTCGACGGCCACCAAGCGGTTTGTCGCCGTCCGAGATGCCTCCCAGAGTGGGGGCCGCCCTTTCCGGCTCTGGTGCCAACCCTTATAATTCAGTGTTTTGTGTGCTTTCTTTCGCAACGACCCGACAGAGAGCTAGAACCGGTGTGCCACGGCCGTGTCGGCCGTGCAGGTTTTCTGCTGCTGCCGGGCACGGCCGACACGGCCGTGGCACACGTCAGTAGCGATTTGAGCCGTGTTTCTAGCTTTATGTCAGACCGTTGTTTTTTCGAACGTATATCATGCTGGAGAGATCCACGGTGAGCGAGCGGGATGGACTTCGTCTGGGAGCGGTGAGCTACCTGAATGCCCGGCCGCTGACGTTCTGTCTCGAGCGGCATGCCAAGGACTTTCAGGTGACCGTCGACCTTCCCAGCCGGCTCGCCGATGGCCTGGCGGCCGCGCGACTCGACGTGGCTCTGGCCCCCTCGATTGAGTACTTGAGAAACCCCGGCTACTCCATCGTCTCCGACGCTTGTGTGTCCTGCGACGGACCGGTGCGGAGCGTAAAACTCTACAGCCGGGTACCGGTCCGGCGGATCCGTACGCTGGCCCTGGATGAAGGTTCGCGAACCAGCGCCGCGATGGCGCGGATCCTGTTGAAAGAGCAATTCGGCCTGGAACCCAAGATCCAGCCGCTGCCGATCGGAACCTCGCTGGAAGATTCTCGGGCCGACGCGGCCGTGTTGATCGGCGATCGTGGAATCCGTACCACCGAAGGGAGATTCGAGTTCGTCTGGGACCTGGGCCAGCAGTGGTCCCGCTGGACGGGGTTGCCCTTTGTCTTCGCCATGTGGATTGCCCGTCCCGGGGTCGACTTCGACGGCGTCGGTGAAGTGCTGGCCGCCGCGCGCGACGAGGGTGTCACGCGCTTGGCCGAGATCGCTCGCCTGGAGGCCCCGGCCCTGGGTATACCCGAGGCGGAGTGCCTCGCGTATCTGCGCGACAACCTCGATTTCGAGCTGGGCCGGCGCCAGCGGCAAGGACTTCGGCTGTTTTGCGAGTTGGCCGGCCGCCACCGGTTGGTCCCTCCGGGGGTGCAATTTGTCTTCAACAATCAAAAGGCTGCTCGATAAGGCGGCCTCCGGCCAGCGGCTGCAACCCGAGGAAGGACTCCTCTTGCTGAAGTCGCACGATCTGGCCGCGCTGGGCCGGGCAGCCGACGCCGTCACACGCCGCCTCCACCCAGAGCCCCATCGAACCTTCAACATCGACCGCAACATAAACTACACGAACATCTGCGTAAGCGGCTGCCGTTTCTGCGCGTTCTCGCGCAGACCGGGCGACGAGGAAGGATACGTGATCGGTCGCCGGGAACTCTATCAGAAGATCCAGGAAACGATCGAGCTCGGCGGAGACCAAATCCTCTTGCAGGGTGGCATGAACCCGGAACTGAAACTCGAGTGGTACGAGCAGTTGCTCCGCGACATCAAGGGCCGTTACCCCCGGATCAACGTCCACGGTTTCGGGCCTGCGGAGGTCGATCACCTGGCCGGGGTCTCGGGCCTTCCGCTTCAAACCGTGCTTCAGCGGCTGAAGGCAGCGGGCCTGGGCAGCTTGCCGGGCGGGGGGGCGGAGATCCTGGCCGATCGCGTCCGCAGGGAGCTGAGCCCACACAAGGCCTCGGCCGAGAGGTGGCTGGAAGTCTGCCGCCTCTGGCACACCTCCGGCGGACGCGGCTCGGCCACCATGATGTTCGGCCATATCGAGACCCTGGCCGAGAGGATCGAACACCTGGACCGATTGCGCCGGCTGCAGGACGAGACGGGCGGGTTCACGGCCTTCATCTGCTGGACCTTTCAGCCGGAGAATACCGAATTGGCACCCACGCGCAAGGCTGGGTCCTGGGAGTACCTCAAAACGCTGGCCGTGGGCCGCCTCTACCTCGACAACTTCGCCAACCTCCAGGCCAGTTGGGTCACGCAGGGTCTGAAGATCGGCCAGGTGGCCCTGCGATTCGGGGCCAACGACTTCGGCAGCCTGATGATCGAGGAGAACGTGGTGGCCGCCGCCGGCACCCGTCACAGCACCACCGAGGCGGAAATCCGCCGGGCGATTGCCGGGGCCGGCTACGTTGCCCGGCGGAGGAACGTCTTCTACCAACTCCTGGACCAGCCGCCGGAAGATTCTCCCGCAAACCGCGTAAGCTAGGCTAGAATAAGGGCTTGTACAGACTCGACGAGTGGCCATGATTCACGTCCGCCAGCTTACGAAACACTACGCCGACCTGCGACGCGGCCAGTTCGTGGCGCTGGACGGAGTCAGTTTCGACGCCGAGCCCGGCCAGGTCTACGGCCTGCTGGGACCCAACGGAGCCGGCAAGACCACTACCCTGAGGATCCTCAGCACGGTGCTCAAACCGACGGCCGGGACCGCCACGATCGACGGATTCGACGTAGTCACGCAGCCTTCCCGGATCCGGCGCCAGATCGGCTTCATGTCGGCCAACACCGCCGTCTACGATCGGATGACCGGCTGGGAGATGGTCGAGTATTTCGGCCGCCTGCACGGCATTCCCAAACAGGAGCTCGCCTGGCGGATGGAAGACCTCTTCGACCGGCTGAAGATGAACGATACCCGCGACGTGCTGGGAGCCAAGATGTCCACCGGCATGAAGCAAAAGGTCTCGGTCGCCCGGGCCATCGTCCACGACCCGCCGGTGCTGATATTCGACGAGGCCACCGTGGGGCTGGACGTGCTGGTTGCCCGGGCGTTGTTGAATACGGTAGCCGAGTTGCGAGATCACGGCAAGTGTATCGTTTTCTCCACTCACATCATGCGCGAGGCCGAGAAACTCTGCGATCGGATAGCGATCATGCACCGCGGCCGGATTCTGGCCGAAGGGACGCTGGAACAACTCCGCCAAGAGCACCACGAGCACGACCTGGAGGAGCTTTTCTTCCAGTTGATCTCGCGACACGACGAAAGCCACCCGCCGGAGAACGTTACCCCGCAGAGCCGCTTGCGGCTTAGCGGCGGGTACTAGATACTGAACCACGTATGAGCTTCTCCAACGTCAAGCTGATCCTCTCCCGCGAAATCCGCGATCAGTTGCGCGATCGGCGTACGCTGTTCATGATGTTCGTCCTGCCGCTGTTGCTCTATCCGTTGTTGGGGATGAGCTACCTTCAGATCTCTCAATTCACCCGGGAGAGACCGACCAGCGTGTTGGTCGTCGGTGCGCGGGACCTGGACGATCTGCCGCCGCTGGTAGTGGAGGGGAAGTTATCCGAGCAGCGGACTGCCGACGCCGATGATGGCCGGCTGTTGCGGTTGCACTTCGCCCTTCCCGAGACGCCCGGAAACTCGGAGGAAGAATCCGACCAGCTTGCCCGGGCCCGGCGCGCCGTCCAGGCTTCACAGTACGACGCGGCGCTCTACTTCCCCGAGACCTTTGCCCGAGAGATGGCCGACTACCGGCAGGCCATCCACCGGTGGATGCAGCACACGGCACCCGGCCAGAGGAGAGAGGTGCCGGAGTTACCCCACCCCAAGATCATCTACACCACGGCCAACGAGCGATCGCAGATTGCCTTCTTCCGCCTCTCGAACATGCTGGATCGATGGCACGAAGAGGTGCGCCAGTCGATCTGGCTGGAAGGTGGATTGCCGCCCTCGACCGCCAGGCCGCCTGAGGTCGAGGCCCACGACGTGGCCGACCCGGGCCTTCAAGGGGCCGCACTGTGGTCGAAGATCCTGCCGGTGATGTTGCTGATCTGGGCGCTGACCGGCGCCTTCTATCCGGCCGTGGATCTGTGTGCCGGCGAGAAGGAAAGAGGCACCTTGGAAACCCTCCTCAGCGCCCCGGCCCAGCGCAGCGAGATCGTGCTGGGAAAGCTGCTGACGATCATGCTCTTCAGCGCCACCACGGCGGTGTTGAACCTGCTCAGCGTGGGCGTGACCGGTTGGTTGATCTTCACCCGGACCTTGGGCTTCGGCTCGCCGCCGCCCATGGCGGCCCTCTGGCTGGCGCTGGCCCTGCTACCCGTTTCGGCACTCTTCAGCGCGCTCTGCCTGGCCTTGGCGGCCTTTGCCCGAAGCAGCAAGGAGGGCCAGTACTACCTCATGCCCCTGCTGTTGATCACCATGCCCCTGGCGGTCCTGCCGATGGCACCCGGCGTGGAGTTGAACCTGGGCAACAGCCTGATTCCGGTGACCGGGGTGGTCCTGCTGCTGCGGAGCCTGTTGGAAGGCAACTACTGGGAAGCCCTGCAGTTCATGCCGGTGGTGGTGGCCGTCACGCTGGGCGCGTGCCTGCTGGCGATCCGCTGGGCGGTCGACCAGTTCAACTCCGAGTCGGTATTGTTCCGCGAGAGCGAACGGCTCGAGCTGGGAGTCTGGCTGCGCCACCTGATCCGCGACCGTCGGCCCACCCCAAGCGTGGCCGGGGCCGTCTTCTGCGGCGTGGTGATCCTGGTGATCCACTTCCTTCTCAGCGCCACGATGTCCCCCTCGGGCGGTTTTGGCGGCTTTGCCAAGGCGGTAATCGTTCCCCAACTGGTGGCCGTGGCCGCGCCGGCCCTGCTGATGGCGATCTTCTTGACCACCAGCCCGCGTCAGACATTGATGCTGAAGCCGCCCCCATGGCTTGCGGTCCCCGCCACGCTGTTGCTGGTGATCGCCATCCATCCGCTGATCCATGCCCTGAGAATGGGCGTGATGCGGCTTTACCCCTTGAGCGAGGAGATGAAAAAGAGCCTGGCGGAGCTGTTTCCCCAGGACGTGAACTTCTGGCACCTGGTGTTGCTGGCGGCCGTGCTGCCGGCCGTCTGCGAGGAGTTGGCCTTCCGCGGGTTCATCCTCTCGGGCCTGCGGCACCTGGGACACCGCTGGCGAGCCATCATCTATACGGCCGTCCTGTTCGGCCTGGTACACGGCTTCCTGCAGCAGCAGTTGATGGCCTGCCTGGTGGGCGTGGTAATCGGATACGTGGCGGTTCAGACCGGCAGCATCCTGCCCTGCATCATCTTCCACGTGCTGCACAACACTCTCATGCTGGCAAGCAGCCAGATCACCTCCGAGCTATTGGCCCGCCGGCCGCTGTTGGACAAACTGATGACCGCCAACGCGGAGTTCGGCTGCGTCTTTCACTGGCCCGTGGTCGTCGCCAGCGGCGTGGCCACCCTGCTGCTATTGGCCGTCTTCGCCCGGCTCCCATATCGCAAGTCGGACGAAGAACAACTGCAAGAGGCGATCGACCTGGGGTTGAGCACCGCCGGGGAATGAAGGATCATGGGGGCTGCCTCGAGCAAGCCGCTTGCGGCTTGGCAACAACAGGCGGAAATTGATGAACCCCAGCCGCCAATCCCGAACCCTCCGGGCCCGTTACCTCTTCCCCGTCACCGGCGAGCCGATCCCCGACGGTCGGCTGACCATCGAGGGTCAGCGGATCGTGGCCCTGGACACCCGGACGAACGACGCAGAGGTCGAGGACCTCGGCAACGTGGCCGTCCTGCCCGGCCTGGTAAACACCCACACTCACCTCGAGTTCAGCGACCTGGCCCAGCCGCTCGGGGAACCGGGCATGGGCTTGGTTGACTGGATCCGGCGGGTGATGGAGGTCCGGTCGAGACAGCCGACCGGGCGGGCGGTGGAAGAGGGCCTTCGGGAGAGCATCTGCTCGGGCACCACCACGCTCGGCGAGATCGCCCAACCCGGCTGGCCGGTCCGCCAGATCGAAGCCGCCTGCCTGGATATCACGGTCTTTCTGGAATTGATCGCCCCGACTGGGGATCGCGTTGGGCCCGTGCTGCAGCAGGCCTGGGACCATTGCAAGGCGGCCAAGGATTTGGGAGGCTGGCGTGCCGGGCTTAGCCCCCATGCCCCATACAGTGTGAGTTCCCGCTTGCTGCACCGGGCAATCTCTCTTTCCCACGCCGGACGAGTGCCGATCGCATTCCACCTGGCGGAATCGCGCGAGGAACTGGAATTATTGCGGTCCGGCACCGGGCCGTTGCGGGAGTTCCTGGAGGAAATGGGCGGATGGGACCCGGCGATCCTCGCCGGCAGTCAGCCGCTGGAGTACCTCGGCGCGCTTACCTATGCCTATCGGGCGCTGATCATTCACGGCAATTACCTCGACGACGAGGAAATCGCTTTTCTGGCCGACCGGTCCCAGCGGATGTCGGTGGTCTACTGCCCGCGAACACACGCCTATTTCGGCCACCAGGCCTATCCGCTGCGGCAGATGCTCGCCGCCGGGGTAACGGTCGCTTTGGGTACCGACTCTCGGGCCTCGTCCCCCGATCTGAGCCTGTTGGCCGAGATGCGGTTCGTGGCCCGGCGCTA
>SDBV01012620.1_pt1 | contig 10814 bp, 5 predicted proteins | sample 2277081 | NCBI WGS metagenome assembly SDBV01 (sample SAMN10402039, study PRJNA504765) | marine sediment metagenome | isolation source: marine sediment core GS10_PC15, 223 cmbsf | place: Arctic Ocean: Southern Knipovich Ridge | collected 2010
TTTTCCGATAATTTCCTCAAATGGATATTTTTTACTTCTATTAGATATTCAAAATTTTAATTCTTACAAATTTTAAGATTTATATAGGGTTTGGGAATTTAAATTAGTAAGATCGGTTATTAATCTATTGGTAATTCTCTAATAATTATAAACTAATAATCTTGTAGGACAAACATTTTATTTTTATATTATTAATCATATTTTTCATTTATTAAGGCAAAATAGGTATAAATTCAATTTAAAAAAAAATGATGAATTTCTTAGAAGATGATAACTTAATTTTAGAAAAAATTGAAGTTACAAAACTTTTCGGGCGCTATAATTATACTTTAGATTTAAGAAGAAAAGATAAAAGAAAGCCCAATGAAATATAAAGATATCGAAGTTTTTCACATACATGGCCAAATGGCATCCCAGCATAGACAAGATATTTATGATGACTTTTTGAAAGTTAAACAGCGTATTCTAATATCAACTGATTGTATGGCAGAAGGAATTGATCTACAATTCTCAGCAGATCAAATCATAAATTACGAAAGTTTTAAAAAATTATTAAAGAGATAAAAACAAGCTGGGCAAACACAAATAACCTTTTTAAATAAACCTTTTAGAAAAAATTGTAAAGAATCAAAATTTTAAATATCAAATATACAATAATTACTATCATAGTGAGACAAAAATTGAATTAAATTAATCACAGAAAATGGTAGAAAATAAAATTAAAAAAAAACCTAGTTTTGACCAAGATCCTTTAGTTTTAAGAAATATTGCTGAAGCTTGGAGATTTTTTAAATCATGTTGGTTTAATCCGGTTTATGGATTAGAAAATGCTCTAATAGATTTATTACCCCATCAATTAATCGCCGTGTATGATCATCTTCTTCCCCAAAATAGGTTAAGATTCTTATTAGCGGATGATGCTGGTGCAGGTAAAACAATAATGACTGGTTTATATTTAATAGAAATGCTCCAAAAAAAGAAATTTAAAAGAGTTTTAATTATATGTCCTGCTGGATTAGTTTTTAATTGGTATGAAGAATTAATAAAATTGTTCCAATTACCATTTTCAATAATAACAGGTGAGATTTGCAGGAAAAAGGAAAAAATACTCGATGATTTCGCGATATTAAGTATTGATACTGCATGGAGAGTTGAGGAGATAATAAAAAACTCAACACCTTGGGATATTGTAATATTTGATGAGGCCCATAAATTAAGTGTAGATCTTGATAAATATGGAATGCCATCACCTACAAATAGATATAGAATTGCTGAGGTTTTTTCAAGAATGTGTATTCATCTTCTACTTTTAACAGCGACACCCCATCAAGGTAAGGATTATCCTTATTTTGGATTATGGAAACTCTTAGAACCTTCAATTTTTTTAAATCCTGAGGCTTTAAAAAAATACTTTCAAGAAAGACCAAAAGAACGGAATAATTACATTTTGAGACGGTTAAAGGAAGATATGATTGATAATAATGGAGAACCTTTATATCCAACACGGATATGTAAATCAATTTCTTATCCGTTTTCAGATTTAGAACAGACCCTTTATAATTCCGTCACTAAATATGTTTCAGAACGTTATGCTAGAGCTGAAGAAAGAAAAAGATCTGCTGTAAATCTAGCTATGACTATTATTCAAAGAAGAATGGCTAGTTCCACATATTCATTATTACGTTCATTAGAGAATAGAAAGGAGAAATTACTAATCTTCAAGGAAACTCTTAAATCTAAAAAACAAATAAATCAAAGGATTCAAAAGAAACTGGATCAACTTAAAGATGTTTTAATTGAAAAGACTAGTGAAGAGGAAATACCATCATCTGACTCTGAAGAAAATGAAACTAATGAAAAAGAATTAATGGGATCTACAGACTCAAACTCTTTAGATGAATTAAATGTTGAAATAGACGAAATTGATGTATTAATTACACTTTCAAAAAAGGTATTAGAACAAAAAAATGAATCAAAATGGATACATTTGAAAAATGCTATTCAAAATATTAAAGATCCACTGAATATAGAAAAAACTGACGAAATAAAAATATTAATTTTCACAGAATATCGAGATACAAAAAAATTTCTAATTGATCGTCTTAATGAAATAGGATATACTGGAAGGATTGCTGAAATAGACGGTACAATGAAAATGAAAGAGAGAAGAGAGCAAATAAAATTATTTAAATCAAAAGGATATAGGTTTTTAGTCGCAACAGATGCAGCAGGTGAGGGGATTAATTTACAATTTTCATGGGTTCTTATAAATTATGATATTCCGTGGAATCCTGCTCGTTTAGAACAAAGAATGGGAAGAATTCATAGATATAAACAAAAACATGATCCAGTTCTAATATTTAATATAATTGCGCATGATTCAAGAGAGGGTAGAGTTTTAGAAGTTCTCCTTGATAAATTGAATATTATAAAGAAAGCATTTATAGAATCGTTTCCCGATGATAATGGGGCTGATAAAGTATTTGATATAATTGGAGAACAATTTGTAAATATTCCATTGAATGAAATCATTATAAGAGCTTTTATAGATTTGAAGGATGAGAGGGATGCTATAAAAATTGTTAATGAAACTCTAAAAGCTGATAATGTTTTTAATTCTATAAAAAATAGTCGAAATTTTGAGGGTGGGTATCAGAATGTCAAAAATCTTTTAGGAAGAGTTAAGGATATACAACAAGAAGGTGAAAAATATAAGTTAATGCCTGAGTATATTAAACTATTCTTTAAAAATGCTGTAAATTTCTTAGGTTACTCAATAAAAGGTGAAACAGATGAAATTTTCTCAGTAGAACCATATGATCATTTTATTTCAAGTATTTCTAAAATTTATCCTGATGAAATTCAAAATAAATTTTCCTTTAACCCTAAAAAAGCACTACCAGACAGTTTTGAAGAATTAAAGGCCATTTTTTTACATCCTAGTGAACCTGTGTTTGAAGCTATTAAAGATTTATTCTTATCAAGAACAGAAACAATTGCAAAAAAGGGAGCTCTTTTTCTTGAACCTGGAGGGCAAGAACCTTATTTATTTAATCTGATCTCTGTAAATATTTATAAACGTCCTCCAAATGGTCAATTTGACTCTCAAGAAAACTCTTTTAGAGATGTAATAAAATCATTTTTATTTGCATTTAAAAGAGATTCTAATGGTGTTTTTAAAGAAATTAAAATCCATCATCTTCTTGACTTGGTTCCGGTATTCATACCAGCATCCTCAAAATCAAAAATTAATGTAAGAGATCGTATTCCCTCGGAGTTAATAGATTCCTTAGATAATTTAGACGAAATCTATAGTTACATTAATAATAACTATTTAAATAACGAAATATCGACCCTTAAAGTAGAATCTAAGAATTATAAAAATAAGATACGAGAATCAATACGTTCGGCTTATAATTTAGAAGAATATAATCTTGTTAAAATTAAGAAAAATTTAAGAGAAGCAATAATTAATGATGAACCTCTATCCAGAATGAAATTTAAAGATATATCGAAAAAATTAGTAAATTTAAAAATACAATTAAAATCTGATCTAGAAACATTATCAAGTAAATCAAATGAATTTAAAATCGGAAATCCAGAAAATATTTTGATAGCCGCAGTTCTACCCACTAATATCGACGAGGAAAGTGAAAAAATTAAATTCGATTGTGTAAGGAGCGAAATTGTAGCAATGAATTTAGTTGAACAATATGAAAAAGATGAAGGAGCAATTAAATTTGAAAGAGTTGAAAATCCTTGGACAGGTGCGGGATATGATATTATTTCAGAAAGAGGAAACGAAACTAGATTTATTGAAGTAAAAGGAAGATTAGGAATCAATTCTATTGATTTAACTGATAATGAATGGGCAAGAGCTGCTATTGAAAGAGAAAGGTATTTTTTATATTTAGTTTTCAATTGTAAGGAAGAAAATCCTGAGTTATGGATTTACCAAGATCCATTTGGAAAAATTCGATTTAAACAAAAAACAATAATAACAATAAATGTCTCTCAGATTAAAGAAGGAGGCATTAAAGTACGTTAAATATTATTTTAACTATATTGATAATAGAATTATATAGTAAATTATTCCAAAAACAAAATCTTAATAGATATTATGACGATTAAAAATTGGTGGGAAAATTGCTTATTAAGAGAGGAGCTAGATGGAAAAACACCCTCTCAAGAAGAGTTTGTTGCTGATATATGGAAAGTTAGATTAGGTGATGCTTTACCTGTTTATCAACAGCAGGATATATTCTTTGATAGAACTTATGCATCTCCAGATTTAAAGAAATTGGTGCGATTTGTTTTACGCAGATTAAGTAATCTAACTGGAGGAAAAACTATTATTAGAACTCAAATTGCTTATGGAGGAGGTAAAAGCCACGCTATGCTTACAGTATTTCATCTTTGTACTTTAAAACCAGAATTATTCCAAAATTCGACAGTAAAAACATTCTTGGAGTTTTCAAAAATTGAACGACCCCGTAAAACTAAAATAGCAATTCTCCCTTTCGACAAGTTTGATGTCCATGAGGGACTAGAAGTTTATGGTCCAAACAATGAAAAGAAAAAAGTTATGACACCATGGGGAGCTTTAGCATTCCAATTGGGTGGAAAGAATCTTTTTCAAAGAATTATTAAACATGAAAAATCGGGTATCTCTCCAGCACAGCCTATTATGGAGGAAATTTTATCCTATCCTCACAAAAATAATGAAAGTACTTTAATAATTATTGATGAGGCTTCAATTTACGGACGGAGCCTTTATATGGTGGGAAAATTTGGACCATTTAAAGATTTTTTTCAATATTTAACTCAAGCAGCTTCAGCTTTAGAAAATACAGTTATAGTTGCAACGCTTCTTCATACAGGTATGGAAAGAGCAGATGCAGTAGGAAAAAGAGTTTTAACAGAGTTAACTCAAATTTTTGATAGAATGGGTCCAGAAACGATTGAACCTATAACACATGCAGATGTAGCAGAAATTTTAAGACGGAGATTATTTAGGAAAATTCCCTCTGAAGATGAACGGAAACAAATCGTAAATAGAGTTATTGCTTCCTGGGAATTAATTCCTAATTTGTCTCAAATTGATAGAGATAAATATTTAGAAGATCGAGTGTATAAATCTTATCCATTTCATCCCGATTTTATAGATGTTTTATATGGTAGATGGATTGAATTACCAAAATTTCAAAGAACAAGAGGAGCTCTACAATTATTATCTATCATATTAAACGATGGACGTAATCGAGATCAAAATGTATTAATCGGGCCATCTTGTTTGCTTGGACCTGAAGATAAGGAATATTCCCAAGGTTTATCAACTTTAGTAGATTGGACTGATGATGGAGCTACTTGGTCAGGGATTCTTCAGCATGAATTGGAACTTGCAAAGAGGTTAGAGAGTCAAAAATTAAATATTAAGAATAGAGAAATTGAGCAATTAATAGTATCAACTTTTCTTTATTCTCAACCAGAAGGTCGTAAAGGTCAATTAAATGATATACTACGATTATTAATCCATCCTGACTTACAAGAGATCTCGTCATTAAGGATTATTATTGATGAGTGGAAATCAAAATCATGGTATTTTGATGATACATTAGGTGAACAAGAATTAGCTCTTATTAAAAAGAAAAATGTGGTGAGTATTCATGACTCAATTATTAATTCAATGACGGAAGAACAGCTAAAAGAAGTGGTGAGCTTAATGGAAGAATATATTGGAAAGAATGATTGGGTACCAACTCATAAGAAACAATTTGTTAAAGTTCATTGTTTAACAAGAGGTCCTGAATCGATTGATGACACTCCTGGCATTCATTTAGGTATACTAGAACCTAAACCAATTCAAATTATTAATCAAAAACATGTTCCGGATGAAATTTCAAAATTATTTAATACTACAACACTATCGGGAAAAGCAAGAACTTTTAAAAATGGTCTGTTGGTGGTAGTTCCAGATATAACACACTTACCAAAATTAAAAGAAAAATGTAGCTCTGTGGTTGCTTGGGAGATTCTTAAGAAATCTGCTGATTATAAAAAATTAGCTAAAGAACAGCAATCTAAGATTACAAATATGATAAAACAAGAAAAGAAACAAATTCTTGGTATGGTGAGAATAACTTATTCTACAGTTTTTTTATTTATGCCTAATGAAATGATAGAAAATCGTCTTCTCAAGCATAGAATGAATTTAACCCATTATGAACAGATTGTAGAGATATTACGACAAGAAGATCGTATTTTAGAGGATTTACGTTCAGATAAACTACTACCTAATGGCGGTCTTATGTTATGGGATAAAGATGCGATTTCTTTACCAATACAATTTTTAATAAATGTTTTTTATAGATTTCCACGACTTCCGTTTCCAGAAAGTCTAAATTTAATTTATCAATCTATTCTATCTCTTATAGAACAAGGAAAAATAGTCCTAAAAATAACTAGGCCAGATAATTCTGTCATTACATATTGGAAAGAAAAAATTGAGAGTAAATTGTTAAATAAAGAAACGGCCGAGTTAATTCAGATAAAAGGAGCCGAATTGAATTCAATAAACGATGATATTATTCTTCCGAATACTACTAATACGATTTGGACTCCACCAATTAAGGATATTAATTTCTCACATCTTCTATCAAAATTTGATGGCATTCTTATTCCTAAACTTCAAAGTACAAAGATTTTAGAAGAAAAACTAGTCGAAATGGTAAAAAATAAGAAATTATGTCTTATTATTGAAGATGAGGCATATTGCGGAGATTTTTCTATTAAAAATCAAAAAATCGAAAATTCTATAATTACATTACCACCCCCATCAGTAAAAATTAATGAAGTAATTCAAGATGCTTATGATAATAATATTTGGGAAAATAATACAGCAAAAGTTCTAGATCTTGTTAAATTTATTTCAGAGCGCAGAAAATCCCCTATTCCACTTTCATATTTAATTGAACCATTAACGAATGCTATGAAATCTAATAAAATTGAACTTGAACCAAAAACTACTCCTTGGCCTCCTAAATCTAATGTTGACATATCGAGTTATCGATTTAATTTAGTAATGAAAATGAAAACAGAAATCATTATCGACACACAACCTAAAGGTGAATCAACAACTTCAGAAGAAGTAAAATCTCATAAAGGAGAGAAGATAGAACCTAAAGATATATCTGAAGAAGAAGAAAAAGAAATTGAAGAGACAATTCCGTCCCCGAAATTAATTGTTGATTTAACACCGAGCATAGCTGAATTAGAAGATTTGAATAAATTTATTGAAGAAATAAAAAATGAAGGAGATTTTACTTGGAATTTAGGCATTAAACTAAGTTTAGTAAAAGAAGACATTGATGAAAAGCTATTAGATAAATTAAATCAAATCTTGGAACTTTATTGGCCTGAACATAAATTTAAACGAGATTAAATAAAAAGATAGAAATAAAGTAGATATTATGGATAATGATAAAAGACTAATAGATGATATTTTTCCATTATTAGAGACCAATATGGCATGCAAAAAAGAAATACCAGTAACTCAAAAACACCCAAGAGCACTTCATGTTTGGCCAGCAAGGATGGTTTTAGCAGCAAGTCGCGCAGTTCTAATAGCTACACTTTTAAAATCCCCTAAGAGCAAAAAAAAAAAAGAAGAATTATCTGATCAAATTGGATCAATATTAAGATGGAAAAGTGAATTTAATGAAACAACCAAAATATTAAGAAAGAAAATTATAGAGGAATATGGAGTTCCCCCAAAAATTATTGATTTTTTTGCTGGTTCTGGTTCTATTATTTTAGAAGCACTACGTATGGGTGGAGATTGTGTTGCATCTGATTTAAATCCAGTAGCATGGTTAATTGAAAAATGTACTTTAGAATTTCCATTCTTATTAAGCGAAGAAAAAATTGAATTACCTAAAAAACGTAAAACTCTTGATTATAAAAATTTAACTTCCGTGAAACATGATTTGGCTAGCCATGTTGATTTTTGGCAGAATTGGGTCTTTAAAAAAACTAAAAATGATTTAATCCAATTTTTCCCCAAATTTAATGACAACAACATTTCAGTATTCTTCTGGGCTAGAACTGTTCCTTGTGAAGATCCATCTTGTAAAGCTAAGGTACCGTTAGTTAAAATGATGAAATTAAATAACTCTAAGAATAATAAAATTACAAGGAAATTAGTAGTTGATAAGAAAAACAGAGAAATCAAATTTGAAGTTATGTCTTCAGAACAAATAGAAAAAGGAACTGTAGAAGGTGCTAAAGCTTTTTGTCCGTTACATCCTACTCCAATTGGAATTGAAGATGTTCATATTAAAAATTGTGGTAAAAATAATATGATGGATTATCAACTAACGGCAATAAGAATGGATAATGGAAATTATTATTCTCCCCCAGACTATATTGATATCATGTGTAATGTAGATGAAAGACTCAAATCTATAGAAAATGAGATTCCATTTGGTATTCCTAAAGAAAAATTAGAACCGAGTCTAGGATATAGAGTCCAACTATATGGAATGGATCGATGGGATATGTTATTCACAAACAGACAAATGTTAGCAATATTAACCTTTTTAAAATATATTAGAAAGAGTATTAATTTTATGAAATCATATCCAAAAAAGTGGAAAGAGGCAATAATGTCATATTTAGCTACTATTTTGGATAAATTTGTAAATAGGATGACAACATTATGCATCTGGAATACAAATGGAACAAAAATTGAACAAACCCTTGCACAAAATACTCTTCCAATTGTTTGGGACTTTCCAGAGAGTAATCCTTTTATCTCTGGATCCGGATCTTGGGAAAGTGCTGCTAAGTATGTTATCGGTTCATTAAAATATCTTTTAATAACTGCTAAAAATAAAAAACCAGCTAAAGTTCTGAAGCGTGACGCATCAGATCTATCATCCTTTTCGAGCGAATTAAACAAATTTGATTTAGTTTTTCTTGATCCGCCTTATTATAACGCTATTGGATATGCAGGATTATCTGATTTATTCTATATTTTCGCTAGGAGAATTTTATTTGATGTATTTCCCGAAGTTTTCAAACAAAAATTATCCCCTAAAGATAATGAAATTATCATGTATTCTGTAAAAGGTATAAAAACTAAGGATGAAGCAAAAGCATTTTATCAAGAAAAATTGACTCAAGCTTTTAAAACTGCTCATGAAGTGTTAAAAAAATCTGGAAGAATGGTAGTTGTATTTGCACAAAAAGATCCAGAAGCTTGGATCTCTATTATTGAAGCAATTATTAATACAGGATTTGTTGTAACCTCATCATGGCCGATACAAACATCAAAAAAAGGAGGAAGGAGAAATTTCGGAAGGTCTTCTTTAGGAAGTACTATTTGGATTGTGTGTAAAAAGCGATTGGAAAAAAAAATTGGCGATTATCGCTCTGTTATGAAAGAATTAAAAGATAAAATTAAAATGAAGTTGAGAACATTTTGGGATAATGGAATTGTTGGACCCGATTTATTGTGGGCCGCGGTTGGTCCAGCTTTAGAGAGCTACTCTCTCTATGATACAGTAGAAAAAGCGGGTGGTTCTGAATATACAGTAAACGATTTTTTAAAAGAGGTCAGAAAATTAACCTCTGAATTTGTCTTATATCAAGTATTACATGAGAAGACAACAGAAAAATTAGATGATATAACGCGTTATTATCTAATACATAGACAAAATTTTGAGTTTTCAAAAGCACCTGATGGTGAGTGTATACTTCTAGCTCAAGGATTAAACCTTGAGTTAAATATTTTAAAGAAAGATTATAACATACTCGAAGGATCTTCCGGTTCGGGTTTTAAATTAATTTCATATGAAAAAAGAAAAAAAATAGTGTATGATATTTCATATGATGCTCCCCTCATTGATAAGTTGCATCAATTAATGATTCGTTGGAAATCTGGAGATATTAATAGTGCTGCGGAAATGGTAGAAACTCTTAATTTACAGGATGATGATTTGTTTTGGACTGTGGCACAAGCCATATGTGAAATGATCGAGGATTTAAAAGATTCAGAAAGGATTTTGCTTGAAGGATTGCTGAACTGGGGCCGTCCAGGGATAAAAATAACTACGCCTAAGAAACAAAAAGCAATAGATGATTATGTTAAAAAAACTAAGTAAGGAAAAGATCAAATGAAATTGGAGATTAGTAGATGGAATAGGAGATACACCTTATGATATTTCGGGTTCCTCAGAAAGCCAAGACAACTTTCCACTAATGAAATGTCCAATTTCAGTTCAAGATGGTGGAGGATTTCCTTTGGAATTAGTTATCATAATTTCGGTTATTAGTGGAGGAGCTATAATAGGCGTTGCAACCCTACTGTTAATTAGACGCAAAAGGAAAAGAATAGAATAACTAAATTTTTTATTTGTATATTTTTAAATATTTATCTCTTAATCATTCGTTGTAAATACACTAATTTGTTGAAGCAAAGCAAATAAGATTAGCCTGTACTTACAACGAGGGAAATTTGCCATATTGAGTCGTGTCTTAAGGGTGGTAGCGAACGCCATCTCCAAAAAGATTTTTGGTTATTTATTGATGGAAATCACGATGTAGTAGTATTTGATTTTCCTTTAATTGGAGATTTTGATCCAACATCTTATTACACTACATTAAAAGAAGCTATAATTCAAAGTATAATGCAATTAATTGTTTAATCATTTTATATCCCATTTTAATCCAACTATTTTATTTTTGATCTTCCTCAATGCCAATTTAGCGGCTTCTCCATTAGGGGTCTTTTCACCAACAGAAAATAAGATGGC
>SDBV01012621.1_pt1 | contig 10814 bp, 17 predicted proteins | sample 2277081 | NCBI WGS metagenome assembly SDBV01 (sample SAMN10402039, study PRJNA504765) | marine sediment metagenome | isolation source: marine sediment core GS10_PC15, 223 cmbsf | place: Arctic Ocean: Southern Knipovich Ridge | collected 2010
CTCATGCCGAGAAAGGACCCAGCTGCATTCCGTGCAATGGTGTGTTATGCTAACTTCTGTGAGCCAGGTCTGAGAATCGAGATAGTTGACTGGCTCAACAAGATTGCAGATGCAGACCCGGTGTTCGGAACACAAGGTGCACGTAATGCCAAGGTATTGAAAGCACAAGAGATAATACTAGGACTATGAGCACTAACGGCGACCCTTACGAAGAGTTAATATCCATCGTTAAAACTATATCATCACCAATCATACGAGATTTTACTCTCGAGATGTTAAGGGTGGCACCAGCCTCGTTCAGAACAGCGAGAGCATCTCTCAATCATCATCCAGTTGATGAACGTGGACCTGCTGGTAACTGTCTTCATACTCTAAGAGTAGTGAAGCTGATTAGATTGTTTGCGGATTCTTGTGATTACAACCGGACACTTGCAGACATATCTATATCCTCTGCCTCTATTCATGACTTGGGTAGATATGGTATTGATGATACTGAGGAATATACATCTCAAGACCATCCTTACTGTCCCAGAGAAATAGCGGAAAAGCATTCCATTGAGTGTGTATTCTCTAACACGATATTCGACATAGTCGAGGCTCATAGCGGCAAATGGGGCAAGGTACCCTCTGTACCTTCCGTTCTTCCAAGGGAGATTCTCCATTTCGCTGATATGATTTCTGCCCACGCCCACGAAGTCTGGGAACCACCTGGTGAGAAATCATCCAGTTGGATTACATCTATTCCATATGAAAGTCATGGTATGACTCAAATAAAGATGGATATGATGACAATACTAGCTGAGGATGATGACTACTGGAAGACTGCTCTTCAATTCGTCAAGTCTACTTCGGGTAGAAAGTTCGCTACATTGTCCGTGAAACAGCAAGACTGGGTAGAGAACATCGTTGCGTCATTGGATGTTGAGATCAACAGGAAGGAAGCCAGAGAGGCATTCAATGAATGAGTCATACATACCCAGAAAGGTAATGGCAAAGAAGAAGTATGTCAATGCTAGTGGAATAGTAATTCCGAGCGTAACAACTGCTCTTGCTATCATTGATAAGCCTGCGTTAGTCAGATGGGCTAACAGAATGGGCTTACAGGGTATAGATACCAACAAGTACAAAGACGAGCTGGCAGAAGTAGGTACTCTTGCTCATTACTTTATCATGTGCAGATTGTCAGAGGAGCTACCAGATGTGTCTGAATACTCCCCAAACCAAGTCGATGCCTCGATGAAGTGCTATGACAAGTTCATTGATTGGGAGTCAAGGAATCCGTTGAAGCCATTACTCATTGAGCATGCAATGGTATCAGAACAATACCAATATGGTGGCTGCATAGACCTTTACTGTCTCTCTAATGGTGAACTCATGCTATGTGATTTCAAGACAGGTAAAGGTATATACCCTGAGATGATTTATCAAGTGGCGGCATATAGAAACCTACTCCAGGAATCCGGTTTTACTGTCTCAAAGATAATCATACTCAGGATAGGCCGAGATGATTCAGAAGGTGCTGAAGAGAAGATACTCACACCTAGTCAGCTTGATGTTGGCTTCGAGATATTCCTTCATGCACTGGAAATACATAGACTCACCAAAGGTAAATAGGATGAAATGTCTTAGATGCAGATGCAATTTCGAGAATCCTGTACCACCAGTTACTGACCCTGGAGGGTTTAATGAGATTGCCTGTAAGGAATGGTGCCCAGAGTGCAATACTCTCGCTATGAGTGTCATTTTCAGAGAGTCTTCAGCATATAGGACAAAGGAGCTAACCGACCCACTAAGATGGCCAAAGGAAAGGAGGACAGAATCAGATGCCAACTAGAGAACGTACTCTTAGTATGGGGATAACTGGCTCGGGTAAGTCATACCAATGGTTGAAATTGGCCGAGTCGCTACTCGAAACTGGTTCTATATTCCGGTGTCTTGACACAGATAATGCCATAACGTACATGCTGGATACACAATTTCCCCACCTCAAACCTGTGAATCACGGCAACGTTTATGTCTATCCGATGTTCGAATGGCCGGAATACAAACAAGCTCTGGCATGGTTAATGAGGAAACCAATCGATGCTGCTATTCTCAAGACTATGGATGATGAGCTTGCTAAGGACCACAAAAGGCCAATCAAGGATGATGATTGGGGAGTTGTTGATATGGCAGACAATGCCTGGAGCAGTGTACAGAGATACTTTACCACTGAGGTATTTGGTGCTGATATGGGTGATTACTTCCTTGAGACAAGGAAACAATTACATGCACGTGGTAACAAGGATGCTAAAGGTAAGGCAGTATCAAGCATTGTACCAGAAGCACTCAAAGGCTGGACTGACTGGGTAGTCATCAATAAGCTCTACGATGACTTCATACTACCTATCGTGTATAGATTACCTTGCCATGTCTATATGTCTACCAAGGTTGAAATGGTTGACCGTGGTGAGAAGGACGCCGAGATAAAGATGCTGTTTGGAGATATTGGTGTTCGACCATCTGGTCAAAAGAAGCTGGGTCATCAGATGCATACAATTTTCCTGTTGATACCAGGTGCCGATAAGTGGATGATAACAACGGTAAAAGACAGAGCTGGTAGGAAATACTTCGACAAAACACCGTTAATATCACTGCACATGCAGTACCTCGTCGCTAAGGCTGGTTGGCCAATACCATAAGGAGTATCACACTATCATGAAATTCCGAGTAGTTGGAACAGTAGTACCCGATAGCACCATTATTGATATACCCCCTGGTGTTATTCCCCTAAATGTTGTCTACCCACCAGATTCGAACAGGTTGACCTTTGTGTGCTTGGTCCCAGTTGAAGATGTCAATACAGTAAAGGAAACTGGTACCGAGGAAGCGAAGAAGGCGTTGGAGAGCTCTGAATTTGGGACCATCAAGTCTACCGTAGAAACTATGAAGGCCGTAACAGATGAGGTAATAACTGGTAAGATGCCGTTAAACATACCATGAGCACAAGAGTCTTACTATCACCATCAGAGTTCAAACTGGCACAACTGTTTGGCAGGGATGCCATGACTAGTGATTTACCAGAGAGTAAAGGGGCCGATATACTCATCTATACAGAAGCTGGATTGATTGGTCTCCAGAGGAAAGAAGTTCCAAACGACTTCCTCGCATCATTTACTGATGGTAGGATGTCCAGAGAGACTGCTCTCCTTGTCGATAACTGTAAGTTTACCCGTCTCATTGCGGAAGGTCGATTTCAATACTTCCCGAATGGGAATGTTGTTCTTGGCGGATATGATGCAAAGAATAGGAGACCACAGGCCAGCAGATTTACCCGTAACCATATTCGTGGTATGATATTCGACCTTGAGTTTGTCAAGGGTATAGTTGTTGACTGGACGGAAGATATTCTCGATACTGTTGCCTATATTAAGGCACTACCAGGATTCCTTAACAAGGAGAAACATCTCGGCTTGTATACTCGCCCAAGTGCACAAGGTGCTTGGTACGTACCGAATGCAAGAGACATTGACTTATGGATACTGCAGTCTTTCCCTGGCATTGGACCAACAATCGCAGATAAGATTATCATCCATTTCGATGGCGAGATACCCCTCAAGTGGAGTTGTACCTTGAAACAGCTCGAAGGGGTACCTGGATTATCAGTGAAGAGAGCTGGGATATTGTGGGAATCTTTGCCACATGTTGAATCGAGTCTTGAATTACTACGAGATGGAGTAAAGAGGCGACTCAGTGACTAACGGAATTTATGCTACATATACCGATGATAAGCCTTTTGACTTCTCAGAGTTAATGGCTGCAACCACGCTAGCATTTGATATTGAGGGTTCAGGTGTGAGTGTAGGTAGGGACTATCCTATTGGTTTCTCGATGGCACATAACTCAACTAACGGCTGCTATAGACCAATAGATGATACAGAGTTCAAGAGCATTCTCGGTGATGAGACTAAGCTCAAGATTGCCTTCAATGCCAAATATGACAGGTCCATGATGGTCAAAGCAGGTTTGGTACTTGATAATCTTGCTGACCCTATGATAGCTGCCCACCTATTGGAGATGCAGAATTTGAGCCTTAAAGAGGTACTGCATAGTGTTACCGGTATAAATGTCAAGTCCTTCAGTCAACTCAGTAAAATGATAGTCGATATGTCTATGGAAGAACTAGCAGACTATTCCATTCCACATTCGACCTCGCTCTTCGAGTTGTGGCCAATATTAGAGAAACGTATGGAACAACGCGGTCTACTCAATGTCTTCTGGAATGTAGAAATGCCGTTGGTTCCGGTATTGTCTGATATGGAGATGAGCGGCGTAACAGTGAATCCACAGTCACTCTTTGCTCTTGGTGAATATTTCGACGGTAAGCTCGCAATACTTATTGAGGCTCTTGACCACTATGCAGGCCGTAAAGGTATCAACTACAACTCCCCTCAGCAGGTGGCAGAGCTATTCTATGATGAACTGAAGATAACTAAGGATTGGAAAACCGGTGCAGACGGTAGGTCTAGTGTAAGGGGTGAACATATCCTGAAGGTCATTAAGGAACACCCGATACTACCGGTCTACGTACAATACAAGAAGTATAAGACTCTTAGGAGCAACTTCGTCGATGGGTTATTGGGTAGACTGTATGATGGCAGAGTGTACGGTTCTTTCAATCAGACCCGTGCAAGTACAGGAAGGCTTAGTTCAAGTGACCCTAACCTTCAGAATGTGCCCTACAGAACAGAAGAGGGTAGGAAGATACGTCGTTCCTTTGAGGCTAGTTTTGGTCACACTCTCCTAAAGGCTGACAAAGACCAACTAGAACTTCGTATGATGGGACATGTTTCCCAGGATCCTGCACTCCTTGCAGCATTTCGTGCAGGTAGGGATATACATGCAGAGACGGCCATGCATGCTTATGGTACTGAGGATGAGAGAAGGAGAGGCAAAACTCTCAATTTCCAGATTATATTTGGTGGTGGCACAGAGAAGGATAGAAGAATCCTGAAGAAGGTTTATCCCAGAGTATTCAAGTGGATTGAGGAAGAGAACATTAAGACAAAGGCATCAGGCCAAGCTAGGACCATTCATGGTAGAATCAGGACAATTGGAACATACGCGGATGCAGAGGACATAATGAACTACACTGGGGTTATACCGTTTAGACTGATTGCGCATGGTGATAGAGAGGCTATCAGTACAGTTGTACAAGGTTCATCTGCTGAGATAGTTAAGATAGATATGAGGAGAGTTTGGAAGGCGTTAATTGGTAGTGGTGTCAAAATCCTTCTCCAGGTACATGATGAAGTTGTATTCGATGTACCGGACAACATACTCCAAGATACTATCCATGTTGTCAGAGAGTCTATGACGAATAATGACCTTTCCTTACCAATGACTGTATCACTAAGCACCGGACAAAATTGGGGTGAAATGAAAGGAGTTGAATAAAATGGCAGGAATGGAAGACCTATTGGGTGATGCTCTTAAGTTTGCCAATCTTGGTGGCAAAATGCCCATGGACAAACTTATGGCAAATTTAATCAAGAGCATACAGGTGAATACGCTTACCCAGCTCCGGAATACTCTTACCCAACGGATTGATGAGCTTACCAAAGATGGAGACATGTTTGCTGATGACAGCATGAATCCTTTCTCCATCCTTGGTGTCACTACTGCTTCTACTGAAGAAGAAGTCAACAAGGCATACAAGAAGAAAGCTGCGAAAGCACATCCAGATAAGGAATCAGGTACTAATGAAGAAATGATGAAAGTTAACGCAGCCTACGAGGCAATTAGGAGGTATAAGGGATGGACATAGCTCAGGATGATGTACTAAATCTGAGGAAGATGTATGAGTATCAGTGTCACATGCCTGAGTACGATCAATCTATTGGTTGGACTTGGCTCCAGGTAGGTGTATTCGCTGCAACAGTGAATAAGCTCCTTGTTCATGGGTATGTCGAACTGAAGCTCAAAACACGCTCAGGTACCAATTACCTGCTTACCCAGAAGGGTATGGATATGGCACTAACCGGCATGTCTATTGAAGATACTGCACCGGTATCCAACAGCGATTTCGGTAACGGAATACCACTAGATACATCCGATATGTTCTCTGACATTATTGGCTATGACGATACCAAAGAGCTACTCCGGGAATCCCTACAACTAGAAAAGCCTATTCATGTCTTGCTACATGGTCCACCTTCGCTAGCGAAATCTATGTTCCTCTGGGATATAGAACGAGTATATGGTTCTCAGTGTCTTCCTCTTATTGGTAGCGCCACTTCGCATGCCGGTATGTGGGATCTCATTGCCCAGAAGAAACCGAAGATAATTCTCATAGATGAGCTTGAGAAGATGTCCCTTACAGATTTGGCTGGTCTCCTGTCTGTAATGGAGAAAGGTCGAATAATACGTACCAAGGTAGGCAGAGAATTGGATGAGCAAATTACCTGTTGGGTTATTGGTACGGCTAATCGTATCACCAAGTTACCAGCAGAACTCCTATCGAGGTTCTCTCGCCAACAACTATCCGAATACAATGCAGCAGAGTATACTCAGGTTGTGAAAAGTGTCCTAATGCATCATGAGGGCACAAATGCTGAAGATGCCTACGAAATTGCAATGAGATTAGTAGGCGCAACACACGATGTTCGCGATGCAGTGCGTGTTGCAAGGCTATCAAAAAGGGTAGGGACTAAGAGGGCTATCGAGCTGTTGGTTAGTTGAAGTTCTGCGTTATTTGTAGTAATTACTTTGGGGGAGGGGCACCTACTTTTCTGCATTTAACTAAGCTAAAAAAGATACTGCAAGGGATACTAAAAAAATGCAGAACGCAGATGCAAGATACAAAGTTGAAAATAGTTTGCAACACTGGATTGCAGCATGTTTACAAACTAACATTTATTATGCTACAATAGTTACAACCTGAATAATACGTTTGGAGGGTAGCATGGGTGAAGAGGAAGAAACGGGTAATGGTGGACAGGATGTGGATCCAACAGTCGACGATTATACGGATGATGAGTTAAGAGAGCTAGGTATGACAGTGGCTGAAATCGAGGAACTCCGTAAAGACTCTGCGGAAATTGAAGCAGCACAGCAAGCAGCTGCGGAAGTCGAGGCATCAGAACGGGCAGTCAACGAAGCTGAAGAAGTGAGTAATGCATCCGAGGAGAATGGAAGGGAAGAAGAGGAAGAGGACGATCGTCCAATCTACATGAAGGATGATGCACCCACAGGCAAGACAAATTATATCAAGTGGGCACTTCTACATGGTAAACTCGAGGATGAGTTGAGGTCCGAAGGTCTGAATACCAGAACTGTTGATATCTGCGCTCAGGAGCTCGAGAAGGATGGTTACAGAAAGAGACCGGAGAAGGATAAGGAGAAACCGCCCAGTAGAGGAACGTCTGTAGTTGTTACTCCGAGCAGGGGTATCCAGACATTTGCAAAGGGTTCACCACCTGAGGCACTTATTGATTCCCTAACTATGCCCATAGAAGATGGCGAAGGTCCAATCTTCGAAAAGGGTATGAAGTTTGGCATGACTGTACTTACACTCGGTGTACGTATTGCTCAGGAACTAACCAACGCAGGTGTTCAGCAGGCCAAACCACTCATTGAAATGGCAAAGGATATGCGTGCAGGTGAAGCGGCAGCGGCGAAGAGTGCTGCGGGTGAAGCCGCAATGCTGGCAGCGGCAACTGTTCAACAGAACATGGCTCCTACGCTAGCTGCTCTTGCAGAGAGTCAGAAGTCTACTGGTCCTAACCCTATGGGTGGTATGATGGCAAGAACTATGGAACCGATAATGCAGAGAATGATGAACCAGTTACTTCCTGGTGGTGAAGCACCAATACCGTCAGGATGGAAGAAAACAAAAGGATAAAGGGGGTACAGTACAATGATGGGAGTAAATCCGGCTCAATTAGCCGAAATGCAGAAGACAAGTCAGTTCATTAAAGCAAAGGTTGTGGTAGACTATAAGGAGGGCTCTGTCAAGATTGGTTTTCACAGTGAAAATCCTGAAGCAGTAGCATTGATTCCGAGTCTTCTCAATCAGTTTACCAGTGCATTGGCATCTCAGCTCAGTGCATACTTTGCCATCGATGGTGAACTCATCGAAAAGAATAAACCGGAGTCAGATGAGTAAATTCACCCCACATGAGGTGGAAACTGCGATTAAAGTGGCCATGGAGTCCAAACAGGTGAAGAAGTGGGTCGAGGGTCAAGCTAGGTTCTTTGGTGTTGACCTCGACACACCTGATGGCAAAGTGTTCTACGAACGTGAGGCTCGGGCTGCAGCGAAAAGACTAATCGCATAAACATATCTATCAGACAAATACATCGAATAAACTTTTCCGGAGTTTAGGAGTCTTTTATGTAATAGTTGTCATTAGTTGTACCATAGGTTCCTAAAAAGCCATATATACAATCCCCCCTTAATGCTGTATAATGAATACGTGGTAAATAAAAAAGGACTAAGGCCGCAAACAGTCTCGAGCCACAACAGCATTCATTAAGGGAGGATTTTTCTATGGGTATCGCAGAATCAAAAGCCAAATTACGCCTCAAGCTCAAAGTAATGCCTCTGAACTACGCCAAAGGTATGAGCCAGTTCTTGGGCGCCGATGTCTCCGGGTCGATTCCGGTTGCCAGTTATAAGGCCAAAATTGGTCCGGGAATGGAAGACAAATGGGAGCGGAACCTGAAGAACGCTTTCGGTTTGTAGACTACTACGCCAATCGGCTTAGTATCTAACATGCGGCAGTTGGATACAATACATATCGAAAGTAAGGAGGGTCTAATATGACCATGAAACCGCTACAGGTAAGTGCGCTCCCACTGCATCCTTCGCAGGCCACGAATGTTGCCCTTCAGGCAACAACCATTCCTGCGGCTACCACAGTTGCAAGTCAGCTCGATATTGACAACATCCTGAATCTTATGATCACCATGATGATAGTTGTGATGATGATGAAGATGATGGGTGGCGCCATGCAGGGTGTAACTGGCAGCTAGTTCCGGGAGCAACCAGTATCCAATCAATTGAAGGAGGACAATTCATATGACTACCTCAGTTGCAAGTTCGCTTGATATCGACAACATTCTGAATCTGATGATCACGATGATGATCGTGGTTATGATGATGAAGATGATGGGCGGTGCCATGCAGGGTGTAACCGGCAGTTAACCCCGGAACAGTAAGCCTGCCAAAATAACCGATGAAAGGAAGGTATAACATGGGCAAGGAAAAACTCGCTGACATGGTTATTGACCCCAGGACAATTTCGGCTTTGTCAACCGTAACAAACCTCACTCCTGCACAAGCCACCGCCGATAGAGCAGCTGGCAGCCTTGGCGTTGTTAATATCGGCGTCTACAAGGGTGTCGCTGCATTCTTCGATCTGGACAAGCTGGCAAACCAGCCGTTGGTGAATGCAGAACAACAGTATATCCTGGGAATCCTGGATGGTCGGGAAGAGGACTATGACGTCCAGACCCTGACCCTACCACTGCTCGCTGTTGCCGGCACTGCACTAGCGGGAACGTTGACTGTACCAGCTGGTGAATTATGGTGCGTTAACTGTATACGGCTCGATTGTCCGGCTGACGCAACCGCAGGGTTTACCCTTAACTGGTCCTGCAGTCTCTGGACTGACAGAATCGGGACGGCTGCCGCCGGCCAACCTTTCCGAACCGCGGCTATGGCTCTAGCGAGCGCTGGCATTGCTACTCACGTAGCAGCTGGTGGTCTTGCTATCCAACAGCTAGACGAGTTTGGCGAGATCGCCACAGCATGGGCAGTAACGAACAAACCTCCACTGCTCAGATTGCCGGCTGGCACTATTCTCACATTTGCTGTGTTGTCAGATACCGCGGCACCTACTATTGCCACTGCCTGCACACTGAGTGTACATGGGTATATGGCCAAGATCCTGGTGGCTTAAACCACCAAAATCCTAGACTAACTTCTTGTTACGATGGATTCCCGGATAATGCTTAGGCGTTTGAAGGACACCTTAAGCGTGTATGTTACCTAATACCACTTAAGGACTCCTGGAGTAATCCAGGGCGGAAATAAGAACAAGGAAGCTCGACAAAATGAATCCACAGAAGGATCCCGGAAAAGAACAAGACAAAATGACCCACCGGATAACCTACCCGATTAGGGAAGGGCTTGCCGGTGGGCATTTGTCTGTGCGAAATAATACCTCAAGTTATTCAGAGGAGAAAAACAGATGACGACAATGACCCGAGAACAATTAACCCAAACCCGCCAATTGCTAACGGTGCGCAGGCCAGGCGTGGCGTTAGAGCTTGGTACCGCGACATTCAACATCTTTACCATTACGAATGGCCCGGTGCTTGTATTCGGCCTATTTGGCCACTCCACCCAGCTCATTGCGGGCACCTGTTTACCACAGCTCGAATATCTCCCTGTGGGAGGGGGTGCTCAGTCTGACTTATGTGCGGCAGCCGCGGATATTGATACAGATGCTATCAATACCGTTTATGGCTGGACAGGTCTAATAGCGGGCTTGCTAACCCCAGGCGTTGGCATTGGCCACCTGGATTTAACCGCTGCGCAGGCTAACTTCCTGTGCCCACTGACACTCCACACGGGCACCGTAATAGTTACCGATGCAACAGCAGTGGCTGTTACCGGCGGCTTGATCGACTGGTACATAACTTACGTGCCGTTTAATGCGGCTGGACTAATTGTTGCTGCCTAAGGCAGTAGCAAACAGAAGGAGATAATAAGATGACTTTGCAGCATTTTACACGTACCCAGCTCACTCAAGCTCGCATATACAGGA
>SDBV01012622.1_pt1 | contig 10814 bp, 10 predicted proteins | sample 2277081 | NCBI WGS metagenome assembly SDBV01 (sample SAMN10402039, study PRJNA504765) | marine sediment metagenome | isolation source: marine sediment core GS10_PC15, 223 cmbsf | place: Arctic Ocean: Southern Knipovich Ridge | collected 2010
ACAAAGCCCCCCAAAGAAAAGCTTTATAAACCGTTAATTGGTATCTTTTATTATTAAACAGTTGTTAAAGTTGTTCGAAACTTTGCCCCCCAAACCACCTTACAATGCATATTCTGCAACCCAAACACCATAAATTAAATGAAAAAGAGGCCGAAAAGCTACTGCAGGATTTAAATATCTCTAAATCTCAGCTCCCAAAAGTTCTTTCTTCCGACGCTGCTCTTCCTGAAGAGTGTGTCATAGGAGATATTGTTAAAATAGAAAGGAAAGAAGGAGACAAAATTAACCTATATTATAGGGTTGTGGTCTAAATATGAAACACATAATAGTTAAAAAATATCTTGAAGGTCATTCCCTAGTTGAATCTAACATTATTTCTTTTAACAACTTTGTAGACCAAAGAATGCAAGAAATTGTTGAAGAAATCTCAGAGGGAATCAATAATGAAGATTTTGAAATAAAACTAGGGAAAATAAGTGTTGGTAGACCTCAAGTTATAGAGGCTGATGGAAGTGCTTCTCTTATAACCCCTTCAGATGCAAGACTTAGAAAGCTTACTTATTCTGCCCCTATTACATTGGAATTAAGTGTTAAGAAAGATGATCAAGTTGATTCTGAAATTGTTGAGATAGGAAAAATACCTATAATGGTAAGAAGCAAATATTGTAATACTCATGGCTTGTCAAGAGAAGAACTTATAGAATCTTATAATGATCCTATTGATCCTGGCGGTTATTTCATAATAAGAGGGAACGAGAGAGTTATGGTAATGGCAGAGGATCTTGCAGAAAATCAGCCATTTGTAGAGACCAACAAGAAGGGGGAATTAATTTTAAAATTATTCTCTCTAAAAGGAACTTATCGAATACCTGTTATTATTACAGAGGATAAAGAAGGTATTTTTGAGGTTGCGTTTAGTAGATTTAAAAATCTTCCAGCAATTGTGATATTAAAAGCCCTTGGTCTTACAAAAGAATCTGAAATTGTACAATATATTGGAAAAGAAACAGACAGTGTTATTGTGAATCTATATGAATTTGTAAACATAGCAACAAGAGAAGATGCTATGATGTATATTGCAGAAAAAACCAATCTTCAAGGAACAAAGAAAGAAATTCTTGATAGAGTTAGACAGAGAATTGATTCTTATCTTTTCCCGCACATAGGGCAGAAAAAAGAAGATAGAATAAAAAAAGCTGTGACACTTTGTAAATTAATAAAACAATTTTTAGTTTCAAAAGGAAATCCAAATTTAAGAACAGATAAAGACCATTATGCAAATAAAAGAGTAAGACTTTCAGGAGACTTGCTTTCAACACTTTTTAGAGTTAATCTTGGTATTTTGATACGGGATGTACAATATTCTTTACAAAAATCTGTAAAGAGAAGGAAATTCTTTTCTATTAAAATAATTGCAAAATCTACACTTTTCTCCCACAGGGTTGAATCTGCAATTGCAACAGGAAGCTGGACCGGAGAAAGAAGTGGTATAACACAAAACATGGATAAGACAAATTATTTGGCAACAATTTCACAACTTCAAAGAGTTTCAAGTATGTTGCCAAGTGACCAAGAAAACTTTATGGCGAGAATATTGCACCCTACACATTATGGAAGATTTTGTCCTATTGAAACTCCAGAGGGAACAGAAATAGGCCTTAGGAAAAATCTAGCACTCTTGGCACGAGTTTCAACAAGAGTTGATCTTGATCGTGATAAATTTATCAAAGATCTAGAAGCAATTGGATTAAACAGAGAAGGTATCAAGGGACTTGATGTTTTCTTTAATGGTATTTTTATTGGAAGTGTTGAAAATCATGAAGAATTTATACAAAAAATAAGAGAAAAAAGAAGGAACCAAGAATTTCCAATTCAAATGAATATTAGGGATGATGATAGTTTTCAGACAGTTCTTATTTCTACAGAACCTGGCAGAACATTAAGACCTTTAATTATTGTGGATCATGGTGTTTCAAGATTAAAACAAAAACATCTTATGCAATTAGAGCAAGGAGAATTAAACTGGGACGATCTAATTAAAAAAGGAATAATAGAATATCTCGATGCTGCTGAAGAAGAGAATACATTAATAGCAATGTATGACAAAGAAATAACCCCTGAGCACACCCATGTTGAAATTGATCCTATTAGCTTATTTGGGATTGTAACAAGTCTTGTTCCATATGGTAACCACAATCAAAGTTCTAGATTAAATAGAGGAAGTAAAACACAAAAGCAGGCTCTTGGATTATATGCTGCTAATTATTTATCAAGGCTTGACACAGATGTTAGTTTACTACAATATCCTCAAAAACCGATTGTTAGAAGCTTTGTATATGATACCTTGCAAACATACCCTGCAGGACAGAACTTAATGGTTGCAATAATGTCTTATGATGGATATAACATGGAAGATGCTCTCGTACTTAACCAAGGTAGTCTTGATAGAGGTGTTGGAAGAAGTTTTTACTTTAGACCTTATTCTGCTGTTGAAATGAACTATGCAGGTGGCTTAAAAGACGAGGTTGCAATACCTGAAAAAGATGCTACTGGCTATAAAACAGAAGAAAGTTATAGATTTCTTGAGAGTGATGGAGTCACATATCCCGAAGCAGAGATAGGTGCAGGGGAAGTTCTTATAGGAAAAATGTCTCCTCCAAAATTCTTATCAGAAGCAAGAGAAATATCTATACGAACTAAAAAAGAATCAAGTGTGACAATGAGACAGGAAGAAAAAGGAATTGTTGAAAGCGTGTTTATTACAGAAGATAGTGAAGGAAATAGAGTTGCGCAAGTTAAAACAAGGGATTTAAGAATTCCAGAACTTGGTGACAAATTTGCAACATCTCACGGACAAAAAGGTGTTGTAGGCATGATTGTTCCTGAGCAAGATATTCCATTTACTTCTAGAGGGATAAGACCTGATGTGATTTTTAACCCACACGGTCTTCCAAGCCGAATGACAGTTGGATATTTACTAGAAATACTTGCAGGAAAACTAGGATGTATAAGAGGGGAAGTTGTAGATGGTACTTCATTTTCAGGCCTTGGTAAAAAAGATATTGAAAAGGGTCTAAAAGAACTTGGATTTAGATATGATGGTAAAGAAGTAATGTATAATGGTATAACTGGTAAAAGGATGGTTGCAAAAATATTTATTGGGAATCTTTATTATTTGAAATTAAAATACATGGTAGGTAATAGAATTCATGGGAGAGCTTCTGGTAAAGTTGCTTTGCTTACAAGACAACCAATTGAGGGAAGAGCACGTGGAGGTGCACTTAGATTAGGAGAAATGGAGCAGCAAGCACTTGTAGCACATGGTGCATCTCTTTTATTAAAAGAGAGATATGACTCTGACAAGGTTGTATTGCCAATCTGTAGTAAATGTGGGACAATAGGAATTGAAGATAATATAAGAGGGAAAACAAGTTGTCCTCTTTGTAACAGCGAAGAGGTAGAACATGTAGAAGTTTCTTATGCCTTTAAATTATTACTAGAAGAATTACAAGGATTGCATATTCATACAGACTTTGAATTAAAAAACAAATATGAGTAAAATGGCAACAATTGATGATTTTGAGAAATTAGATGTAAGGGTAGGGAAGGTAATTGATGTAAAAGATTTTCCAGAAGAAAAAAAACGTGACTATAAGTTAAAACAAGATTTTGGAGATGAAACTAAAACATCATCTGTTCAGATAGTTAAGAATTATAGTAAAGATGAATTGTTAAATAAATTAGTTTTGTGTGTGGTTAATTTCCCCCCTAGACAAATAGGAAATTTTAGTTCAGAAGTGCTGACACTTGGGGTTCCTGATAAAGATAATGAGGTTGTTTTGATAGAGCCAGATAAAGAGGTTCCTCTTGGAGTGAAATTATATTAAAATGCAAAAAGCAATAAAGAAAAAAATAGAAGCAATAAAATTTTCATTACTTAGTCCTGACAAGATAAAAAAACTTTCTTCTGCAAAGATTGTTACGCCCGAGCTTTATGATATTGATGGGTATCCTGTTGATGGTGGATTAATGGATTTAAGATTAGGTGCTATTGATCCTGGTGTTAGGTGTAGAACCTGTGGGGGAAGATTAAAAGAATGTCTTGGACATCCTGGAAGCATTGACTTGGCAAGATCTGTAATACACCTAAAATACGTTCCCCTTATAGAATTAGGCTTAAGGTGTTTTTGCCATGATTGTGGAAAATTAATGATAGACGACAAAAATTTAGAAAAATATTCCCCGACTCAAAGAGCTAAAAAAGCAAAAGATGCCAGAAAATGCCCTCATTGTAATATACCTCACGAAAAGGTTAAACTAGACAAACCAACTAATTTTTACATAGGAAAAAAGAGATTATTCCCAACAGAAATTAGGGAAATGCTTGCGTCTATCTCGCCAGAAGAGCTTCAAAAAATAGGTGTAAATCCCGACACTGCAAGACCTGAATGGGCTGTATTAACATCTCTATTAGTTCCACCTGTCACTGTAAGACCAAGTATTATTTTAGAAACAGGAGAAAGAAGTGAAGATGATCTTACCCACAAACTTTCAGATGTTATAAGAGCTAATCAAAGATTATGGGAAAACCTAAATGCCGGTGCTCCTGAAGTTATTATAGAAGATTTATGGGATCTATTGCAATTCCATATAACAACATTTTTTGATAATACTGTTGCAAGAATACCTCCTGCAAGACACAGAAGTGGACAACCATTAAAAACAATAACAGAAAGGATAAAGGGAAAAGAAGGTCGTATAAGAAAAAATCTTGCTGGAAAAAGAGTGAACTATTCTGGAAGAACTGTTATTTCCCCTGATCCATCCATGGATATTAATGAATTAGGTATTCCATATGAAATAGCAAAAATAGTTACTGTTGCAGAGACTGTTACAGATTTAAATAAAGAAAAATTAAAAAAATTAATAGAAAAAGGAGACGAATATCCTGGTGCAAATTATATTGTAAGACCTGATGGAAAAAGAAAAAAGATAACAGATGATTTAAAAGAAGAAATAATGAGTGAACTTGCTCCAGGTTATAAAGTAGAGAGACATATCCAAAAGGGAGATATTTTATTATTTAATAGGCACCCAAGTTTGCACAGGGGAAGTCTTATGGCTCATTATGCAAGAGTACTTCCTGGAAGAACATTTAGATTACATCCTGCTGCAGCATTCCCTTATAATGCTGACTTTGATGGGGACGAAATGAATATACATTCTCCACAAACAGAAGAAGCAAGAGCAGAGGCACAGGTCTTACTAGATGTAAAAAATAATTTAATCTCTCCTAAAAACAGCACAAATCTTATTGGCTGTATTGGAGATTCTATAACAGGTAATTATTTATTAGGATTAAATGAATTCTCAAAAGAATATGCCAATCAGCTTCTCTATCAATCAGGGGTAGATAAACAAGTTTCAAAGAAAACAATTTCTGGAAATGAATTATTTTCACTCCTTCTTCCTAAAATTAATTTCAAAAATAATGATATTATTATAAAAGATGGAAATATTATTAAAGGAATTATAGATAAATCTCTTTTTGGAAGTGAAGATGGCGAGTTGATAAGAGAACTAGATGTTGTTGTTGGAAGAGATAAAACTTTTAACACGATTAAAAAGGTTTTTGACCTTGGGAAAAACTACCTTACATATAGAGGCATTACAATTTCTCTGCAAGATTTAGATGTTAGTGAAGATATAATAAAGGCTGGTGAAGAAATAATTCAAAAGGCTGAGAAGAAAACAGAAGAAATTATAAAATCTTATTATGATAATACCCTTGAACTTTTGCCAGGGAAAACAAAAGAAGAATCAAGAGAAATAAGGATTTTAAAGGTTTTAAACGAAATTAGAACCAAAATAGGTGAAATTGTGAAAAGGGAATTTCCAAAAGACAATCCTGTTACACATATGATTAAATCAGGTGGTGGTGGAAACATATTAAACATAACTCAGATGGCTTCTTGTGTTGGTCAGCAAGACCTTGAAGGTAAAAGGATAGATCTTGGTTATACAGGAAGGACCCTTGCTCACTTTAAAAAAGGAGATCTTTCTCCTCGCGCAAAAGGATTTATTCATAGTCCATTTATCAAAGGTCTAAGACCTGATGAATTTTTCTTTGGAGCTATGACAGGAAGATCCACACTCATGGACACTGGATTAAGAACACCAAAGTCAGGTTATTTATACAGGAGACTTGCAAATGCCTTACAAGATTTAAGAAAAGAATATGACGAAACTATTCGAGATAGTAACAATAATATAATTCAATTTAAGTATGGAGATGATGGTGCAGATGTTTCAAAACTTCATCTTGGAGGAAAACTAGATCCTGGCGAAGCAATAGGGATTATCACTGCTCAATCTTTTGGAGAACCTTCAACACAGATGGTTTTGAGAACCTTCCACTTCGCAGGTGTTACCGAGATGCAGGTTACTCAAGGATTACCAAGATTGATAGAAATCTTTGATGCTCGTAAAAAACCTTCTTCTCCTAAAATGGAAATATATCTAAAGAGCGAATATAATAATGAAAAAGATGCGAAGGTGTTTGCAGAGAAAATAAAGGAAGTCACTGTTAGTGATATTTCTGACGAGATAATTCTTGATTTTAGCGACAAGAAAATAGAAATAATTGTTGATAATACAGGATTAAAACGTGCTCACATGGGTCTTAAAAAAGTTGTTGAACTACTTCAGGAAGCAGGATATGGTGTAAAGGAAAGAAAAAATTCTATTGAATTAGATGTATCTGAATTTGGTTTTAAAGAAATTTACAAGTTAAAAGAAAAATTAAAGAAAACAATAATCTCTGGTATAAAAGGGATCAAGCAAATTTTAATAGCAAAGAGAGACAGGGATTTTGTAATAATCACCCTTGGTACAAATTTGAAAAAAATGGTAGATCTCAAGGAAATCAACAAAGATAAGATAATTTCAAATGATCTGTATGAAATCGCAAATGTTTTTGGAATTGAATCTGCAAGACAATTAATAATGGATGAAATTCATGACGTTCTTAAAACACAGGGTCTGGATATTGACAAAAGGCATCTTAAACTTATCTCAGATGCGATGACAAATACTGGTGAGGTCAAAGGTGTTACAAGGATGGGAATTATTGCTCAAAAAGAATCTATTCTTGCTAGAGCTACCTTTGAAACACCTGATAAGCAATTTGTAAATGCATCTATTAAAGGAAGTAAAGATAAACTCTCAAGTGTTATTGAAAACATAATATTAAATCAGCCAGTTCCAATTGGGACAGGTTTACCAGGACTTCTTGTAAAAGTTATAGGTCCTTTGGTGAAAAAAGAAAGTGAGAAGAAAGAGGTTAAAGCTGTCATCAAAAACAAAGCGTGAAAAAGGTTTTTATAAAAATGTATTTTTACAAATTAAAAGGGAAGTTTCTGAAGAGATGGTAGGTAAATTAAAAGGGAAGTTTCTAAAAGAAACCGCAGGTGTCTTTTAAAATGGTCAGGACAATAAATATGCAAGATATGCGGTACCTAAATCTATTTGGTAAGATTACACGGGTAGATACAAGATTTTGCTTTAAATATAACAATATTTTAATGTTTGGGGTTCCAAAAATTCTTGTTGCAAGGTCTCTTGGACCAGAGGGGAAAAACATAAGGAAAATGCATGAGATTCTTGGAAAAAGGGTTAAAGTTGTAGCACTTCCTGCAGGACAATCAACACAAGACATTAAAATATTTATACAACAAGTAGTAAAACCTGTTGAATTTAAAAATCTAGAAGTAAAAGAAGGTGGTGTGGTTCTTACTGCAGGGTCTAGAAATAAGGCAGCACTTATCGGAAGAAACAAGAGACGTTTGTTAGAAATGCAAAAAATCGTAAGAGATTATTTTGGAAAAGAGTTTAGAATTGTTTAAAGATAAGTTTTTAAACTAAATTTAGTAACAATAATTAACGAAGATGGGATTGAAATCAGCACTAAAAATGAAGAATGATCGAAAGAAATTTCGTTGGAAAAGCAGAAAATATAAAGTGAGAACACTAAATCTTTATGCTAAATCAGACCCTCTTGGAGGAGCAAACCAAGCAAAAGGAATAGTGCTTTCTAAGTTTCAAAAAGAAGCTGCACAGCCAAATTCTGCAATGAGAAAATGTTGCAGAGTTCAGTTAACAAAAACAGGGAAAAGTGTGGGTGTTTTCATCCCTGGAAATCTTGCACAAAAATTTATTGATGAACACGACGAAGTTATTATTGAGAGGATAGGTGGTAAACAAGGTCGTGCAAAAGGAGATATCCGTGGTATAAGATTTAAAGTTATTAAAGTAAATGATCAGCCATTAGCAAGATTGGTAAGTGGTAAGATTGAGAAAGGTAGAAGATAATGGCAGAAGAGAGAACAATTAAAGTTATGGTAGATTCTTATAGAGATATATTTGAATATTTAGGTAGTTTAGAGGGATCATCTCAGAAAACAGGTGGTGCAAGATATTATTGTTTAAGGGGAGGGGGAATGGTTTCTGTTAGTGAATCAGAAGGGGAAATGATTGCTTCTACAAATGTCCCAAATATTACTTCAAATAAATTAGAGGCAATTTCTCAAGGTAATTAAAATGGCAGAACAAGTACAACTCCCAAAATTCAAAATATTTGATAAATATGATTTAAGTGAAATAAAAATAGAAGATCCTGGATTAAAAAAAGTAATCAATCTCGAGCCTAAGTTAATATTAAAAAGCCAGGGAAGAAATTTTCAAAAGTTTGGTCAAGCAAAAGTAAATGTTGTTGAGAGGCTTATAAACCGTGTTGCTGTTGCAGGGCATAGAGGTAAAAAACACAGAATAATTCTTGGTTTTGCTACAGGAAAATATTCAAAGAATGCAAATATAGTATTAAGAGCACTTGATCTAATTGAGAAAAAAACTCAGAAAAATCCTGTTCAGGTTTTAGTTAATGCTATTGAAAAAACAGCACCCCGGGATGAGATTACTGTTATAGAATATGGTGGTGCAAGATATCCTCAAGCTGTTGATGTTTCCCCTCTTAGAAGAGTTAATCTTTCCTTGAGATGGATAACGCAAGGTGCTTCTGACAAAGCTTTTAATAAAAAGAAAAACATTGCCCAGGGTCTTGCAGATGAGATAATGCTTGCTGCAGAAGAAAACGGAGAAAGTTTTGCGTTTAAAAAGAAAAACGAATCAGAAAAACAAGCTGATTCTGCGAGATAAGAAAATGGCAAATAAATTAGTAAATTTAGTTCTCGCAGGAAGTTTAAGCTTAAACGCTCAAGTTGATAAAGATTATAAAATATTAGAATATACTCTGATTGGATTAAATGCTCTTGATTATATCTCTACACTAGATGTTTTGAAACATGGTGGTGTAGAAGCAAATCCAATTGTAAAACATTTCATTAATAATCCATATAAAGCAATAGGATTTAAAATTGGATTAGTTGGTGGAAGTCTTGCAGGATTTAGATGGTTATATAAAGATGATGCTAAACTAGCAAAAAAATATTTAAAATTAACAAATCTAATGTATGGAGTAATTGTTGCTAATAATATAAATGTTTCAATTAATTTAAGAAGGAGACAAAATAGATGAAATTTCAAATGCGTTTGAAAGGTTGGATGAAATAGATGCCTCTAGTAACTCAGATTTATCTAGCTTTCTTAAAACTACTTTGGAAGTTATGAAACCTTTTAAGGTAGTAGACCAATACCTATATTATAATGTAAAAGACAGAAATCAGTCCCTTTTTAATCGCACTATTTTTGGAAGTACACTATTGACTAAATATGCGAGTTATATTGCGGCAGGTGCTACAATGATTATTTTAGCAGACAGATATTTATTTTAATTCTTTACCAACAACTTTAAAAACCATTTTCAATATCATTAATTATTCTGGGGTTTTTAAGAGAGGAAAGTTTACTAAAGAAAACCTTGGTTGTCTTTACAATGGCAGAAGATAAAGCAAAAAAAATAGAGGAATTAATGCATAAACAAGATAGTATAAGAAACATAGCTATTGCAGCGCATATTGACCATGGTAAGACCACCCTCAGCGATAATCTTCTTTTTGGTGCAGGTATGCTTTCAGAGGAAACAGCCGGGAAACAGCTTGTACTTGATTTCCATGAAGACGAATCTTCCCGTGGAATTACAATTGACTCTGCTTCTGTCAGTATGGTACACACAGTTGATGGGAAAGATTATTTGATAAATCTTATTGACACACCAGGACATGTTGATTTTGGAGGAGACGTAACAAGAGCTATGCGTCATGTTGACGGATGTGTTATACTTACATGTGCTGTAGAAAGTGTTATGCCTCAAACAGAAACAGTTGTAAGACAAGCTTTGAAAGAACTTGTTAAACCTGTTCTTTTTATAAACAAGGTTGATAGGCTTATCAAAGAGGTTAAATTAACACCCCAAGAAATGGAGAAAAAGTTTATCTCAATTATAGATCATGTAAATCAGTTAATCTATGATATTGCACCCCAAGGATATAAAGAAAAATGGAAAGTAGGTGTAGGTGAAGGAAGTGTTGCATTTGGAAGCGCTTTCCATAATTGGGCACTTAGTTTTCCATATATGAAAGAAAAAGGGATAACTTTCAAAGATGTTATTGACGCTTATAAGGGCACTGATGAAGAAATTGTAAAAAATACAAAAGAGCTTGCTAAAAAAGCTCCCCTTCATGAAATTGTTCTTCGTATGTCTATAAAACATCATCCAAACCCTGTTGACGCTCAGAAATACAGAATTCCAAAAATATGGCATGGGGAACTAGATTCTGACTTGGGTAAATCATTAACAA
>SDBV01012623.1_pt1 | contig 10814 bp, 6 predicted proteins | sample 2277081 | NCBI WGS metagenome assembly SDBV01 (sample SAMN10402039, study PRJNA504765) | marine sediment metagenome | isolation source: marine sediment core GS10_PC15, 223 cmbsf | place: Arctic Ocean: Southern Knipovich Ridge | collected 2010
GACCAGGCCATCGCGGCGTCTCGAACGCGACGGTGGTGCGCTACCGCCGCTCGCCCTCGCTCTTCGACCTCTTGACGATGGAATCGAAGGCACGCAGCCCGGCCGCGGAGCTCGTGCGGCTCCTCTCGTGCCTCGGGCCGATGTACCTCGCCGACGACCTGCCCTCGGGCGGTTACATCTGGCGGGCGGGAGGGTTCTCGGCGGCTGGAGACTAGGCTCCCCAATGGCGAGTGGCTCCTTGGGTCCGGATTGCTCTCGGCACGCGCGGCACATTCCGAGAGCTACTTCAAGGGCGGCAAGATCCACTTCCTCCAGAGCTCGCACCACGACCTCGGCTGGCACAAGGGAAGCTATCCCGGCGAAATGAGGTTCACGCTCAAAGAGATCGATGTCGTCCTCGACATGTTGAGGAAGGACCCGAAGTTCAAGTTCAGCGGCGAGTATACCATCTGGCTGCACGAGTACCTGAAGCATCGCCCGGCGGAGCGTGTTCGGGAGTTGAGGCAGCGGCTGAAAGAGGGACGCCTGGAATGGGGAGCCGGTTGCAGCCAGCCCTACACCAGCCTCCTGACCGGCGAGCAGCTGGCGCGGCAGATGATCGTGACGGCGGTCAAGAAGTCTGAGGAAGGTAATGATATTATCGTCCGGTTCTACGAGACAGAGGGGAAGAGCGGCAGTCGCGTCAGAATCAATCCAGACGCGAGGCTGTCCGGCGCCCGCCATACGAACCTGATCGAAGAGGACTCGGGCGCCCTGGAGCATGACCGGGACAGCGCATCGCTCAAGGTCGGCCCCTATTCCATCGAGACGGTGAGATTGAAGCCGAGTCTGCGGCGATAGCCGCCTCGATATACAAAGAGGCGATAATGAACCGTCCGGCCATGACTCTAGCGGCGTGCATGCTGTTAGCTACAGGGGAGCGCGCGGCCATGGCAGGCAATGCCCTTGGCGTGAAGGAACTGCGCTGTGAATATCGCGTCAATCCGCTGGGCATTGACGTGGCCAAGCCCCGGCTCAGCTGGGTTCTTGAGTCCAGCCGGCGCGGCCAGAAACAGACGGCATATCGTGTACTGGCGGCCGCCAGTCCGGAGAAGTTGCGCGATGACAAGGGCGACCTCTGGGACAGCGGCAAAGTCAAATCGGACCGCACCATTCATCTGGCCTACGGCGGCGGGCCGCTCAAGTCCCGCATGCGCTGCTGGTGGAAGGTGCGCGTATGGGACAAGGACGGGAAAGCATCGGCCTGGGGCGAGCCGGCGATGTGGTCGATGGGGCTCTTGGCTCCAGGCGACTGGAAGGCGCAGTGGATCGCGAGCGCGAAGGACAGCCCCTGCAGTGAAGCCGGGCCGATGCCGGCCACGATGCTGCGCAAGTCGTTCACGGTCGATGGTCCCGTCAAGCGGGCGACGGCGTACGTCACCGGGCTTGGCCTGTACGAGTTGCACCTGAACGGCAAGCGGGTAGGCGATCATCTCCTCGCGCCGGAATTCACCGTGTACGACAAGCGCGTCCAGTACCAGACGTGTGACGTCACCGATCTGGTTGTTGCCGGAGATAACGCCGCCGGAGCGATTCTGGCCGATGGATGGAACGGCGAGTACTTCTTCGGAATGTGCCTGAGGCAGACCCAGCGCCCCTTCGGAGGCCAGCGCGCGTTCATCATGCGCTTGGAAATCGAGCAGACGAACGGACGGACGCAGACGATTGTGACCGACAAGTCGTGGCAGTCCACGAGAGACGGTCCGATGAGATCGGCAAGCCTCTACGACGGCGAAGTGTATGACGCACGCATGGAGATGCCCGGGTGGGGCAAATCGGGATTCGATGACGGTATGTGGCATCAGGCGGTCGTCGCGGATTACATGGCCGGCGCGAACCCGGTATGGCAGCGCAACGAACCGATCCGGGTGGTCAAGGAACTCAAAGCCGTGAAGATGACCGAGCCGAAGCCCGGTGTGTACGTCTTCGATCTGGGCCAGAACATGGTCGGCTGGTGCAGACTCAAGGTGCACGGTCGGGAGGGCACCACGGTCAAACTGCGACACGCCGAGATGCTGAACGATGACGGCACGATCTACACCGCCAATCTGCGTGGCGCAACACAGACGGACGTCTACACCAAGCGCACCGGTCGTGACGAGATCTACGAGCCGCGTTTCACGTACCACGGCTTCAGGTACGTGGAGCTCACGGGCGTGGAGTACAAGCCCTGGCGATACATGCCGCCCTACAGGCCCAGGGCCAGCGACCTGTTGGGACGCGTGTTCCATTCGGCCTCGCCTGATGCCGGCGATTTCAAATGCTCCAGCGACCTGATCAACAAGATCAATCACATGATCGTCTGAGTGCAGCGCGGGAACATGCACAGCGTTCCCACCGACTGCCCGCAGCGCGACGAGCGGGCGGGATGGATGGGCGATATCCAATCGTTCTCTCAGACCGCCATCTTCAACATGGACATGGCGGGCTTCTTCAGCAAGTGGCTGCCCGACGTCCGCGATTCGCAGATGGCCGACGGCCGCTATCCGAACTTCGCCCCCATGGATTTCGACAGATGGAAGGGCGGGACGCCGGCCTGGGCTGATGCGGGTACGGTGGTTCCCTGGCGCGTGTACCAGAACTATGGCGATACCCGTATGCTCGAGGAGCACTATGAGTCCGCCCGCCGCTGGGTGGATTACGTCCACGGCAGGAACCGGAACCTGCTCTGGGAGAGGGCGCTGGGCGACGCCTTCAACGACTGGCTGAACGGCGACACGTTGGTCGCGGAAGGTTGGCCGAGGAAGGGCGGCTCGGTGCCGCCGCGCGTGCTTGCGACCGCTTTCTTCGCTCACTCCACGGAGATCGTCGCCAAGATGGCCGCCGTGATCGGCCGCGCGGACGACGCGAGGAAATACGGCCGGATGTTCGAGGGGATCAAGGCCGCGTTCAACAAGAGATATGTCAAACCCGACGGCCGGATCGAGGGCAACACCCAGGCCGGCTACGCCCTGGCTCTCTATTTCGACCTGCTGCCCGACTCACTGCGGCCCAAGGCGGCCAAGCACATGGTCGATCAGTTCAAGCGGTACAACGGCCACATGTCCACCGGCATTCAAACGTCACACAGGCTGATGCTCGAGCTCACGCGAAACGGCTACGGCAAAGAAGCCTACCGGTTGCTGAACCTGCGGACGTTCCCATCGTGGGGATTCATGATCGAGCAGGGCGCCACGACGATCTGGGAGCGCTGGGACGGCTATGTGAAAGGCCGCGGCTTCCAGAAGCCCATGATGAATTCGTTCAACCACTGGGCGCTCGGCTCCGTCGGCGAATGGATATGGCGGTGCATCGTCGGGATCAATCCGGATGAATCGAGTCCCGGCTACAAGCATTTCACTATCAAGCCGGAGCCGGGCGGGGGCCTTACATGGGCCCGCGGCGAGTACAGGTCCATCCGCGGCACGATCGTCAGCGACTGGCGCATCGAGAACGGCAAGTTCCGGCTGGACGTGACAGTGCCCGCCAACACGACCGCAACGGTATGCCTGCCGGCCAGGGATGCCAGGAGCGTCACCATCGACGGCACGGCGGCGGCAAGCTCGCGACTGGCCAAATCCCTCGGCATGAAGGACGGCAAGGCGGCCTTCGCCGTGAACTCGGGGAAGTACCGGTTCGTATCGTCGATGAACCGATAGGAGAGAAGCTGCTAGGAGACATTCCAGTGTCAGCAAGGCATGTTGACGGACGCCGTCTTCTTGTGAAGAGGGCATGCGCGCTCATCATGGTTTCCGCATTGTCCGCGGCCGTCGACGGACAGATCGCGAGGGCAGAAGTGTACAAAGCCAACCCAAAGCCGCCGACCGACGGGCTGGTCGGCTCCAACTACACCCCGGCCTACGCCGTCAACCAGGTGCAGCTCTGGCACGACTTCCGGCCCGATGTCATCGACAAGGAACTCGCCGCAGCGAAGAAGTACTTCGGCATATCGACGCTGCGGGTCTACCTGCACGACATCAACTTCTTCCAGGAGAAGAAGGTCCTCATGGCCAACATCGAGAAGTTCCTTGTCATATGCGCCAGGCACGATATCAGGCCGGGCTTTGTCTTCTTCGACGGTTGTCATCGACATGAGGGCATCTTTCTCGACAAACCGACCAAGCCGGTTTCAGGATTCCACAACAGCCGCTGGGCACAGTCGCCCCAGGCCCGCGACATCGACAAGAACAATCTCGAGAAGTTCAAGCCCTACGTCCAGGAGATTATCCGTCCCTACCGGCCGGACAAGCGGGTGCTCTTCTGGGAGATCCACAACGAGCCGCCCCCGGGCGACGAGTACCGCGACAGGCTCAAAAGGGCAGGATACAGGTGGGCGAAGGAAGTCAGGCCGACACAGCCCGTCCTCAACTGCGAAAAGGGCAAGAGGGGCTGGGCTGATTGCGAGGTCACGGACATCGTTGATTCTCACGTCTACAGCCATGCCCATGGTCCCTTGAGACGCCTCTCCGAGGACAACCCCAAGAAGGGAACGGTGTTCACCGAAGCCGGAGCGCGCTGGAAAGCATGGCGACGGAACTTCGGCGGCCCCATCGATATGGTCTACTGGCTCGGGCAACGGCGCAAGCAGGGGAAGTCAACGCCCGGGGTGTATCTCTGCTGGGAACTCATGGTCGGCAACTCCAACTGCCGCTGGCACTGGGTCGACAAGCCCGGCGCGCCGGAACCCGAGATCCCCTGGTGCGGCCTCTTGTGGCCGGACGCCACCCCCGTATCGCTCGCCGAAGCCGAAGCGGTCCGCCGCTACGCAACGGGCAAATCCGAAGCACTCTTCTTCGAAGACTTCGAGACCCATAGCGCCAGAGCGTGGAAGCCTTACGGCACGAAGAGCGTCCCGGTGCGGAACGCCGCGACGCTCGGGACCGGCATGAAGATGGTCGCCGGCGATGAGAAATGGACCGACTACATCCTCGAAGGGCGAGTGGTAATAAGGCCCGCGAAGGATGCAAAGACCGGCGACGCGGGGCTCATCTTCCGGGTCAACAAGCCCGGCCAAGGCCTCGACGAGATGCGCGGCTATGCCGTTACGTTCGGCACCGACAGGCAGCTCGTTCTGAGCAAGATCGAGAACAACAGACGGAGGCAACTCGAAGCGTTCGATCTGACCAAGCTCGCCACCAAGACGCGGGTGAACGCATGGAGCCTGATCCGTGTTGCCGTCAACGGCCCGAGGATCCGCATCTGGTTCAACCGCATGCATCCCTCGGCCGACGCGGATCGGGGCCTGCGGATCGACTACACGGACAGAGAGAACCCGATCCTCTCGGGCGCGATTGGCGTTCGAGCGCACGGCATCTCGGCCCAGTTCGACGACTTCGTTGTGCTGCCGGCGGGCGCGCAGCCGCAGTCCGACGCGGGAGACGCACGAAACGCGGGAAGGGACTCAGGTGTGTACGAGCTCAGAACCTACACCACCAACCCGGGCAAGCTGGACAATCTGAACGCGCGCTTCCGCGATCATACCATGCGATTGTTCAAGAAGCACGGAATGGAATCGGTCGGGTATTGGGTCCCGGTCGACGAGCCGAGATCGAAGAATACGCTGATCTACATCCTCCGGCACAAGAGCCGCGACGCGGCGAAGGCATCGTGGAAGGCCTTCCTCGGCGACCCCGAGTGGAGAAAGGTCGCGAGGGAATCGCAGAAGGGCGGCAGGTTTCTCGCCAAAAGACCTGACTCGGTGTTCATGAGCGCGGCCGACTTCTCGCCGAGCCCCCCGAACGTCGGAGCGGGCGGCGACGCCGTCTACGAGCTTCGGACCTACAGGACCAACAGGGGCAAGCTCGAGAATCTCGACGCGCGCTTCAGGGACAACACGATCCGCATCTTCGACCGCTTCGGGATGCAGTCGGTCGGCTACTGGCACCCGGTCGACGAGCCGGATTCGAAGGATACGCTTGTCTACATGCTCAGGCACAAGAGCCGTGAGGCGGCGAAGGCGTCGTGGAGGGCGTTCCTGTCGGACGCCGAGTGGAGGAAGGTCGCGAGGGAATCGCAGAAAGGCGGCAGGTTCCTGCGCGCACGGCCGGAGTCGATCTACATGAAGGCGACGGACTACTCGCCGGTCGCGGCCGGCACCGGGTGGACCCAGAGCTACAAGGCGGGCTACACGGATGCCAAGGGAGTCTATGCCGGAGGATCCGAGATCATGCACATCGTTCCGCACAAGGGCAAGCTCTTTGCTTTCAACGGCTACTGGACGGACAAGAACTTCGGCAGGCAATCCGCACAAGTCCTCAGGCTCGATTCCCCGGATGGAAGCTGGCAGGTGGACCTCGAGACGACAAAATCGGCCCTGAAGTACGAGAAGGGCAACCTGCTGCACATGAAGGGGAACATACTGAAGTCCGTTACCTTCAAGAAAGACAAGCACGGCAGGCGGACGGATGCAACGCTCCTGGTCGCGGCGTCCTGGGCGTGGAATACCAACGACAAGGGCCACCAGGCTACTTCCGTCTTCGCGCGGGATGACGACACCGGGAAGTGGAGCCACTCCCTGCTTCGGGAGGGTCCCCGTGACATTCCGTTCGGGGGGAAAACGCTCAAGGTCCGACGCGTCCCGCGTGACATCGAGCTCTACCGCGACCCGGTGACCGGGATCGACAGGATCTTCATGCTCATCGGCGATCCGGGCATCCTCTCCGGTGTCTACAACTCCGCTACGAAGAGCATCGAGTGGGACGAGAAGCCCGAGCACCCGACCGACGGCGGCGCCTTCCCGGCCAGGCCTCTGGGGATAACCGAAGCCAACGGCAGGCTGTACTTCTCCGTCGGCGGCAAGATCTTCGTGCGCACGAACGGCCCCAGCCCGAGGTGGTCGCTGGCCTACAAGATCCCCGGGAACGTGAATACCGAGCTCGGCGGCATCAGGGGGTTGAGCACGGTGGACAACCCGAACGGCCCGGGCGAGTCCCTCATCTTTGTATGGACACCCCGCGGCAGGAGCCCGGGCCAGATCAAGCGGCTGGATGGTATAGAGCTCAAAGAGTCGAACGAAACGACCTTGAGAGAGCTGTTCAACATGCAGTCCCTGCACGGCGACGCCCGCTCGACGGGCAGCCTCGGCGGCTACAACAGGTTCTTTCCCGTGAAGGACCCCCGCACCGGGAAGACGGTACACCTCGTCGGCTATGAGCAGACCATATCGGCCTCGGACAAGGCCATCAGTTGGCATCGCTACTATAAGGGCGCCCTGTACGGCATCCGCACCGAGAAGCAACGCTATTCGAACCAGGGCGTCAACGGGATATGGGACCCGTCCAAACCGGTCCTGGTCGCGCCCCGGGCGTTCGCGCATTCGCCGTTTCCCGGCGAGGAGAACGTCATCTACGTCGGCGGCCACGACGCCAACTTCAAGCCCTCGACCGATATGGCCTGGATATTCAAGGCGCCCCTGAACGTGGCGCTGGGACCGGGCGGCGGCTCGTAGGGCCGGTTCTTCGGCAGCGGTGGCACAGAGACCGGAGCGCCGGCCCTCGGAGGCCGAAATGAGATTCCGAGCAATAGGCACAGCCCGGGCCTTTCGCTGGTCTATCCTTCTGACTGCCGTTCTCTGCTGCCCCGGACCGGCACGAGCGCAGAGATTCGCAGCTGCTGGCAATACCGATCCGAACCACCGGCCTCCTCCCTGGCATAAGGGGGAAGTGGTGGTGACCTTCGATACGATGCCCACGAAGGTGAGCTTCGACCTTCCGGGCCATATCAAGCTGTATACCGAGAACGGCATCCCCTACATCAACGGCGCGACCGAGACCTACCTCGAAGGCTTTGCCGAAGGCCAGTCCTACGAATCCTGGAATGACAAGGAGAACCAATACTCCCGCATGTGGATCGAGAGTCAGAACGACGCCCGCATCGTCGTGCGCCACCGCTGCGCGCTCGTCAACAAGGGCAGGATTGCCCACGCGAAGGACAAGAAGGTCGCGCCCTACGGCCCGGGGAACTGGGTGGACGAGTGGTACACCTTCCATCCGGACGGCACTCACGTACGCAGGGTCAAGATCTACAACGCCAAGGCCCGCCAGAGCTCGTGCCACAAGCGCGGGAAGGGCTTCTTCTTCTACGAGCTGGAAGGCATGTACCTGTGGTGGGGACAGTCGCCGAGAGGGACCATGGCATCGGACCATCTGGAGGATGGGGTCATAACGCTCGTGTTCAATGACGGCAGAAGCAAGACGATCGACTTCACGCCCTATCCCATGAACGCGAAGACGGGGCGCGGCATGGCGGAGGCTTACGGCAAGTTCAGGCATGCCAATATCAGCGTGATCAACACCAAGTCGAAGTACCGTCCCTGGCGGATAGGGCGCCCGTCGGAGCCAGGCGGAGACTTCTGGGGACAGACCTTGCTGCTGACTCCTTACAGACCGGTCCACAAGCTCGTTCAGCTGGTGCCATGCTTCCCCCCGCGCACGACCAGGCAGAGCGGCTACTCCGTGGCCGGTCTGGGGCAAGTGATCTACTCGGACTTCTGGAAGCTGACCGACACGTCCATGAGCGAGATCTGGCTCAACGGCTTCATCGACGCATCCAGGGATCCGGCGGGGGAGCTGTCCGAGCTGGCCAGGTCCTGGTGGAGCGCGCCGAAGGCCGTCCTGGTCACGCGCAACGGCGCGGTCGCCTACGGTTATGACATCGGTGCGCGCGCCTATCTGCTCGATGTGAAGTCGGTCAAGTCGGCGAAATCTGCGCACGTCGCATTGGCCGCCAGCCCGAAATCACCTGTCGTCAATCCCACCTTTCTGATCAACAACTGGGGTAGCAAGAAGGCAGACCTGAAGATCAATGGCAAGGCGGTTCCCCGGGGTAGCGACTTCCGCATGGGGCATTACAGGACGCTCGATCTTGAGGACGGCCGGGAATGGAAGGACGTGTTGATCGTATGGGCGAAGGTGAGCTCGACGAAGCCCATGCGGTTCAGCATCCGGACCAAGGGCTACCGTCAGCGACCTTCCGCACCACGTCGCCCGCCCCCCGCGACGCGCGACTCGCGGAGCGAGAAGGCGGAGCGCCTGTACAAGCTTGCCCGACAGGTCGAGCGCTCCGGTCAGCGCGCCGCGGCGATAGACATGTACGGCAGGATCGTCGAGGACTATGCCGGTACGGGGGCCGCCGAGAAGGCCTCCGCCCGCCTCAAGACTATCGGCAAGTAGCGCGCCGACGCCATTCGCAGGAAGTCGGCAGGACGCTCGGCCGGCAGGGCCTGGATGCCGCCTTCCTCTCCACTGCCCACCTGTGGCGGTCCTCACGCGCCGTCACGGTCGCAACTTGCGCTGGCACCGAAGATTGCGATGGCATAGTGCTTCAAGCGAAGCGGACAGGGGTATCTCAAACGGCTGACCGCAGCTACTGGTCGTGAGAGATGCCGGGGGCGTCCCCAGGGCTTCAGACGCTCCGGACACCTAAGCGAGAACTGCCGGCGTGACCGCGGCGTCGGGGCGCTGCTGTTTGCTCCGGCAGGCCGCACTGTTGCCGATGTGCGGCCGGACGCGAGGTCCCGCTGCGCCTGTTCCTACTCGTACCGAAGCGCGTCGATGGGGTTCAGCCGCGCCGCCCGCCTCGCGGGGTAGTAGCCGAAGAAGACGCCGACGCCGGCCGAGAACGACAGCGCGAGCAGGATGTCCCCGGCCTTCAGAACGACGCCGAAGCCCATGAGCCGGCTCAACACCGCCGCGAGAGACGCTCCGAACACGACGCCCGCCGCGCCGCCCAGGCCGCTCAAGAGCACCGCCTCGAACAGGAACTGGCCGAGGATGTCGCGCCTCTTCGCGCCGATCGCCTTGCGGATGCCTATCTCCCGGGTCCGCTCGGTAACCGTCACGTACATGATGTTCATGATACCGATGCCGCCGACGAGGAGCGAGATCGCCGCGATCCCGCCCAGAAGGAGCGTGAAGGTGCCGGTGACGCTCGAGATCATCTCGAGCATCTCGGCCTGGCTCGTGACGTTGAAGTCGTCCTCCTCGCCCTGTCCGATCCGGTGCCTTCGGTGGAGGACCCGCTCGATCTCCCGCTTCGCGAGATCGACCTCGCCGGTCGCGGCGGCCTGCACGTCTATCTCGCCGAGATGATCGAGACCGAACACGCGGTCCATGGCGGTGGTGAACGGGATGATCGCCTGGTCGTCGGGATTGAACCAGCCCTGGTCGCCTTTGGCCTTGAGCACGCCTATCACGCGGAACATGATGCCCTTGAGCTTGATCGTCTCGCCCAGCGGCTCGTTCTCGCCGAAGAGGTCCTCGACCGTGGCGGGCCCGAGCACTGCGACGCGCGCGGCGCCGTTGGTCTCCATGTCGGTGAACGGCCGCCCCTTCTCCACCTCGAAGTTCCTGATCTGGAAGTACGTCGGCGCGCCCCCCCTTATCGTGATGTTCGAGTTCTCGTTGAAGTACTTCACCTGCGCGCGGCCGGTCACGACCGGCGAGACCTGCGCCACTCCGCGCGCTTCGGCGACTATCGCCTCGGCGTCACTGATCGTGAGGTTCTGATGGATGCCGGCGCTGACGCCGTGCCGCCCTCGTCTGAGACCCGGCCGCACCATGAGGAGATCCGTGCCGAGCGACGAGACCCGCCCGATGATGTCCTTCTGCGCGCCGGCGCCGAGCGAGAGCAGGGCGATGACGGCCCCGACGCCTATGAGTATCCCCAACGCCGCGAGCGCCGAGCGCAGCTTGCTCGCGAAGAGGCTCCGAAGCGCCATCCTGTTCACGGCGGACCATCGCACGGATCGGCCCCTTCCCTACGTTATCCGCGAGCGTCCACTATCCCCCCGTCGCCCC
>SDBV01012624.1_pt1 | contig 10813 bp, 13 predicted proteins | sample 2277081 | NCBI WGS metagenome assembly SDBV01 (sample SAMN10402039, study PRJNA504765) | marine sediment metagenome | isolation source: marine sediment core GS10_PC15, 223 cmbsf | place: Arctic Ocean: Southern Knipovich Ridge | collected 2010
CTTTCGAACCAGAAAAATTGGACGGTGGCGATGTTTACGATGGGAGTGGCTTTTGGATTGTTTGGAGCGATGTTTTTGGCTGCCCACTTTGCACCTGGAGCGGCACATCTCCCCAATAACGCGTTTGGGCACACGGTTACCTGGATGCAACATAATCCGGTAACTGGGATTCTATTTGTTGGAATGGGTCTTGTTGCACTAGGGGCTGCAGGAGGGGGCTTTCGACACCTTCACGTCATGAAAGGGGTGTAACCCAAATCAGTTAACCCAAGACTCTGGTCTTCAGACACAAGCATACCAGGCTCTTGCATGCCCCCTACCGGGAAATAACGAGAACCGAAGGCACGAAGAATCCTCTTACGAGGAGGAGGCCGGATTTAAGAAATCCTTTGTGTCTCTCACGCCTTTGTGCCTTTGTGTTGAAGCTTTGTGTCTTGCTTCTGAAAAGTTTGCGTATTCATTGTTCTCTGAGGGATTGAGTAAGAACACCACCTACTTTGTGCCTGAGGATGGGAACTTGGGCGAGAGAAACTTAAGCCAAACCACCCCAAACCACATAGGCCCTTGCAAAAACCTCTTGTAAAAGGTATACTTGTATTCGTAGTGAGGGTGTTACTCTCACATAAATGAATTTTGCTCGCAAGTTTCCCGTAGATTGGTCAAAGTTGCTGCATACAAAAAGAAGGTTAAAGAAGATGAGAATTTATGTTGGCAACTTGCCCTATGATTGCTCAGAAGATGATTTGAAAGAGATTTTTGGTGATTTCACAGTTGCAAGTGCAAAGTTGATCACAGATAGAGATACAGGAAGATCCAAAGGTTTTGGATTCATCGATATCGAATCTAATGAAGAGGGACAAAAGGCTATCGATGAACTCGATAAAAAAGAGTTCAGCGGCCGTCCCCTCACAGTCAACGAAGCACGCCCTCGAGAAGATGCTCCTCGCGGTGGCAACCGCCGCTTCCGATAAATCCTATTTTATCCAAAAAAACAAGACCCTCCTCTGTTGGAGGGTCTTTTTCTTAAAATCACTACACTTCAATTGTTTACGTAATTAAATGTTACACAACTATCTAGTGTTAGATAATCTTATAATATTAACAAAACCTTAATCCCTAGCCCCCACTCTTGTTCCTTCCAACCTATTTAAATTAAGAATTAATCAAGAATATTGGCCTTCTGTTAATTATATTAAGCAAAATTAACAAAAGTTGTTGATTTTAAGTAATTTATTTGTTATAATACATCTATTGTTTAATTAACTAGCATAAGGACTACTAATTATGGCTAATATTTCAGAAAGTACTCAACAGCTCCAACTCCTCCCAATAGACCTCCAAAAAGGTCAATCTGCAGGGAAGAGCTCCTCTGCAGGGAAGAGCTCCAAGGGAGGAAGTACTTCAGCCCCTCCCCTTAGTTACTATGCGATACTGTTCCTCATCTTACTATCCACTATGCAGAGCAAGCAGAATACCGTGTTAATCCAATCGAAAGAGATTGGACTGAATGCCTCGGTCCAAGAGAAGTTGAATAAGGAGAACGGGCAAATTAAGTTCGCGGTACTTCCTCCTGGAGCGAATACTGCCAAAATTAACCAGATCAACGATGAGAACGAAGAGTATGCGGCTCAGCGTGAGGATATCCAGAACAATCTGATCACCACTCGGCAAACAGGACAGGTAGAAATGACTGAGGCATCGACAGGTGTCAACTCACTTCAGGAATATGCTTCGGAAGACTCTGGATACCTGAAGACGTTGAACACAATTTTTAAGGTTATTGACAAAATTATCGGTACCTAATAATTTTAATAAAAAATAATAGGATAAACCATGAATATCCCTGTAAGTAAACTAGAAACTAATTTAGTCCCTCCGAAAAAAGTAGGAGAGACACAGCAACAAAATGGCGTAAGTCAAGCGCAAGAAAGGCAGCAAGAAGAGTACAATAATGTCTCCCCTATTGAGCTTGCTTATCTGATGATCTACGAATCGGTGATCTCGTCACACGATACGGCGCAGATCCAAGCCAAAGAGCTCGAAAATAATGCGCAGAACCAAAACCTCTTGATCAACGAGGAAGAGCAATTCAACTTTTTCTCTCTTCCAAGTGATCGGGTGAAATGGAAATACCATAAGTCCGTGAATGCGGCACTCCCTGACGGGGGAAATATACGGCACTCGGGCTTTTGGACTAAAAAAGTGATAAAAGTTGGCACAAAAACGATTGCGAAATATCAGGTGAAAAACCAAGAGATTTCGGCGATTCGTGACAACTTTTCAAATAAATTGATCGTAGACAGGCAAGATGCTCAGATCAATGAGACCAACATGAATTCGACAATCAACACAAGTGAGCAGTCGATTTCTGAGGGGAGTGGAATCATGCAGATGCTCAACTCTCTTACAAACCAAATAGCTAAAGTATAAGGAGGTTTCTATGACAGATCCAGTATCCCTCAACCCAGAGATCTCTTCCTTACAAGCTCAAAAAACAACAACTCATGATCGGGGATCTCCCTTTATTGGAAATAATGTGAGCCCGATTATGCTTGCCTATTTGATGCTTGTGGAGGCAGCTTCTAACACTACCGAATCGGCCCTTCTCCAGTCGAAGGAACTTCAAGCGAACGCCGCATCCCAACAGAGATTGAATAAGGAGCAACAACACCTCCAAATGCAAACCGTGCCTAAAGAGAAAATTGACCACCACAAAGATAAACATAGTCATTGGTCCTGGGGGCTATGGCAAATGGGGCAATGGAATGCGATGGTGACCAACTACACATTCAGGACCTCGATTCCAAATCTCACCAAAGTCAAGAATGCAGAAGCCCGCAACCAAGAGATCTCAGCGCAAAGAAGCATCATCTCGGACAGGCTTCTTGTGACCCAGCAGAGCGCGAAAATCCAGATGACTGAGATCAACACAAAAAGCAACACCGCCTCTGAGATAATGTCTGAAACTGGCGCCTTGATGAATATGGTCAAATCGCTCACATTCAAAGCTCTGATGACACAACCTGAATCAGGATTTTAACAAGAAAGAGGGCAGAAACAGACCCCCGCCTTCTCCATTTCAAAATAGGCTTTTTCGACATCTCCTGGCGCCAAGTCGATCCCTCGACACCCCTCAGGAATCACATAAACGGAAAATCCTTCAGAAAGAGCATCAAGGGCTGTAAATTTCACACAGTAATCGGTTGCTAGACCTACGATGTAGAGCTTCTCTATCCCCTTCTCTCGTAAATACGCCGTCAAACCCGTAGAACGGAGTCTTTGGTTGTCGAAAAAAGCGCTGTAGCTATCGACCCGTGCATCAGTTCCTTTATAGAATACCTGATCAATCCTCCCTTTCTCCAAAGAGGGGGCAAGCTCTGCCCCCCAACTCCCCTGGACGCAGTGGACAGGCCAAAGCTCTTGGAGCTCTCCCTCTACCTCGATCTTCTCTCCCGGTTTTTTTCCATGAAAGTGAGCGAAACTGCTATGGTTTTCAGGATGGCAATCCTCCGTTGCTACAACAAGGGGAAACTCTTTTTGTAGATCATTGATGATCGGGATAACCTGATCCCCATCGGGTACAGCCAAGGCCCCACCTGGAAGAAAGTCATTCTGCACATCTACGATAAGAAGGGCTTTTTTCAAGTTCCTTTCTTTTGGCATCGATCATCTCCAATTTCATCTGGTAGTACGCCTCCTCCATCCCAACAGGGTAGCTATGGGGAAAATGGAGCCTTTTTATCGAGTTATCAAATTGGGCAAGCTGGGAGGCTGCATAGGCTTGTATATCTGGTAGCGTTGGCAGATCATAGACCCGTTTCCCCTTCTCAAAGATCGGGACCAGTAAATCTCTACCCACCATCTCCTCTCCGATCTTCCTCCTTCTCGTCGGATCGATCGGATCAACGATTGAACACCCATGAGACAAATCGGTCCCCTCATCATAGAGGGCGTCGGCTCGGTACCCCCCATTTTCTGGCAGCGAGAACCTACGTACTTGGATGATTCCCGGATCGGAGATCTTTTTCATCCTCTCAGAAAGCTTGAGACGATACTTCCACTTCGTCTCTCCTTGCTTCCGAATTGCAGAGAGCTTGTAGACCCCACCGAGGGCAGGCTGGCTTTGTCCCGTCACAAGATGGGTCCCCACCCCCCAAACAGCCACTTTTGCCCCTTGCGCTTTGAGATCACGGATCAAGGTTTCGCATAGCTCATTGCTCGCATAGATCTGGGCTTCAGGAAATCCTGCGGCATCTAAAAGTTTCCGGCTCTCCTTACTCAAATAGTCGATATCTCCAGAGTCGAGGCGGATCCCCAAAAAGGGCTTTCCTCGAGCTTTCAGCCACTTCCCTACCTCAATTGCATGGGCGACCCCATCTAAAGTGTCATAGGTATCGACCAGAAAAACGCAGTTATCAGGCAACGCCTCGGCGTAGGCTTGGAAGGCCTCCTTCTCATGATCAAACGCCATGATCCAACTATGGGCGTGGGTCCCCCTGACAGGGATCCCATACACCTTGCCAGCCAGAGTATTTGAGGTGGCAGCGCACCCGCCGATAAAAGCCGCGCGGGCGGCGCTTAAGCCCCCATCGATCCCCTGCGCTCGCCTAAGCCCAAATTCGAGTATCGAATCTCCTTCTGCAGCTAAAGAGATGCGAGCAGCCTTCGTTGCAATCAAGGTAGGAAAATTCGTAAGCGTCAAAAGAGGGGTCTCGAGAAGTTGAGCTTGGAGAAGAGGTCCTTGGATACGCAAGAGAGGCTCATAGGGGAAAACCACCTCTCCCTCCCGCATCCCCATCACATCACAAGAGAAGGAGAGATCCTCTAGGTAGCGTAAAAAACCCTCCTCGAACATCGGAACCCCGGTAGGGGCCTTCATCTGAGCTAAAAAGTCGAGATCCGAGCTGTCAAATCGCCAACTCTCCAAATATTCGATGACCGGCTCGAGCCCCGCCGCTATAGCATACCCCCCCTCAAACGGCTTTTTCCGAAAGAAAAGATGAAAAACGGCCTCGTCAGAAGCCATTTGCCTTTTCCAGTAACCATAGGCCATGGTAATCTCATAAAGATCGGTCAAAAGGGCGAGTGAAGGTTTGTAGATACGCAAAAAACTACCTCTCTTCCCCGAATGTACGAAGAGAAAAGAGAAATATGCAAGCTCCATTCTTATTTAAAAAGAGTGAACCTACACCAAAAGTGCTCAAATGGCTTCTAGCCATTACCGTTACCACTTCCCTCCTTGCTCCCATTGTAACATTCTTCCTCAACCATTCGTTCAACATTCCAGGCCCCTTGCAGTGGTTTTCCCTCTCGCTTTGGGGACTCCTTCAGACATGGCTCTGGCAGCCACTCACCTACTTTTTCATCCAATCAAACTCAACTGAGATTACTCTCTCACTTTTCTTCTCCCTCCTGTTCTGGATGTCTCTTCTCTGGATTACGGGCAAGGAGATCATATTGCGGTATGGAACCTCCTCTTTCCTCCTTTTCTACTTAGGGGGAGGGATCTTTACCGGTCTTCTCTCCTGGCTAGCGCAGTGGCTCTTTTCGAGCCAACAGGTAGTCTACGGGAGCGGCCCGCCCGTTTTTGCCACCCTCCTGCTTTGGACAATGCTTTTTCCCAACCTGGAGCTTTTTTTCTTTATTCTCATTCGGATTGAAGTGCGGTGGCTCGTGGCAATCCTCGTGGGCCTTACCCTCCTCATCCACCTCCTCCACGGGGAGTACTTCCCTCTTCTAGCCGATCTCTTCGGCCTTCTGTGGGGCTTTTCTATCGGGAAACTTGTCTGGAAGCTCCCAAACCCCTACCCTCTTCCCCAAAAGAAGGGACAGGGGCCGCAAAGTAGAGAGGGAAAGATCATCAACATCACCCCCTTCCAAGAGAGCGATGAGGAGTTTATGGATAGAATGCTCGACAAGATCTCCCGCCACGGCGAGAGCTCCCTCACATCCCACGAACGGAGTCGCCTCGACCGCATCTCCAAAAAATAACCCAAGTTGCTACCTGGACACATATCTTAAGCTCCACAAAATCAATTTTACCACAGAGAACACAGGGAGCACAGAGTAGGAAAATTCTTTTCTCAGTGCTCTCTCAAGTCCTCTGTAGTGGAAATAAAATCTAAATAGCTTTCTTGTTTTTATTCCTGTGAAGATGTGTGCGGAGGGCGGTTTGGGCGGTTTGGAGCCCCTCTAAGACCCCCTCCTCGTAGCGGAAGTGGGGATTGTTTTCGAGCTCGGGGTAGTCATTGGGCTGGAGGGCATCTTCTGAGGTGAGGGTAGGGACAAAGGTCCGCCCGCAGGTGAGCACTTTCTCTTTTTGCCCCTCAATAAGCTCTTCAAAAAGGGCTTCGATCTCTTTGTTCATTCTTTTCTTCTTTTTCGGAAAAATTCTTGGATAATGGCCCCACATTCGTCGGCTAAAACTCCAGAAGTGATCGAGAGGGTATGGGTGGGATGGGGGTTTGCAAAGAGGTCGACCCAGCTCCCGTTGGCACCATGGCGGATATCGGGAGCTCCCCACACAAGCCGCTTCACCCGCGAAAGGAGAAGCGCCCCGGCGCACATGGGACACGGTTCGATCGTACAATAAAGAGTCGATCCAAGAAGACGCCAATTCTCGAGCGCTTGGGCACCCGATCCGATACAGAGCATCTCAGCATGAGCAGTCGCATCTTTGAGAAGTTCAACCTGATTGTGCCCACGAGCGATCACGCGCCCCATCTTTACGAGTACGGCCCCGACCGGCACCTCTTCCTCTCGGAAGGCCTTTTCAGCCTCTTTAAGGGCCTGCCGCATAAACCAGGTGTCATCAGGAAGATTCATCCGATCCATCGAGCTTTTTGTGGAGAGTACGCACTTGCTTTTTTAAGGTCTCGGTATTTTTGTTGTACTTCTTCTCCATACCTGCAAATTTTTTCTCATACCGGTCTTTCATAGCAGTAAGCTCGCGAGCATATCGACTTTGGAGCGATTCAAGGGTTTCATTTGTTTGCTTTTTTGCCTCTTCTTGGCGCACCTTTTCCGTCTCTTTTTCAGCTTTCATGCGAAGCTCTTCATAAATTGCATCGGAAAATACAACCGAGTTGAGTACAGAAAAAAGGTATGTGAGACGGGGCCCAAATTTCTTCAAAGCTCCATCGACGAGAGTTTGAGAAACATCATCGGGTAAAAGATCCATCTCATCGAAATCGGGAGTGATCTTGTTTAGGGTCTCCTCAAAATAGTAATAGACATCGGTATGTTTCAATAACCACCTAGAGGAGATGAATTCCCCTAACCCAACATTCCCCTCTTTGACATCCGTATAATAGGCATCTGCCAACTCTTGAAGGGTGACCTGCTGCAAACTTTTTCCTAAAAAATATCTCTTACAAAACTCTCTGTCGGCTTTTAGGTGCTCATTCTTGAGATCTTTCTTCACATCGTGAATGATCTCCACAAGCCATGGACGCACCATTTCAAACTTCTCTTGATATCCTGTCTCTTTTAGCATAGATTGACTCCTGAATTTGGATGAACCTACTATATAGCAAGCAAATGGATGAAGCACAAGAAAAGCCATACTACGGAAAAGAGATCGACTCCGATCAAGAGCAGGAGTTAATACAAATTATTTTATCAAAATACCGTTTAGAGCCCGTTACAGACGAGCTTCGCAAAAAAATCACTTGCGAACTTCAAGAGGCGAAAGCTGCTGGAAAAATCTCTATCCCCTACCAAGTCGTGATGCGAAAAAGCCCCTCACCCTACCACCGGAGCTACATCGAAATCCTCCTGGACACAAAACTCTAATAACGCATACGGCGAGGATGAGATCGTCAAAATGGGAGCAAAAGCAGCCAAAAGACTTCCTCAACATGAGATGAACAATACCTTGTTGTATGAATATCTCCTGTGTGGTACAATAGGTGGTCAATATAGTTTTCAATGTTAGGGAGAAAAATACATGTCCATAGATAAAGGTACGAAAGAAGAGATTACGAAAAAATTCCAGCTCCACGAGAAAGATACCGGGTCCGCTGACGTTCAAATTGCGATTTTAACTGAACGAATCGCTGAGTTAACTGATCATTTGAAACGATCTCCTAAAGATCACAACTCCCGCCTCTCCCTCCTCAAGCTGGTAGGACAACGCCGCAAGTTGCTGGAGTATCTCAATTCCACCGACACAAAACGTTACAAAAACCTTATCAAAAAACTAAATCTGAGAAAGTAAAGTATATAGTGGACAGCCTACAAGGGGCTGTCCAAATAAATCATAGACAACCTCACCTACCTTTTTTCCCCTAGATTTACAAAAGTCTCCGCTCTTTTTTGAGCCAACGATAGATCTGGGACAACTCTTAAGGAAGTGACTACAGGAATACGAATGGAACGGAAGATCAAAAAAGTCCAAATTGCTGAAGATAAAGAGCTCATCTTTGAAACAGGAAAAATCGCGAAACAGGCCAACGGGTCGGTTCTCCTCAAAATGGGAGAGACCTTCCTCTTTGCTAGCGCCTGTGGAGTGTTAGAACCTGCAGATGAGATCGACTTTCTCCCCTTGCGAGTCGACTACCAAGAGAAGTTTTCTTCAGTAGGGAAAACGTTAGGTGGGTTTATCAAACGTGAAGGACGACCAACAGAAAGAGAAATCCTCACCTGTCGCCTGATTGACCGCCCGATTCGTCCCATGTTCGAAGAGGGCTTTTTCGGCGAAGTCCAGCTCCTCTGTTATGTCTGGTCCTACGATGGGGTCAATTCCCCCGATGCGATGGCAATTACTGCCGCCTCAGCCGCCCTTGTGATCTCAGACATCCCTCTAATAAAACCAATTGCAGGGATACGTGTCGGCAGGATTGGGGAGCAGTTTGTGATCAATCCAACTGTCAAAGAGATGGAGGCCTCCACTCTTGATCTCATGCTAGCAGGAACTGAAAATGCTATTTTGATGATCGAAGGGTATTGCGACTTTCTCACTGAAAATGAAGTCTTAGAGGCCATTGCATTCGGACATACTGCGATCCAAAAGATCTGCCATGCCCTAGCAGAGTGGCAAAAAGAGGTGGGGAAAGAGAAGAACCGAAACGCTCTCAACCCTCTTCCAGAAGAGCTTCTCGAAGAGATCGACTCCATGGTTGGAAAAGATCTTTCAAAAGCGATCCGCAACCCACAGAAACAAGAGCGAGAAGAAGCCCTCAATGCTATAGGTGAAAGAATACGAGGCCACTTTACCCCATCTGATAGGGAAGAGTCCCGCTTCTCTGAGATCAAGGTCAAGATGGCCTTTAAGAAGATTTCCGCCAAATATATGCGTGAAATGGTCCTCACGGAAGGAGTGCGTGCTGATGGCCGCTCCGCAAAAGATGTTCGATTCCTAGACATAGAGCCCGCTCTGCTCCCAAGGACCCACGGAAGCTGCCTGTTTACCCGTGGAGAGACACAAACCATGGCGGTTTGTACTCTCGGAGGAGAGAGCATGGGGCAACGGTACGAAGACCTCGACAAAGATGGGCTTCGTCGCTTCTATCTCCAATACTTCTTCCCTCCTTTCTCTGTTGGAGAAGTAGGAAGAGCGGGCCCTCCAGGTAGACGTGAAGTGGGACATGGAAAGCTTGCAGAACGAGCTCTCCAAGCGACTCTCCCCACTAAAGAAGAGTTTCCCTACACCATCCGTCTTGAGTCGAATATTACTGAATCCAACGGCTCTTCTTCCATGGCTTCTGTCTGTGGAGGGTGTTTGGCTATGATGGATGCAGGGGTTCCGATCAAAAGGCCTGTTGCGGGAATCGCGATGGGGCTCATCTTAGAAAAAGATCGGGTTGCGATCCTTTCTGACATTTTAGGGATCGAAGATGCTCTTGGAGATATGGATTTTAAGATTACAGGAGATGAGAACGGAATCACAGCCTTCCAAATGGATATCAAGGTCGAAGGGATCACCCTCGAAATCATGAAAGAGGCGCTCCTCCAAGCAAAAGAGGGGAGAGTCCACATCCTTTCCAAAATGCTAGAAATCCTACCCAAACCACGCGCTGAAATGTCTGTCTACGCACCTCGTATTGAGACGATTCAAGTGAAACCAAGCAAGATTGCTGTCATCATCGGTCCTGGTGGAAAACAGATCCGTGCCATTGTTGAAGAGAGTGGTGCCCAGATCGACATCAATGACGACGGAGTTGTGAGCATTGCCTCTAACAACTCTGAGTCGATGGCTATTGCGAGACGTATCATCGAAGGGCTCATCGCAGAAGTTGAGGTAGGCAAAGTCTATGAAGGGAAAATTACCTCTGTTGTCAACTTCGGTGCTTTTGTTGAGATTCTTCCTGGTAAAGAGGGACTCTGCCACATCTCTGAGCTTTCCGATACTCGTGTGGAGGACATCTTCTCATACATCAAGGAGGGGCAGAAGCTGACTGTGAAGGTTCTCGACATCAATGAGCGGGGCCAACTCAAACTCAGCCGCAAAGCCACCCTCAAACCCTAGAGGGGCGGCACAAAGCCTATCCCCTCTCATCTCTTCTTCTATTTCGAATGTTTCCAAATGAAATGGGTGTAACCCAAATCAGTTAAAAACCCAAGACTCTGGTCTTCAGACACAAGCATACCAGGCTCTTGCATGCCCCCTACCGGGAAATAACGAGAACGGAAGGCCACAAAGAACACAAAGACTCAACACAAAGACATTAGAGTAGAGGCGGGTGTTTAAGCCCGCCCCCCTCATCGAACCGTACGTAGAGGGTAGACGAGACAGGTCACCCTGCTCGCCCCCCGTTTCAACCCAACGTGCCCTATTAAGGCATTGGGCTAATGATAAAATCGTTTACTTGGC
>SDBV01012625.1_pt1 | contig 10813 bp, 6 predicted proteins | sample 2277081 | NCBI WGS metagenome assembly SDBV01 (sample SAMN10402039, study PRJNA504765) | marine sediment metagenome | isolation source: marine sediment core GS10_PC15, 223 cmbsf | place: Arctic Ocean: Southern Knipovich Ridge | collected 2010
AAGATTTTGTTATTAACATGGCTAAAAAGAGACAAAGTGGTATTGATCCTAAATTAAATCATTATAGTATTAAAGCTATAAAAAAAACATCTGAAATTATATGGATCGAAATTTTTTCAAAAACCGTTATTTACAATGGAAGACCGGCAATATTTAGTGCTTTAAATGACATTACAAAAAGAAAGGAAGCAGAAGAAGAGTTAAAAAAATCTGAAGAAAAGGTAAGAGAATCTGAAGAAAAATACAGAGCATTGTTTGATTCGCTCGATGATTCCATCTTTATTCTTGATCAAAATGACAAGTTTTTAGAAGTTAATGCTACTGCATGTGAACGCCTAGGTTATACCAAAGAAGAACTGCTTAAAATGAGTCCCTTTGAAATTAATGCTCCTGAAGTACTAAAAGATGTCCCAGAGAAAATAAAAATCGTAAAAGAAAAGGGAAAGAAGATTTTTGAAACAACTCACATTAAGAGAAATGGGGAAAGACTCCCTGTTGAGATAAATGCTGTATTGATAAACTATGAAGGAAAACCAGCTAATCTAGCGATTGCTAGAGATATCAGCGAACGTAAGCGAGCTGAACAAAAATTGAAGGAATCTGAAGAAGAGTTAAGAACATTAAATAAAGAATTAGAACAAAAAGTCGAAGAACGCACTATAGAATTAAAAAAGTCAGAAGAAAGATGGCGAGCCTTAAGTGAGAATTCTCCAGCTCATGTAATGCTTCTGGACGAGGATCAAAACATTCTATTTATTAATCGAACAGTTCCAGATTTAACGATTGAGGAAGTAATTGGTAGTTCTATTTACGATTACACTCCACCTGAATATTATGAAGCAGCGTCAGATAGTTATAAGCGTGTTTGGCAAACAAGTGAACCATGCTCATATACAACGAAATATTTAACAAAAGAAAAAGAGACTCGATACTTTGAGGTATGGATAGGGCCCGTATTTCAGTCTAACAAGGTAATTGCACTTGTAAGTCATTCATTAGATGTTACAGATCGTAAAGTCGCTGAAATGAAATTAAAAGAATCTGAAAGCAAGCTTAAAAGTATAATTTCTGCAATTCCGGATGAGATAAACATAATTGACAAAGATTTCAATATAATTTTTTGTAATGATTTAGTCAAAGAACTCTATGGCCCGAATGTAGTAGGAGTTAGATGCTTTGAAACCTTTCATGGTCTTACGGCTGTATGTGATGATTGTTATTTAAAGAATACTTTCAAAGATGGAAAAATACGTGATGATGAGCGTGAAAGAGTTGATAAAGATGGAAATAAGCACGATTGTTGGTGCATTTCAAATGTAGCTACAGTGGACGATAAAGGGCGACCAACCTCAGTCATTGAGATCTCTCGAGATATAACTGAAAAGAAAATATCAGAGAGGAAATTAAGGGAATCAGAAGAAAGATTTAGACAATTGAGCCATGAATTAGAATTAAAAGTTGAGGAACGGACTAGAGAAATAATGAACGAGAAAAATAAGGCAGAGACATATTTAAATCTGGTTAATGTTATTATTGTAGCTATAGATAGAGAGGGAACAGTTACCTTAATAAATAAAAAAGGAAATGAAATTCTCGAATATGAAGAAGGAGAATTAATTGGGAAAAATTGGTTTAAAACTTGTCTCCCGCCAGAAGATATGGATAATGTATTTGATTATTTTAAACAATTAATAAACAAAGAAATTGAAGTAATACCATTCTATGAAAATCCCATTTATACTAAAAAAGGAGAAGAGAAATTAATTGCGTGGTCTGCAATTCTAGTTAAGGACGAAAATGATAAAATTACTGGGATTCTCAGCTCTGGAGAAGATATAACGGAACGTAAGATTGCAGAGCAGAAATTAAGAGAATCTGAAGAGCGTTTTTCAAAAGCATTCTTCAATAATTCGAATTTAATGGTGATATCGAGCCTGGAAGATGGAACTTTTATTGAAGTTAATGATGCATTCTTGGAAACGATACAAACAACTAGAAAAGAAATTATCGGTAAGTCTGCGAAGTTTTTATATGATGATCTGAGTGATAGGGATTTTATAATATCGGAGCTAAAGGAAAAAGGTAAAGTTGTTAATTATGAGCTGAATTTCAAAAATATTAAAGGTGATCCTATGATCGGGTTATTTTCTTTCGATCTTGTGGAGTTGGGCGGGAAAAAGCGTTTGATATCAGTTGCCAAAGATATTACTGAAAGAAAGAGAGCTGAGCAAAAATTAAGAGAATCTGAAGAGAAAATTAGAAATCTCATTAATAACATATCAGATGTGCTATTTGAAGCTAATATTGAAGGAAAAATTACTTACATAAGCCATCAAATACTCGATATTATTGGATATCAACCAGATGAAATAATAGGATTGAATTTTGCGAAATTAATACACCCAAAGGATATAATAATATATGAGGAATCTTTGAAAAAAGCACAAAAATCTAAGGAGCCAATATCTATAGAGTGTAGAGCAAAGCATAAGAAAGGGTATTACATTCCAATTTCTGCTAAAGGTTCTATTGTAGAAACCGAAAAAAAATTCAAAATTTTCGGTGTTATTAGAGATATTAGTGAAAGGAAGAGAGTAGATGAGATGAAAAAAAAAGAAATTAAAAAATTAAGAGAACTCGATAGAATTAAGAGCGACCTCGTACGAAGAATATCTCACGAATTAAATACACCATTGATCTCTATATTTAGTGGGGCTCAATATCTATTAAATTACCACAGTGAAGAATTAAGCGATGATGTTCAAAAAATCATTAAAATAATATTTTCAGGTGGAAATAGATTAAAAGATATGGTAGATAATTTAATTATTGCTTACGATATAGAATCTGAAAGTATAATAATGGATCTTAAAAGAGAAAATGTCATCCAAATTATCAGAAATTGTATTGACACTATAATTTTAGATGCAGAGAAGCGTAATATATATATTAATGTTGAGCTTCTTGATAATTTATATTTAGACATAGATAAATTAAACTTTACCAGGGCAATTATTAATATTTTATCTAATGCTGTTAAGAATACTCCTCCTAAGGGTAATATTTTTATTAAAACATTTGAACATCATAATTATGTTGATATTATTATTAAAGATACAGGTGTAGGTTTAACGAAAAAGGAGATCCCGCTTCTATTTAAAAAGTTTGGGAAGATTGAGAGATATGGGAAGGGGTTGGATGTAGATATCGAAGGTCCTGGTCTAGGTTTATACATTTCAAAAGAAATTGTAAAACTACATAATGGTGATATTACGGTTAAATCTAAGGGTGTAAATAAAGGAAGTACGTTTACTATCCGTTTAAACTTAAACAAATAACAAGATAATTAGAGATTATATTAATAAAAAAAAATTTACATAATGATTTTATTTTAAGCTGTTTCTAATTTGTTTTAATACTAACATCTCTGATTACATTTTATAAATGAACAAACCAAGAGAATTTTTTATACTAATGCTACAAAAATGGATAATATCAATTAACCTTAAAAAAAGGAAAATTATATGATATACAATAAGATTTTTTCTAATGTTTGACGATCTGGAAAAGTATTAGAACAGAATTTGCTTTTTAGTTTTTTAAATCAACCAAAAACATCAATGAAACATGGTATTAAGAAAAATTAAATTTATATTATTAGGGTTTTTTTTTGGAATTTTAGTATGGTTCGTAGAATCGTTACTACATACTTTTATATTTCAGACTGAAGAAATTTTCTTAAGAGCTTTATTTTTTCCTGATATTCACGAATTATGGATGCGTTCATTATTTTCAAGTTTTCCCATATTTTTAGGTTTTTATACTCAAATTGTTAGTAATCGAAAATTAAAAGAATCCGATAAGAAATTTCAAAAGAGTGAGGCAAAATATTATTCATTCGTAGAAAATTTTGATGGTATCGCCTTTCAAGGATATAATGACTTTTCTATTGGGTTTATGGATGGTGCTGTCGAACAAATCACGGGATATAAAGCGGAAGAATTCGCTTCTGGTCGTATAAAATGGGATCAAATTATACACACTGATGATAAGGTGAGAATCTATAGGGCTGTTGAGAAATTTCATTCAAACTCGGCTAAATCTGACGAGCGAGAATATCAAATAATCCACAAGAAAGGAGAACTTCGCTGGGTTTTAGAAAAGATTCAAAAAATTTATGATGATTCAGGAAGAGAGATTAGCGTCCAGGGTACAATCCATGATATCACTGAGCGTAAGAAGGCTAAAAAGGTTATAAGAGAAACCGAATATAAATACAAATCGTTATTTGATAATATGCTTGAAGGTTTCGCACTGTGTAAAATAATTACCGATGAAAACGATAAACCCATTGATTTTGAATATTTAGAAGTTAATGATGCTTTTGAAAGATTAACGGGATTAAAAAAAGAAGAAACAGAAGGTCATCGTGTTTCAGAAATTATACCTGGCATCAAGGGCTCTGAGCCTAATTTATTTAAAATATATGGTAAAGTAGCTTTAACAGGGGAAACTACAAAATTTGAGATCTTTTTTGAACCTTTAGAAATCTGGCTCTCAATTTCAGTATATTCTCCTAAAAAAGGATATTTCGTTGCAGTTTTTGATAATATCACTGAGCGTAAGATAGCCGAAGAAAAATTAAAAGAAAGCGAAAAAAGATTACATTTAATCTTTGATGGTAGCCATGATCTAATTACTATTACTGATGAGAATGCTAAACCATTTTGGGTAAATTCAGCTTGGGAATCTATTTTTGGACCATTATCGGAATATGAAGATGACCCCTTACAACTTATCCATCCGGAGGATATAGAAAAAGTTGGAATTGCATGGAATGCTTTAATAACAACCGAAAAACAAATAAAAGATTGCGAATATAGATATCGGATGGCGAATGGAGAATTTAGGACTTTCGAAACATCCGCATTTGTAATAATACTTGAAAATGAAAGAAAATATTGTGTTATAGCACACGACATCACCGAGCGCAAGGTGGCTGAAGAAAAATTAAAAGAATCCAAACAAAAATATCAGGATATGATTGAAAATTTAGATGTTGGCTTCTATAAAGGTGTTATCAACGGTGAATTATTAGTTCATAACCGAACTCTGAATAGAATCTTAGGTTTAAACCCATCAGTTAATCTAATTGGGGCTGATGCATCAAAATTTTTCGTTAATAAAGAAGACCAAAACAGATATCACAAGCAATTAATAGATAATGGATTTATTAATAACTTTATAGCAAAAATAAAAAAACCGAATGGAGAGCAAATAATAGTTGAGTTAAATTCTCATATAATTAAGCGTACAAAAGGGGAACCAATTATAGTTGAAGGAATTGTTCATGATATTACAGAGAAGTTCAAATTAGAGCAGAAAGTAGAGGAACGGACAAATGAGTTAAAAAAATCTGAAGAAAAAACAAGAAATATTATAGATAATATTTCTGATGTTCTTACTGAAGCTAATTCCAAAGGAGAAATTACTTATATAAGCCATCAAATATTCGATCTTATTGGATATAAACCAGATGAAATAATAGGATTGAATTTTGTGAAATTAATACATCTAGATGATATAAAATTTTATAAAGAATCTCTGAAAAAAGCTCAAGATTCAAAAGAACCAATAACCATAGAATGTAGAATAAAACATAAGAAAGGTTATTACATTCCAATTTCTGCCAAAGGTACTAAAGTAGAGATCGATAATAAAATCAAAATCTTCGGTGTAATTAGAGATATTAGTGAGAGAAAGAGATTAGATGATATGATAAAAAAAGAAATTAAAAAATTAAGAGAAATTGATCTGATCAAGAGCGACCTTGTGCGAAGAATATCTCACGAATTAAATACACCATTGATTTCTATATTTAGTGGAGCTCAATATCTATTAAACTACTATAGCGAAGAATTAAGCGATAATGTCCAAAGTATTATTAAAATTATATATTCAGGAGGAAATAGATTGAAAGATATGGTAGATAATTTAATTATTGCTTATGATATTGAATCTAACATTGTAATATTAGATCTTAAAAGAGAAAATATAATCCCAATTATCAAAAATTGCATTGACACTATAATTTTAGATGCAGAGAAGCGTAATTTATCTATAAAAGTTGAGCTTCTTGACGAGTTATATTTAGATATAGATAAATTAAATATTTCTAGGGCAATAATTAATATTTTGTCAAATGCCGTTAAAAATACTCCTCCTAATGGTAATATTTATGTTAAAACATCTAAACATAGAAACTATGTAGATATAATTATTCAAGATACAGGCGTAGGATTAACAAAAAAGGAGATTCCACTTCTATTTAGAAAATTCGGGAAGATTGAAAGATATGGAAAGGGATTGGATGTAGATATTGAGGGTCCCGGTTTAGGTTTATACATTTCAAAAGAAATTATAAAACTACATAATGGTGAAATTCGTGTAAAATCTAAAGGTAGAAATAAAGGAACTAGATTTGTTATTCGGTTTTTTTTAACTAATAACTTTTTAAAATTACCTACAAGTAATCTAATAGGATTTCAAAACTAGTAAAATCAAATGGTTTTAAAAAATAACCATTAGCTCCAGTTTCCTTCAACTTTTCAACGACTTCGGAACGAGGTATTGCTGTAATATAAAAGATTGGTATATTTTTTAGTTTTTTACTTGATTTAATTTTTTGGCATACCTGATATCCACTTATATCTGGTAAAATAATATCAAGTAATATTAATTTTGGAGCGTGTGTTTTTATATCTTCTAATGCTTCTTTACCGGTCATAACATATTTACTTGAATATCCTTTCATATTGAAAAAATCGATTAACAAATTTATTGCAGAATAATCATCTTCAATTATCAAAATATCATAATCAGAATCATTAACTTTAGATTCTTCTAGGTCATTTAAAATTTTATTTTCCAAAATTTGGCTTTGGTCATAAATTTTTTTAATTTTTGATAAAACGTCCCAATTTAACTTATCTTTATAATTTTCAAACAACATTTGTGAATATCCTTTGATTACCGTTAAGGAGTCTTTTAAATCACGGGAAATTTGAGAAATTGTTTTTGGCGAAGCTTGATCCTCTTTAAAATCAATAAAAAAATTAACTGCCTCTCTAATGAGCTTGGAAATTGTTGGATATTTGTCTTTTTTAAATTGTTGCCATCTTTTTTTCGTTTCCTCTGAAACTAAAAGCATTATTCTTTCTTTATCTTTTTCATATATTTTTTCTCCCTTTTGCCATTTTCTAAAACCCTCTGTTATCCTACCACGCCAAATTGCAAACCTTCTGGTTTCCTCTTCGTATTTTTCCATTTCCTCAGTTTTTTTCAAATCTTCAGAAATTTTTTTTCCACCGTATTTTTGAGAACAAAATATATTCTTTTAGATTTTTTACATAATTTGAATTTCATTTTTTAATAATGGTTTCAAGGTTGAGATTATCTCTCCATTGATTTAAATTTTCTCTTTATTTCTATTTCATATTATATTTCAAATTTATAAATTTGTTTGTTGTTTACGAAAATATCAAGTTTTCAATATTCATCATTTTTAACCCTAATAGTTTATAATACATTTCACACTAATATAATATTTTTAATTAAATTGAAAAAAATATTTATGAAATTGTAAAAAAAGAATCTCCTTAAATTGGAGTATAAATGCCGAATAATCATAAAAATTAATATTTACCTTATTGAAAATTTTACTTTTCATCAGTTTGTCATGATAAATTGTAATATATATATTAAAAAAAAAAATAAGTTAATTATTGCAAAAATTATTTAATTACTTCCATCTTATCTTTTGTTGTATGTCCGTTTCCACCACTCAATAAAAGCGCATTTTTCAGATTTTCAGCTAAAGAACCTAGCCTATTTGCTGTAGCTGTTATCTCTTCCATTGAGGCAGTTTGTTCCTCAGTGGACGCACTTATACCTTCCATTGAAGCGGTTGTTCCCTGAATTTTCTTAATGATTTCTTCAATTTTCTGACCAGAGTCGGTAACTGCGTTTTTTGATTCTTCTGCGAGCTTTCTCACCTCATCAGCTACTACGGCAAAACCTCTTCCGTGTTCTCCTGCTCTCCCTGCTTCTATGCTTGCATTAAGAGCTAATAGATTAGTCTGCTCTGAAATGCTAGTAATCAGGTGCATTATCTTGCGAATATCATCTGTAGAAGCCAATACAGATTGAGAATCTCTCGAGATCTCTTGTGATGTCGACGCAACCTCTTCGGCTGCGGCATTTACTTCGCTGGCACTTGCGGCTAACTCTGTAGCAATATTAGCTACATTAACGCTTGCTTCCGTGCCTGCTTTTAAAACATCCTCAATATTTTCCATTGTATCTTTAAGTTTATATTCTATACCTATAACTAAAGCGGTTGCTAAAATCATAACAGCAGAGCCGTAGGCCATTATATCTGAGAATATCCCTGCTTCCGCCATCCCTGAAAGATCAGAGATACCCCTCCATATAAAACCCACGGCTAAATTTATGCTCATTATAGTAAACAACAACCTTGTAAGACTTTTTGTATCATCGCGGTATAATTTTATTGCTATAAGTGCTGTAAGGGCAAAACCTAGACCACCAACCAAAAACAATATTCCATATACTGACTGTCCTTCCGCCATTTGTAACATCTTTCAATCACCTCATTTCTGGTTTGATTTCACCTTACTTTGATAATAAAGTATCGAGAACACCATAGATGTACCTGACACTGCAAGTGACATGGACTCGAACAATTCTATGCGTATAGCCATAAATAGAATTGAAACCCATAAAGCAACCATAGGAATTATAAACATCTTTAACTCCGGTTTGCTATATGAGAACGTAATGAACAGTACTACACCAATACTTAAGTAGATTAATATTACCGGGTCTAAAATTGCCATAACATCTTCCATCTGTAAAATCATATTTTTCTCCTTTATTTTTTTTTATTTGTTATTTATATATTTTTAAAGATTTTTTGTATAAATTTTGTTTTTTTTATATATTACAAACCTTTCTGTAAATTTTTGTAAGTAAAGTTGTATAGAAATATAATAAAGTACGGATATTTAAATGTATTTATTCAAAAAAGAAAGAAAAAAAAGTAATTCACAGAGAATGATTCATAAAAGCAAGGGAATAAATAGGATTATTCAGATAGAGGCTTTTTAAATTACTATATCAAAAGCTAAAATTTTAAATTCTATTTCTTATCTACACTAATTTTCTTAATATTGATGGAATTGAAAAGCTTAATAATTTAGATCATTACAGCATATTTGATACTAATTTACTTTAATCTGAATTTGAAACGCTTCAAATGCAAGTTGAGAGAAATAGACAAATTAAAAAGAAAGAGACAAAAAAGAAGAATGGCAAAAAAGAAGAATACCTTTTACCTTTAAATAATTAATGATACAATAAATTAGTTATTACTCCTGAGTTCGATCATGCTTTAAGCAAGAATTACCATGTTATACTATATTTACAAACTTCAGTTCCTTCCATTCTACAAGTTCCAAGTTCATGCATTACACTTGGAACAGTACCAGGTTCTCTGTATTTTTCAACGAAACCTTGTATTAATCCATGATCAAATGCACATGGATAAGGATTATTACATGTAATAATACCTACTCTATCACCTGTTTTTTCAAAATTATAATGTCCAAATTCTCCTCCTATATGATTCATATGATAAGATGGATCAAGCATTAGTAACTTTCAACGCTATTAATATTAGGAGGGATTTTAAAAGCTTGTAATTTGAGCTTAGAGATAAATCCTCTTTTTATAAAAGTTGTCAACACTTGAGAAAGGAATAATGAATAAATATGTGAAATTAAGATAATGATCTTAATTATGATCTGTAATAAATCTTCTCTGTTGGTTAGGTTCAGAAGGTTCATTGTCAGTTTCTAACTCAAAAATATGATCAAAAGTTTAATTTATTTATACATATTTTTGAATAAAATTAATAATTTTGCCAGTGGAACACATATTATCTGTGTCAAATCTTAATTTTTTAATCAAAAAAAGTATGATTACATATCAAAATTCGGATCATACTAACTTTTTCTAGTACAAACATTTAAATACAACAATTGTTCTATTTTTATTAATAGAAATTTGTATTTAAGAAAAAAGATACATATTTTAAAAAAAAGATTTAGAAAATTATAAAAAATATAAAATAAAACAAAGGTGAAAAATATGATTTTACAAGAAGGTTTTGAAGAGAGAGCAATTGGTTATATAATGCTTTATGTAGACCCGGTTATATATACATTTTGGGGTATTGCCATTGCTCTATTTGTCATCAGTACATACAAAAAACCCGAACTTAGAGGTTTTTATTTAACATTTGGGTTAATACTCTTAGCAGGAATCTTGCAGTGGATGGGCCTAACGGTAATGGAAGCCGCTTCTATCTTCATTTCTGGAGGATCCTGTATTTTTTCATTATATTATTATCGACTTAAGTCAAATAAAACAATGGAGGTCTGAAATTAATGGTTGATATATTATCTGGAGTGTTGTTTGTATTTGGAGGTATTTTCTTCGGAATTTCGGCAATTATTTCTTTTACAGCGTATCGACAGAATAAGAATAGTCCATCGAGAATATTAATAACGATTGCTTGTTTAACTATGACACTAGGTTTTACCTGGAGAGGACTTTCTATGTTTTACGGGTTAGGAGCAGCAGAAATGATATCAGATCTTCTGAATTTTGCTTCTGCCGTTATAGTTATAACTATAGCAATGATTATAGGTGTTGAATATACACTTAAAGA
>SDBV01012626.1_pt1 | contig 10813 bp, 10 predicted proteins | sample 2277081 | NCBI WGS metagenome assembly SDBV01 (sample SAMN10402039, study PRJNA504765) | marine sediment metagenome | isolation source: marine sediment core GS10_PC15, 223 cmbsf | place: Arctic Ocean: Southern Knipovich Ridge | collected 2010
ACCGGTTATGTATCTTACTTAGAAAGGTCTTGAATTTATAAAGATTAATTGATAATGACTGAATCGATCGATCTTTAAAACCGGATACTTTACAATACTCAATAAATCCATTAATCTGTTTCTGAAGCATAAGGAATCCTCCTATATTAAGGGTTAATAGTAAACTTCGATTCCTTATGCTTTTATCCTATTTTTAATAACTTACAAAATCATTTTCCCTAACTGCGAGGTTTGGGGGTTATGCTTTTATGAAGGGTGAATAAGCATGCAACTCAAAACTGGCTTAGCTAACAAGTTAATGGCTGTTCCTGAATATGAATCACTTCCAGATCATCAACGTATAAACAACGCATTTCTTGTAGGCTCCCTTATTTGGCACATGGAGAATCTTTTAGAAAATGCTAAGTGCAATACTAATATAGTAAAATTCCAACGAAAAGCCGAATTGACTGATGATAGTATGGTGGTTTATTTTCCAATTCTCTCCAAAACTCGCTATTTGCGCCTGCAATTGAAATCTCATGTGCCTTTCAGCTATTTTGATCAACAACTGGCCGATGCTATTTTAATGGCGCATTCGATATCCATGGATAAGATTATAGACATAGAGTATGATGGGTTAGCATACCACTTTTTTGAATTTCTAGAGCATCTCATTATATCAATATACGTTTCACTAATAGCATCAGATTCTTGGAATCGAGAACTATCTGAAAAGACCATATCAGGTATATTCGATTTTCTTAGGGCGCTTTCAGGAAAACACTACGAAGGGAGTCCTGTTGAGGTGAGCCTTTCATTGCTTCCGAAGCGCTTTAGGAAAAAAACACCTGCCAAACCTGTTAACCTATCGGAATTGCTGAATTCAAAGAAGACTCTATCCTTATTTCGTGGGAACAGGCATCTCCTTGAATGTGATATTGAGGGTAAGGTCTACAATTTGCGGACATTGAAACCATATCCTGACAACGGGCTTCTAAAATATGCTCCAATCCATGTTGCTCCATATGAATATCAACCTACTTTCAATTATTCTCGTAAGGAAAGGGCATTAGTCTTCATTTTGAATAGGCATGGAGATATTCTTGTATCATTGGAAGGTGGGCTGATTCTTTCTCGAAATGAAAATGTGTGGAAAATTATTAATCCCGAGTCTTTCATAGCATCAATTACTTCCGCGGTTTCTGAGTTCCACGAAGAATCGAAAGGGGAATCTCTAATAGATGCATTTTCCATTTATTTGGGGATGTTGTCCTTTTCGCTGAGAAACCAGAGGAGAGGAGGGTTGTTGGTTGTCGCGGAGAGAAATGATATCGCAAAGATGATATCAGAGAAAGTATCTGAGAAAGACTCCCCAGAGTTTTTCTATCAAAGTAACTTTAGTGGAAGAGTTTTGCCAGATTTATCTGTATCCATGTTTTGTAATCTTATAGCTCTTGACGGTGCTACCCTGATAGACCCAAACGGAGTAATACTTGGATTTGGTGCGATTCTAAACACCGGCCAACGTCAAAGTAAAAGTGAGGGCGCTAGAACAAGAGCGGCTGAGTATGCATCACGTTTTGGACTTGCATTAAAAGTGAGTGAGGATGGACCAATTTCTCTCTATAAGAGATCGAAGCTAATTTACCAGATCCTCTAAATAGAAATTGTTAATACGAGAACAGTGGGAAGTCGATAGCCGCATAACCTTGCTGCTGCAAGGGACGGCGCAAAAAGACGCGCCGCCCCTGAGCAGCTCGATTTCTTTGGAGAATAAAATGCACAACGAATTATATGAAAAAGCACAAGAGGCACTTAACAAGCTATTTTCTGATACTTCTGTGCCACAAGAAACAATGAAAAAAGATTTAGAATCGCTTGTTGATAAAATCCAGACAATGATTGAAAGTCTGGATGAAACCTAACAAGCATATCGAGCCGACCGTAAAAACACACGGCGGCTCATGCTAAGCGTTATGAAAATAGCTATGGCTGAGAAAAGAAAACCTAAAACTTTTTTTATCAAGCATAAGAACACCAAGCAGCAGCAGAGTGAATTTGATCGTTTATCTGTCCCCTTAAGACATTTGCCGGAAAATTTTTCTCTGATTACAATAACCTGCCCTTTTTGCCAGACAATATTTCGACCTGATTGGTTTAAAAAACATGAACTATCGATGGCACCTGTTAAACCGAAATTTGAAAGAAAAGGAGTTAGATACACGGGACCCAAAAGATGGATTTTACAGCAAGCCCCACAAAAATGTATAAAGTGTGGGGCTAATGTAATGATTAATTTGCCTGTTAATAAGATGCGGACAAAAGGATCTCTCTTTGGGGATGATGCAGAAAGAATTTATAAAAATAAAAAAGTGTCTATCTATTCTCTTATCGGTGCCGATCAGAGCCTATTGCTCGAGCTTGAGAATAAAATCAAGGGCGTCAAACAAAAACTATTACCTTCAATCCCTCAGGATAGTTGGAAGATTCACATGAAAGATATGTGGGCTGGTAATAGCAGAGAAAAACATCCTGTTTACCGAAATTTGAGTTTTAATGATGTGATCAGCTTTGTTGATCAACTTCTTGATTTGATTAAGAGAAGTAACCTTTTCATTTACAATATAGCCGCTATATCTGTTGAAAATATTCGACCAAATAGGAAGGGCCAGAACCGCTTGCGAGACGAGGCATATATATTGCTTGTTTTGAATGCAATAGATGAGTGGACAACCAAAAATGCTCAACCGAGCATATTTTTCGATTCAGAAAAAAACTCGAAAGCAAATGTAACAATACATGGATGGGCAAGAGATACTTTCAAGGGAAGCCAGTATTCACTCCTGTATGGGTTTCTATCAAAAGGCATTGAAATACCTGAACCGAAATTCGTTCCTCCAGCCTCATTCCCAGTATTAGAATTAGCTGATTTTGTGAGTTTTACAATCGCCAGATACTATTTCAGAATGTGGCAAGGAAAAGAAATTGAGATAGACCCCAAAAATTTTGGGCTTGTGACGTATCTTGGGTACGATGATAATGGTGATCTCCTATGGAGAAGGCGGGAAGGGTATCCATGGGATGAATTCTACCACTGAATATCACATAACACGGCAGTGCACCGGACAGCAAAACCGCGTGGTTTTGCTGTCCGGTGCACTGCCCACGTTAGGTGAATAACATTATGATTAAGAATAATGAAACTTATTGGGATGTCTTCATTTCTCATGCAAATGAGGACAAACAAGAAGTCGTGGAGCCTCTCTCTCAAGAATTGCAGAATAGAGGTTTAAAAGTTTGGTATGACAAATGGGTATTAAAAATTGGAGATCGTCTCTTAGAGAAAATTGATGAGGGGCTCTCAAGGTCACGTTATGGAATAGTGGTATTAAGCCCACATTTCTTAGATAAACAGTGGCCAAAAAATGAACTCGAAGGGTTAATGCAAAAAGAGATTGATGGAAAAAAGGTAATACTGCCAGTGTGGCATAAAGTTCGAAGAAGCGATCTTATTTCTTATTCACCTATTATTGTAGGAAGATTAGCTGGAACTACCAAAAATGGTATAAATGCTTTAGTTGAAGAATTGATAATAGCCATGGAGGATTTGCCCGGAAAATCAAAAGACAAAATCGTATCTAAAGAAATCGATGTTAATATTTCATATAAAAACATAACGATTACTGGTGAACTCCATAGATATTCCTTCATTTTTGGTATTACTCTTAATGCTCCCCCCGCCAAACAGAGTTTTCTTCTTAGGCTTTACTGGCCTCCTTTCATCAGGATTACCTCTGATAGAGGTTTTACTGACAGGCGTTTGGTTAGAAAAGACAATAAGAAATATATCGAATTTTCTTATCAATGCGATCAGCGACTCTATCCAGGAGATACAATTGAGGTAGTGTCTGCAAAAGGAAGGGCCGAGTTAGAATATGAATTCGATTCTGAAATTTGGTTTGACGTTGATGATGGAAAACACAAACTTATCTGGGAGGTGTTTTTTGAAGATCAGATGCCAGTTGAAGGAGCAGTAGACTTTAGAAACCTAAATATTTTTTGAGATTTTTTCAAAAATAACCTAACACGCTAGTGGAGCAGGACTGGCATTACGCTGGCGCTACATGCCAGCCTCTCACCAGCAACGTTATGTAAAAGACAATGGAACGAAGTTCTCATTCAAAAAGACCAACTGTTTCAATTATAGGAAGCTTTAAACAGCACTATTCCTTGGTGTTAGATGCAATTAAAGCTTTCAAGCGAAATGGCATCCTTGTTTTATCTCCAATCGGTTCAGAAATTATTCACCCTGTAATTCCTTTTGTTCGTTTTCTGAGCGACCCTAAAGAAAAATCAGATGAGATCGTTCAGACTATTACATTGGGGAGAATATTTTTATCTAAGGCAGTCTATGTAGTTGCTCCTAATGGGTATGTGGGAAGGACAACTTGCTATGAAATCGGTCGGGCAATACAGATCCGTAAGCCGGTTTATTTTTCATGTCACCCGATTGATTTGCCCATCAAAATACCGGAAAGTCACATATTAACGCCGGAACAACTTTCAAAAAAAATCCTTTCTCAAAAAATAGTCTGGCCATTTTCTATCGAAAATGATGAATATTATCAACTTGAGAATGAGCTATTTCAAGTGATAGGGAACAAGATACTTTGAACACAAAAAACTTTGTAAAAAGGATTGTTATTTGCGGGAGTATAAGTTTTTACTCCGAATTTATTAGAATCCAGAGGATTCTTAGAGAATCCGATATATTATCTTTAATTCCAACTGACGACGATGAAATAAAAAACAGAATATCCGAAGAAATGTTTCAAGATTATAAACGGAAAGCTTCTTTCGACCACATAAAAAAGATAAGGGATCCAAGGACATTTGGCATACTTGCCGTCAATTTTAATAAATACGACATTCTACATTATATAGGGCCGAATACTTTCGCTGAAGTTGCGGTGGCCTTCGCTCAAAGCAAAAGGATTTATTTATTAAATGGGATTCCTAATGTTTACGAGGATGAGTTGCTGGCATGGAGAGTAATTCCACTATTCGGTGATTTGCAGCAGCTTATCGATGATTTTCACCAAAATTATTTACGAGAGACTTCTCAACTACAACTCTTCGATAAATTTTCAAAAAAAGAACCATCGGAATGACTCAATTCGGAAAAGTATTTCTTCACTTTTTTGATATACATTTTTTGGAGGAAAAATGTGTATCTTCAATTGGTTTACCGGCCATCAAAGAGGCCAAACTGGCTACCCGTATTTGTCTTTTGTGCTGCGATCAGATAATAATTCCTGCGTCTTCCTATTTTGAATCAGAAATATGTAAGGAAATTATTAAGGAACATGAAGATTTGATAGCGTTAGGAATGATAATTTTTGTCGGCAATGCCCGTAATAGTTTAGAATTCATACAAAATAAGATTTCACAATACTCAGGTGCCATTTTTCAAAAGGAACTTTATGAAAAGGTATTGGACAATGAATTGGTTATCCCATTTAGACCTAGAACACGCAGTGCTACAAGCGATATTAAACTTGCCTGGCACAGAATTCTTCATGAATCTCAAATTCCAGGACTTTTCCGTGATTGTAGGGGAGTCTTGATACCCAGGAATATTGAAGAAAAATGGAATCAAACTCCATATCTTTTAGAAAAGGATGCTTTTATAGTTGATAACGTAATGCCAATCATTTTCCCGCAGTCTGAAAATATTGCCATTCGAAATCGCCTCCACGGCATAATAAATCAAGCCTATTTTCAAAGTTATGTTAGTGATTTTGATGCCTGTATTGTTAGTGATCTTGTCTACCTTGAATCAGACTATCTAACAAATAGCCCAGAGCGTTGTATTCCATATAGGTACATTGCAGCCGAAATAACGAAACGTGGCAAATACGAATGGGTCTTAAATGCCCCCACAGAGGAATTTTTACTTCATAGTGATGAGGCCGAATGGCAAGAAATAATAAATATTTCATTGAAAAAGAAGCAGGCAAAAGATCTAAGCCGCATTTCATATTTGCAAAGGGAACCCACCAATCAAATGAATGTTAACGTTCTAATTCAGGAGGTAATAATGGGTGATAAATATATAGCGGGTCAAGTAGGCGCGCAAGGCCCGGAGTCAAGGGCACATGATATGACTTTCAACCAGATATGGGCTCAGACAAGCAATGATTTCGATCTCAATGTCCTAGCAAATGAGCTAGGCATTTTAAGAAAGCATTTGAAAAAGGAGGCGGCTGGACCAGAACATGATATAGCAATAGGTGCTGTTGCCAACGCCGAGATAGAAGCAAAAAAAGGCGACGGACCGAAGACTCTGGAATGGCTTTCAAAAGCGGGACGTTGGGCATTAGAAAAAGGTGCAACAATTGGAGTTGCTATTGCAACAGAAGCCATAAAGAAGTCAATAGGTGTATGATATTACATAACAAAGGGGTGGAGAAGGATGCTCGTTTCACTCGCACCTCTCACCCCGAACGTTCGCACCGCCTGCGGCGGCGCGAACCATCATTGGAGTGGAAATCCCGCCCTTCGGGCGTGACTCCGCCCCCTTGATTGGCAGAAATGATGAACTCTTTACAGGTAAAGTGGTCACATACTACACATCATATACCATATTCCCATGCCTGCTTTTCTTCCGAATCACGTTCATCATTTCTGCCAAGTCGGGGGTTCCGCTCAACTCCGCATTATGTGCCAAAGACAATGTTCAGCTCGAACAACTTAAACCTTAGGTTGGACGCATGGAACTCACTGACAGGGAAAAGGATCTTCTGCAGGCTTTGTCAGGAACAGCGAAGTCCGCATTGTCCCCAGTACCGGGTCTCGGTCAAGCAATTGCGGGCTTGGACGCATATAAGCGGAGTTCTTTTGAAAGGAACATCCGGCAGGTGATAGAGTACCTTCGTGTGAAGGTAGACAATCTGGAAGAATTGTTTCGGCAGGAATGGTTGCAATCTGAGGAAGGTCAACAGTTTGTCAGGAAAGTATTTGATGCCGCCTTCGACGTGCAGTTGGAAGACAAGCAAGAACTTTTCATCAATGCTCTCATAAATGGTGTCGATAACCAGACAATATCCCAACTTGAAAGACTAAAATTTGTCGACATGCTTCGTCATCTGTCGCGCGCATCGCTGATGGTCTTAGCTGAAATGCATAATCTGCTAATAGACCAAGTCAGAGGGCCTGGGCGCAAACCAGATCCCCTTGAACCTTATCCTCTTGTCGATCCTGGGCACATGGCTGAGAAATTAAGTGACGAGTACGATCCTTACCTTGTCATCTCCAGCATCAGCGAGATGGAGAGCCAGGGTTTATTTAGTAGGACAGGGGAGTGGAGAAAAGGTGCAGATGGCCGCTATATGCCTGGCGGCGGATTCGCCACTGAGATGTGCTACACAGACTTTTCAGCCAGGTTTGTCGAGTTCATAACTATCACTCAAAAGCGAAGAATCGGACTTTCGGAAAGCACATAACAAGTCAATCAACCTGACGTGTTCACAGCTCCGCTGTTCTCACGCAGGTTATCTCCACCGTTCGGTGTAAAAAGAATGAAATCAAGCTTTAGTAATGGAGTGTAAATGTCACTACTCGACTCTTATTGTCGTAATGTTCAGCGAAAAACCGAAGAGATTGCACGCTTACAGCAGGACAAGGCAAAAGAGCAAAAGAAACTTGCAGAGTTATATGGAAAGATTCAAAATGCTTCTCAAGCCATCAATCGCACTAAAAGCAGTAGCACCATACAAAGCAAACTTCGGGAAATAGAACGTCATCAAAAAGAATCATCTTGGCTAGAAAAAAAGATTGCTGACTTTGAGGTCAAAATTGCCCGCAAGCAAAAAGAACTAGGCGATGAGCAAAAGAAAGTCGCCCGTGAGGAAGAAAAAGAGCTCAAGAAGCGCAGTCAGAAGGCCGAGAAACAGGCACGTGAAAACCAAAGGCGTATGAGCGACCTTAACAGCACTTTAGCTAAGCATGGCAAACTCCATGAGGAAACTAGATCTGCACTTGAAAAGCTTCAACAACTTCCAGATAACATCGTTGTCTTATTTCTTGCTTCAAACCCATTAGATCAGCAACAATTACGTCTCGATGAAGAAGCCCGTTCCATTGCAGAAATGATTCGTAAGGCCAAACATCGAGATTCGGTCAAGTTTGAGTCATGCTGGGCTGTGCGCCCTATGGATATTCTGCAAGCTTTGAATGAGCATACGCCTGCTATTGTGCATTTTAGCGGTCATGGCTCTGATCGAGACGAAATTGTTTTTCAAGATGCTAATGGTAACGCCAAAATGGTTAGCAAAGAAGCCATCGTCCAAACTATGATGGCATCAACTGAGGGTATTCGTTTGGTATTTTTTAACACTTGCTATTCTCGTAACCAAGCCGAAGCCGTTATAGAGCACGTCGAAGCAGCTATTGGCATGAAAACGAGCATCGGTGACGAAGCAGCACGTGTTTTTGCGTCACAATTTTATTCAGCTATTGGATTTGGTCTTTCCGTAAAGAATGCATTTGAGCAGGGTAAGGCCCTCCTTATGATGGAAGGTCTTCAAGAAGAGGATACGCCGCAACTTTTTGTACATGAAGGTTTGGATCCCGAAGATTTGGTGATTGTTAGACCTCAGGCAGAAGAGCATTTCGAGATTTAACTGTTTGAATAAATATGTAAAATCACCGAACAAGCGGTTGAAGAAGGGTTGGCAAATCCGCTGCGCTCCTTTGCCAACCTCTTAACCGCAGCGTTACGCGTCCAGATTTTAACTTTATTTCGAGGCACTGATGATAATCATTTCCGCTGCAGATTCTGTTGATAAAGGGAGAGCCTTCGAGGAATTCATTGCCATATTGCTTTCGAAACTTGGTTATGAAATACGCAACGTCAGGGTCAGAAGAGCGGGCAGGGAACTGGATATCAAAGCTTCCTCCAGAGTGACAGGGGCACCGTTGCTGACAGAATGTAAGGCACTCTCAAAACTTCTAACTGGGCCCTCCCTGAGCAAATTCTATGGGATCTATGACCACGAGTATAGGAAACCTACTCATGGACTCATAGGTCTCCTGATCTCCTTGAGCGGATTTAACAGCGAAGCTATCGAATATTATGAGGAGAAAGATAATGAGATCCAAGGAAGATTTAGAATCATCGGCCCCGATCAGATATTGAAACTTGCCGTGGACGCCGATCTGATCTCAGACGACCTTACGGTACAGCACGTAGCAACAAAATCGTGGCCCCATGATCTAGATAGAACCCTTCTAATCATCACGAAATCTCAACTGTATCGGGTGCAATTACTCAAAAGAGATAGCGAGGTGACCCACTTTCTTGCCTATCGTGCAAAATGTGAAGACCCGACAGCCTATGAAGTAGAAGGCCTTCGCAAGAATGTGCGCATACTTCAAAGGTTGGAGTTCTTTAATCTTTTGGCAAGAAAAGAGACATTGCTGGCACTTTCTCAGTTGGAAAACCCGGTTTCTTTCGATCGCCTTCAAGATATTACAAAGCAAAGTGCTGTAACTGTGCGCACTGAGTTATCTTACCTGAAAGGCCGAAATCTCATCGAAGAACCTGAAGAGGATGCCTTCACGTCGGTTTATGACATCCGAGCATTCGCTGAAATTTCGAAAGAACTTCTGACCTCGACATACAGGTATGAATTCCTCAAAAGCAACTATTTCAAAAAGATGAATAATCAAGTACTGTCAGAATTCTGTCTGTCAAGACGCTTTTTAGAAGCTGAACAAGACGATGAATACAAGTTGCTGACTTCTCTGTTTCGTTTCTCACCATCGGCTCTGAATCAGGCACTCTTTGGTGAAACTGATAGATATAGAGTGACTTATGAGCATGCAACTGAAATAGGCGCTGATTCTACCAAGATATCTGAAATTGGGAAAAGTATTTTCTATACAGAGCTCATTCCACATCTACTTCGTGATCTACATGACAAAGATAATGTAATAATCAGAGAACTCCACCCCATTGTGGGATTAAGAGAGGAACACCGCGTAGTTTTGGCAAATACTCTTGAAACAATCTTTGACATAACTGCTGGAGGGATTTTAGCTTTTATGAAAGCAGGTAAGGATCTAAAGGCCGGACAGCTTGTGTCTACAGATCACGGCACCGCTTTCAATTCTTCGATGACCACTTTCAACTTGACGAGCGATCCTCGGTATATCGAAGAAATGGAGAGCATATACACGAAACTGACTGAAGAAGGCATAGACAGTATCCGATTGGCGATTATGGCTAACAATATCGGTGTCTGTTTAATCGCCCTGGGAAAATGGCCCGAGGCGAAACACTGGCTCTCTGAAGGCCTCTCTCATTCAGACATACTGCCGCAGCTTCATGGCAATCTTGCTAGGGTCTCAGAACAGGTAGGCGACTCGGCTGGAGCTTCCGCTTCACTTCAAAAGGCCAGGAAACTGGACCCAAATTACGAGGTAAAGCCACGGGGCAATAGCATGAAGTAACTTTTGCTCAATAACACTACCCAGCGAAATGCAGGTCTTCGCGTAACAAGTGGGTGAAGTTAACAGGTTAACAGCTTCGCTGTCCGCCTGCAGCTTACCCGCCACGTTAGGCAGGATGAAATTAATATTATCACATGTAAAAGGGGACGGGGCTAAATAAATAAACTGACAATAGCACATTTGAGCTGATAGTAATGGGTTATGCAAAGATTAGCCCGATTAGATGCTCCCGGTATTCTGCACCACATTACTATACGGGGCATTGAGCGCAGAACAATATTTAGGGAAAGCAAAGACCAGGATGACCTTTTAGCCC
>SDBV01012628.1_pt1 | contig 10812 bp, 11 predicted proteins | sample 2277081 | NCBI WGS metagenome assembly SDBV01 (sample SAMN10402039, study PRJNA504765) | marine sediment metagenome | isolation source: marine sediment core GS10_PC15, 223 cmbsf | place: Arctic Ocean: Southern Knipovich Ridge | collected 2010
TAAAATATCACCAGTTCCAAGTATATTTAATCCTTTCTTAACACTGGTTCCAAGCATACTGTCTAGATTTAAAGCTTTTGAAACTGCTATTGAATATGGAGAATGTATATGTAGATCGGCGTTGTAAGTGTCCATTGATCTTCGTTCTTAAATATTATTGATATATAAATTTAAATCATTTAGTTAAAAAAACTTTAACCTTTCAGAGGTTCAATAGGCGCCTTATTATTTTCTAAAATTAGCCTTTCTAAACTAGTTAATAAGCCAAGACTTTCAATTTTAGTGGTCTTTTTTGAAATAACTTTCTATTATGGATAGTTTTTTCACCTTGATTTCAAATCTGTGAAGGGTAATAAGTTTTTCAAGACTAAGAACGATTTTAATGGACTTAAGATTTCTTTCACCTAAATCGAGAGGTAACTCTTTGGGATTAGTAAATAGTTCCTTATTGCCTATGTACCTATGGCGTTACTCCATAAATTAATAGATTATATCCGATCGAATCTCTTTAATAAATAATAGTAATAAAATATTATTACTACGGACGTTTTCGATCCAGGCTTTCCGTGTAGCTTAACAACATTCTTTTAAATATATCGGGTCCAAGTGTTAGCCTATACATTCCCTTACTCATGGTAAACTTATCGAAAACTCTAACTACCGTTCCAGGCTCAACTTCAGTTTGAACTGGATTTGGTGATTCAAATAAATCTTGTATTTCTAAGAGAAGATCTTGGTTTGAAACTCTTATTATTGCAGAATAGCTACCTCGGTGAGAGCCATCCGCATCATAAACACCGAGAAGCCAAGCGTGGACTATTTTTCCAAATTCAGTTTCTGACCAGTGAATATCTAAATCGTTAACTTCTTTTTTAGCCATTTCAATTGCGTATTTTACATAGGCTGGAACACGACCATTTTCGCTTTTAGAGCCGAAAAGACCTAATTCTCTTAATGTTGTCCACATTGGTTTGCATATAAATCTTATCTGTCCGACCTCGTATCTAATTATCTCACCATTATAAGGTCTGAAACTTGGAAAAGGAAAAATTTTATCTCTAGCAAAACCAATCTTATCTGCAAATGCATTAAGATGTTCTTCATCTTTCATACTTATTGCCAAGCCAATTGTATAAGTGTCTTTTGCTAACCAACCATCAGTCAAAAATCCGAGCCAATATGAAGGAACGATATTAAAAATGTCTGAAAAAAACTCTGGATTCTCGATTGTATATTGTTGCTTCGAATAATCTTTTAAGTCGGGGTTTAAAGTCTCGTATCTTTCTATATTTTTTAAGACATAACCCATTAAATTCTGCCTAAATTTCAGATTCCATTCTATCAGACGGGCTTGATTTAATATAGTTCAATTTTATAGCCGTTTGATCAACCATTTCAAAAAGATTACTATATTTACCAATTGAAACATTTCCATTTTTAATTAACTCAATTAAAATCTTATCAATTTGATTTTTATCTAACATAATATTCCCTAATCGATTTTTATTATAATTATCTCTATACTAATGCTTTATAACTATACAACTTATTATTATATCTCCATCTTGGTTAAAATCTTTTACAAAAGCATCTACATCTCTAATATTTCCTCCTTTATCATAAACTAAAAATAATAAATTCTTCCATTTCTTGGAATAGGGTTTTATATCAGCAGACATTTCTTCTATAATTTGTGTTGTTTTTTCTCTTCTATTTAGGAATTTTACTTCTAAGGCTATATTCAATAATTTTTCAGTAAAATCCGGTTTAAAAATCTTTTCGGAAAATTCAATGCTCTCTTTTTCTCTTAAAAAATTATAACCTTTCACATCAAAAAATGTCTCTAAAAAATCTTGAACATCTTTCTCATTATTAGGGTCATCCTTTACTATTTTTCTAAAGTATTTTTCAACATCTTTAATAATCTCAAAAAAATCTGTTTTAGCTATAATTTCCTTTAAGCTTTCAGGATTTTTTTCTAATTCTTTAATTTCTTGTATATAACCTAATAAAGTTTGTTTTACTGTAGGAATCAATCTTAAACCTTCCTTTTCTAATCATCGGGTTGCTACAATTATTGGAAAATTCGCTATAATTGGGTAATTTGGAAATATTCCTAAATCGAATGGTGCTTTTAGAAAAATAATCCCATGCCCCAATTTTTGCATTTCTTTTTGAAGTATTCCAGCATTTGCTTGTATATATTCTAATTCTTCGCTTGTACGTACACCTTTTTTAATCTTTCTTACAATGCTAAGATATATTTCTGCTCTTTCTAGACTTTCTTTTAAATTCAATTTACCTCTTAATGATTCGATTATCAATAAAATCTTAGATTCGATATCAGACAAGTTATTAACCTTAATTTTTTGGATTTTATTATTTTAATAAATTACTTTCATACTAATCTATAATAATTATTTCATAGTTTTAGATGAAAGGTTCTATTCAAAGAGGGACACATTTACCCCACAAAATTATGGTAATACGAAGATATTATAGCTGAAATGTAATGAATTTTTTATAAAATGTAATGAAAGCTATTCTATTCCTTTTTTCTTAAGTTTTAAGCTGTGATATCACCTAAATATTATTTTCTTTTTTTAGCACCATATTCTGAGTTTTTACTATCTATTCAATTAATATAAAGAAAGATTGTTTAAAATGGCTAAAAAATCTAAAGACAAATATGAAGATATGGAAATAGGTCAAAAAGCTGCAAGGATAGGATTAGATAGTGAACAAAATATTATAAATGCGATTAATTCTAACGAGAGATTCAGAAAATTAATAAGAAAATGCTTTGAAAAACTTGGTATTAGTGCAACTGGCAATCTTAGGTCAAATAAAGGAGCTACGCAGACAAAAAAAGACATCACAGTCAGAATTGGAGAAAATTCTATTGGTATAAGCATTAAATCAAGTAAAAAGACAAGTTTTCATCAAACTGATCGCAGAAGACTAGAGAAGTGGAAGGAATTTTTAGATATGCCCAATAGTATTTACGAAATTATTAAAGAAGCAGCTCTAAGAATAAGTAATACTCCAAGTGCTAAATTTATTGAAGTAGGAAATCAGAGAGAAATAAAAAATTTCTTTCAAAACCACATAGAGACAATTGTAACAGAGATTTTTACCAGAAGTGAAGAAGATCTATTACTTTTTCTAATAAATAATAAGATGGATAAAATAATCCATATTTATAGAATGAGTGATGTTTTAGAATTTCTGAATGGAAATATCTTAAATAGTATTAATTTTAGTAATAAAGGGATAATCAAATTAGGGGATTTCTTATCGATTCAGAGAAAAGGCGGAAATGGTAAACATATTAAGATACCTAAAACAGATTGGAAACATCCAGGTAACCAATTACAATTTAAATTCTCTCCCTTAAAATTTGCTGCTTACATAGAGAAGAATAAAACTATTGAATTTTGTAAAATTGATTATAACTTCTAAATTTTTTTTTGTTTTTGTTTTATTAAACCGTCATAATAAACATTGATATATTGATATAATTTTTTCACAAAATCTTCGGGATCTTTAATTTCTAATGCTTTCGCAATTGATATATCAAGCTTATAGCGATAATCTTTAAAAATTTGTTCCCAAAAAGGTGGCAACTCTTTTTTCAATATATAATCTAAGTTATTTTGTATTTCAGTGTATAGATCATCACTTACTTTTGTAATATTTAGAATAGGGACTTCTAAATAATCATTAATAAGAAACCGAGTCCAAGTATCTGAAATTTTTCTACTAAATTGGACTATAATCGATATGAAAATTGTGCTATTGAACCACGCTGCAAGAAGATGTGAAGATCTTTTGTCAATATCCTTTACAATATAGAAATTTTTTGATGCCGCTAACTTAATATCAGAATAATTAGCAAAAACCCCTCTATTAGCAAACATTAAATCTACTTTGTCCGTTATGAAAATTTCTCCAAAGGGAACTTTTGATTTTATTTGATCATATGTATGGCTATACCAATTATCCTTAAATTTTCGAACTGCTGGTTTTGCTGTGTCAGATTCTTTACCCCATTTTATATAAATCTTAAGATCCTCTGGCAATTCACTGAAATTATTTGGAGGTATAGAAACCATATAGGTATCGACTTTAGGAAATATGGAAAAATTGTAAAGGCTAGGTTTTCTAAGTGTTTTTACTAAAAATTTTTTATCTAAGAGTAGATTTTTGTTTAAATCCTTATTTTCTATTTTAATATGATTATTGACATCTTCTATTATATCCCAATACTTATTACCAACGAAGAAGAATTCGGGACCATACATTTCAATCCCCCTTATTAAAGTTTCTCTTCCCAAAATGTCACCCCAGTATCCTAAGATTCCATTCTGGATTCCAGTTTTAAAGGTTGAGATAAGTAATTCCTTTAATTCCCTATTTCCAACTAAAGATAACCAATTATTATCCAGAAATTGAGGGAGGTTATCTAAATCTTCTAAATATAGCCCCGAATAATCTCTTAGTTTTTCAAGATTATAATTAATAACATACTCTGCAAAGTTCTTGGTGTTTATTCCATTTAATTCACCAAAAGCAGTAAGATATTCGGAGCTGATTTTCTTTTTAATCTCGATGGTTACAACCTCCTTAAAACCACTATCAATTGAAAATGAAGCTTGAAATTTGGATTCTAAGAATGCGAGCAATTGATAATTTTTTTTTATTAATTGCTTATATCCCCTACCGTATATAGTATAAAATGTGGATGCTGGAAGGACAGATACTAACAATCCATTCTTTTTCAAAAGAAAATCACATAAAAACATTGATAAAATCTGTAAACTGGTTTCTTTTCTAGTGATATATTTTAAATAGCCTAATCCCGTAATAATTTTTAATAATTTATCTCTGTAACCATCTTCTAAGTATTTCCATCGAGTAAATGGGGGATTGGTTAGTATTATATCAGCAGATAATCTTTCTTCTTTCAATTTCAAGAGATTTTGTTTTGAAATTTCATCAAAGGCATCTCCCACAGTTATTTTAATTAAAGATTTATCTCCTTCCGTTTTTTTTAATATAGCTGCGTAGGCAACTAATGCGGAAAGTGGATATGGTTCAATACCCCAGATTTTATTTATTTTTTCAATACCTATTTTATCAATTGTAGCAGTAAGCGTTCGCCCCGCCCCAAGAAAAGGATCAGCAATACTAACCTTATCTTTTTTATATTTAGTAAGATAATTCTCTACTACAAGAGCCATTAAATCAATTCCTTCATCAGTGGTAAAATAAGCGGCAAGTTTTTTTCTCTCAGCCTTTGGTATCTTCTTTTGGACTAATATTTGACACTCTTCTATTGTCATTTTGTTTATAGCTATATCATCCTCTAATTGCTCTATTTCAATATCATTTAACCCCTCTAATTGACTGAACAAGGGAATTTCCCAATCTTGAATTTGCCTTAATGAGTTCTCCCCACTTATTTGAAGAATCTCTTGTAAACAAGTAATGAGGATATTATAATTATCATTGTTAACATTCTTTATTCTGAGTTTTTCTAATATTTCATTCTTTTCTGGCATCTGTTTTCTACATCAATTTTGCTTTTTATCAAAAACTAATCTACTGATTAAATATAACTCTATTTCCCTTTTTATTCTAATTCATAATTTATTAATAATTTTTAAAGAAAAAATTTGAAAATACATAATGTGGTCATCTTAAGTTTTGACATTAAATTATGTTAACAGTGTGGAGATTTATAAATTTAAATTGTAGGAGTATTTAAAACCCCTATAGAAAATACATATATGAAATATTTAGTATTGAATCAAGATCTTTTAGAACAGAACGCCCTAAATGTGCTCAAAAATGAATCTATCCAGTTAATTATAACATCACCTCCTTATTTTAATGCGAGAAATTACAAAATTCACGCTGAAACAAATGGAACAGCACCTTATAGAATAAATCTATTTAATAAAGAACAGAATGTTAATGATTCCTATAATATCTATTTAGCCGATATGAGATTTATTATTTCTAATTTAAAGAGGATAATGAAACCAGGTGGTTTCATCGTATTCGTGGTTGGTGGCATAATTTCAAGTAAAGTTCATTTCCCGTTATCAATAGACTTCTTTAATATGCTATCAGATTACTTTACTTGGAGGGAAACAATAATATGGGATAAAACTGAGGTTATAAACTTCAAATCTCATAGCTCTAGGAGAGCTGAAAAGTATTTGAATACACCAATTCCATTTAATTATTATCCTAACTTCTCTTTTGAAGACATTTTCATATTTAAGAAGTTTGGAAGGAGTTCCTCTAATAATATTCGAGAACCAATGTTCGATAGAGAGAAATTTGTTAAAAATTATTCAAGAAGTATATGGAGAATCGAAACCGTCCCTCCCTCGCTATTAAAAATACATCCCGCTCGATTTCCTTTCGAAATTCCACATAATTTAATAAAGTTCTATAGTAATAAGGGAGATACTGTTTTTGATCCATTCGCTGGATTTGGGACAACAATTTTGGAAGCATTAAGACTAGGGAGGATTGGAATCGCAAGTGATAAGGAAGAGAAATTTTGCGAACTAATAGAAAAAAATGTGAGAATTTTAAAGGAAAATCCAAACTATTTCATTAATGAATTAAACATACATAGAATTAAAGCACATATCTATAATCTAAAAAAAAGAAATTATGACAGGGGACAAATCTATAATTTTCTAATTAATCTTAATTTTAAGCAGAATTTAGTTGAATATGTATTAAAGAATTGATTCTACACTCATCTTTTTATATCCCGAAATTATTGATATTTCAAAAATGAATTTTTATGAATTATAATGTAAATGAATATTATTTTGAAACAATTTGGTTCATATTTCATAGAATTTTGAAACACGCTTGAGGATGGTTAGAATTATGTTAGAAAACGAGTTAGAACGGCTACGATTGTTTGCTTACTGCCGTGTGTCCACCCGTATGCAAGTAGAAGGTGGAAATATGGAAAATCAAAGGCGTTCCATTAACCGTTTTATAGAACAACGGCGATATAAATGCGAAATTGTTCAATGGTTTGAGGACGAAGGCATATCGGCGTTTAAAGAACGACCCGCCTACGAAAGAATGATGGAACGGTTATTAGAAGGTGGTGCAGACGGTATAATCGTGGTTCGCTTGGACAGAATTGGTAGGAGCGTGAAGCAATTATCAAACTTGATAGACACCCTGGAAAGGGACGATAAAAAGTTCATAGCTTCTGAACAAAGTATAGACACGACAACAATGGAGGGGCGATTACTGACGCACATACTAATGACTGTGGCACAATTCGAAGTGGAATTGTTCAAGGAGCGGTCTCGTGAAGGTAGAGAAAGGTATGTGGACGAAGGCGGAGTTTGGGGCAGAAAAAAGATTGAAATTGATACCAATCTTAAGAAACAATTAATACGGCGTTATAACAGTGGAGCGGGGACGACCAAGCTCTCGAAGTTCCTAGCAACGCACGGTATTGAAATGTCTCCACCTACGGTTTGGCATAGGCTCGTTGAATGGGGTGTTGAGATTAGAACCATATATTAGGTTCTAAAATTAGAAAAGTATCTTGTCTAATTTCTTGAATAGGAGTTTATTAATACCATTTGGATATTGTAATCTAGCTTTAATTAATTTCATAATATCTCTATCTTCTAAAACCATAATGACTTCTTTTTGGTTAGTGCTGTCTCTGTTCCTTCGGATACAATGTGCTAAAGCTTTAGCTTTATCTTCAATATGACGAACGACTAAAAAACCAAACATACCCGTGCGAGGCTTTAGATAACTATCTAATTGATCAAATTCTTCGTTTCCAGGATCATCTGAATAATTTTTACATTCAATAAATATGTTAGGGCAAGGAATCTTGTATACTTCTTCTAAATCCTTAAAGAAACCCTTTCTGTTCTTTCTTCTGAATTTCACATCGATTCTCGTTCCTTCTGCTCGAGCCTCTATTTTCATATCAGTCAATTGTCCTTTAAAGATATATCTGAGAGTATTTCCTATTATATCTTGAAATCTATAAGCATCTGGCTTCCCTTCCTCTGTTAATTCAAGTTCCTCAGCTAACAGCTCAAGAATGGGTTTAAATTCAGTATTAACAAAATGACCTTCCTTCGGTATTGTTCCCGCCTTAATTAAATCATCTAGCTTTAAAGCTCTAGAGAAAATAATCCTATCTTTAGGTTTTGCACGATACACGATATTTGTATAAGCAAGCTCTTTTAACTCGTCGGAATAATCGACATCAATTTTTAAACCGCAAGATTCAATCATAGTTTCTATTTCTTTTTCGTGTAGTTCTACATAAAAGGATTCCGTAGCTTTTTTCTTTGGACCAGTAAGATATCCGTCAATGAATCTACGAACATACCGTTTGGCATAATCATTTTTTCCAATGCGGATCATAGGATCAGAATACCAAATAAATGAACCATTATTTTTTAATAGTCTTCTTGCTATTAGCAACAAGCAGATGCGTTCCACTGGAATCGGCATCACTGTAGGAACATTCAATAATAGAATAAAATCGAAGGTATTCTCATTGAATGTGTATATGTCTTTAGGGAAAATTAAAGGGTGAAAATTTTTATATTCCTTTAGTTCATTAAGCCTCTCTTCAGTTTTTGAACCTTTCTTGAATAATTCTTCAAATTCAGCAGAATAAACTTGAAAGCCCTTTTCTACAAAAAATCTCGAATTTCTCAGTCTAGCTGCACCTAAATCTAATATTTTGGTCGTTTCGGGCTTTTTTCGCTCAGTCATTTTATTAAAAATATCAACTAAATGGTCGCCAGGCTTAGGATTCGGGGGAGCAGAGCGGGTAACATTAATTTTTACACTTGAATATCTAAAATTCTTAAGTTTAAAATCATATATTGGTGATTGCCACATTTAATATTATTTAACACATTTTTGTCAGAACTTAATAAGATTATATAAATAAAGTTAATTAAAATTGAATATTAATAGGAAAATAAGCTATTTTTTAGATATTGATCTAGATTTTTCCTACATATCTTTTAAATAGTCCCGTGTTAAAAGAAGAAGTAACCACAGTTGTTACCAACAAACAACACCTTACCCCCTTGAGACGACACTTGTCGTCTCTACCTTTTTTTTTAATTTTGATACCATACCTGAAAAGTAAGAAAAAAAATGATTAAAATGAAAAAAAAAAGGAGTTAGGATTTGTTTTTAGTGCTTATTTCTTCTTTCGAGAGTGGAACGATTGTCCTTTGCTTGCGAACGCATCTTCTAGTCCCATATCAAGCTCATCAAACTCGTCTAGGCGTTCTGCCTTATCGAATACTTTTTCACAAAACCACCTCACATCGCCCGACCATTCCCGAAGTTCTTGCAGTTCTTCTGCCGAGTTGGTCTTTTCGACATATTGCTTGATTCCTTCATAAGAATATTCGCACAGTTTATCCATAGGGATAAGCGTTCCATCCTCGATTAAAAGCGGGTTCTCGTTCAATTATACTGTCACCATATTTTTGGTAACAGAACTCTGCAACACTAGTATTAAAAGATAATAGTGAAAGAACTGCTTTCGGACATTATTTTTAAATATATGCAATGCAATGAATCAATTATAATAACTTAAAAGGTGTTGAAAAATGTTCTTAAAAGCAAGAAAAATTAGGATTATAGGAGACCAGAGCGTTCAGCTTGAAGTCACGGTTCCGAAAAAATCGACCCAATGGAGTGTCGACTTACCAGGCGAACCGTCAGAAGTGATACAATCCCTAGAAGAAATGGGGTGGAAGGAAGTCGAGCAACGGCAACCCCACGACGAGTATGACTTGGTCACGATGGAATACAAGTCATATCCGTTGCAACACCGCATTTTAGTGGAGTGCGAAAAGGCAATCAATTGTCCCATAAAGAGTTCCGTGGGAAACCCGAAAGACTGGAAAATAAGTGGTCGTATCGTAATACCCTCAACGGTAATCGAATCGGAATGGCTGATGGGTTGCGTTGTCACTGACGACCAGATCAAGTGTAGCTATCCCGTTTCGGACTTGTCGGAGTCAAAGCAAACCACACGAGAAAGCAAGTATCAAAATATATCCATTTACGATGATGAGAACTTTGACGGAACTCTCTTCATTGGTCACGATGTTAAATTGGGTAAAAACGACCATATTGAGAGCTACCGAATAGAGGCAGAGTTTTTCCCCCAATCCCAAACGATGGAGTTAGATTCTCTAGTAGATTGGGAGATTAGAAAGAAAGCTATATTCCAAGAAATTAACGACGCAAACGAGCTGATTGGGTGCGTGATATCACGGGGAAGATAGTGCACCAACGGAGGTGATGAGCACGATTAGCTTGAGCTTATTAACAAAGGAAATGAAATGCTATGGCGATGAATACAAGAATGATTTTTCTTGCGACTTCGTGGATAGTCAAGGAATAGAGAAACAAATCGATAGTGTGACTTTCTTCAACCACGAGTTGAGCGGAGCCAAGTTTGAATCCTACAAGGACAAGGGCACGAATGATGTCGTCTTTAAGGTTGTGTTTAATCCCCCCGCAAATTGCCAAATTCTAGGGACCTTATTCAAGACCGTAACTATCAATTGTTTACGCTCACTATTGGACAACTAGCATATTTTTTTCAGCGTTGAAGGTGTCCATTGATAAAAATTAATTTCTAACTTATTAAGATTCTTCTATTTATGATTAAATAATGATCATTTTATCTTGAGTTGGATCAGTTAGTAATATTCTGGAGTACTCTAATTTATTCTTAAAACTCACTTTTTC
>SDBV01012629.1_pt1 | contig 10812 bp, 6 predicted proteins | sample 2277081 | NCBI WGS metagenome assembly SDBV01 (sample SAMN10402039, study PRJNA504765) | marine sediment metagenome | isolation source: marine sediment core GS10_PC15, 223 cmbsf | place: Arctic Ocean: Southern Knipovich Ridge | collected 2010
CCGCGATGGCGGTGGTACGGCATCCCGGCCATCGGCATTCCGACGATCCGCCCTATAATAGCACGCGGATCGCAGGAAAATGAGGAACCTATCCCACCTCCAAGGGCATATTTAGAACTGCTACCCATCGGGTGATTGGTGTTTACTTTGTAGCCTCGATCTGCTATACTAGAATTCCAGTTACATACAAAACTTCAGGAAAACACATGGTAGATGATTACTCCGCTGAGAATATCCAGGTCTTAGAGGGGCTGGAACATGTAAGAAAACGTCCCGGAATGTACATTGGCACTACCGCTTCGGAAGGGCTTCATCATCTGGTTTACGAGGTTGTGGACAACAGCATAGACGAAGCTCTCGGCGGGTTCTGTTCCGAGATCAGGGTCGCCATCGAAAGGGACAACATCATCTGTGTCGAGGATGACGGCCGAGGAATCCCGGTCGACATGCACCCTACAGAGAACATCAGCGCCCTCGAAGTGGTGATGACACGGCTCAACGCCGGCGGCAAGTTCGACAAAAAGAGCTACAAGGTGTCCGGCGGCTTGCATGGTGTCGGTGTTTCTGTTACGAACGCTCTCTCCCAATGGTGCGAGGTCGAGGTGCACAAAGGCGGCAAGATCTACTACCAGAAGTATCGAACGGGCGTCCCGGAGCAGGAAGTCAGGACTACCGGAACGACGGGTAAAAAGGGCACGATTACCCGCTTCAAGCCGGACAACACGATTTTCGAGGATGTGGATTTCAGCTTTGACATGCTTTCAAAGCGGCTGCGGGAGTTGGCCTTCCTCAACAAAGGCGTGAAAATCTCCATTCAAGACGAGAGACTGCTCAAGGTCAAAACGCACACCTTCGAGTTTTCGGGTGGGGTCAAGTCTTTTATCAAATACATCAACATGAACAAAAAGTCCATTCACACGGAACCCATCTACTTCGAGGGCACCCGGGACGATGTGGCCATAGAGATCGCCCTCGAGTACAACGACGGCTATAGCGAGACGATATTCACCTACGTCAACAACATCAACACGCGGGAGGGAGGAACCCATCTGTCGGGGTTCAAGGGGGCCCTTACCAGGACTCTCAACGATTTCCTGCGCAAGTCGAAAATGGCCAAACAGGTCGATGAAAACCTGAGCGGTGAAGACGTGCGGGAAGGATTGACCGCGGTCATATCGGTAAAAGTGCCGGAACCGCAGTTCGAGGGCCAGACAAAGGCGCGGCTGGGCAACAGTGAAGTGCGCGGTCTCGTCGAAGCCTTTGTCAATGAGAATTTGACCTACTATTTCGAAGAGAATATCGAGGTCATAGGCCAGATACTTGCTAAGGTCGTAATGGCGGCCAAAGCCAGAGCCGCCGCGCGCAAGGCGCGAGAGCTAACGCGCAGGAAGAGCTTTCTCGAGAGCAACGGACTGCCGGGTAAGCTGGCGGATTGCTCCGAAAAAGACCCGGCGGCATGTGAGCTCTACCTCGTCGAAGGCGATTCCGCCGGCGGCAGCGCCAAGCAGGGCCGGGACAGCCAGTTCCAGGCCATCTTGCCGCTCTGGGGCAAGATGATGAACGTGGAAAAAACCCGAATAGAAAGGGTGCTGTCCAACGAGAAACTGCAGCCCATCATTTCGACTCTGGGCACGGGGGCGGGAAGCAGCTTCGATGTCAGCGCCCTCCGCTATCACAAGGTCATAATAATGGCTGACGCAGACGTCGACGGGTCCCACATCCGGACCCTGCTGCTGACATTCTTTTTCCGCTACATGACGGAGCTCGTTGAAAAGGGACACGTGTATATAGCCATGCCGCCTCTCTACAAGCTCTCCATAGGCAAGCGGGTCTACTACGCGTACGACGACAGTGAAAAGAACCTCATTTCCAAGGAAAACGAAGCGCACAAGATTTCGGTGCAGCGCTACAAGGGGCTGGGCGAGATGAACAAGGACCAGCTCTGGGAAACGACTATGGATCCCGCCGGCCGCAACATTATACAGATTACCCTGGAAGATACCGTCGAGGCGGAGGCGATATTCACGACTCTCATGGGAGAGAGCGTGGAACCGCGGCGAAGGTTCATTGAAGAGAACGCCCTGGCCGTTTCCAACCTCGACGTCTGAAAAGACGGTAGGCCCGATGTTGCGGCCGCCCTGACCCTTACGTTTCGGCACGGTGTTGCCGGCGAAGAGCATGGCCGCCGGTCGGCATTTCGGCGTCAGATTCGGCCGGCGGGTTCGGCCGGATACCGGGTTTCCCTGAAATCGAACAGCCGGGTGCCCGGCTTCAGGACACTGACTGACAAATCACACGGGAGCGAATTGTGAGCAAGCAGAAGGGCAGAGTTATACGCCTTTCCATTGAAGACGAGGTAAAGGAATCCTACCTCAATTACGCCATGTCCGTTATCGTCGCCAGGGCCCTTCCGGATGTACGCGACGGTCTGAAGCCTGTCCACCGCCGAATTCTCTACGTCATGAACGAGCTAGGGCTGAGGCCTGACAGAAGGTTTGTGAAAACGGGGCGCATAATCGGCGACGCGTTGGGAAAGTACCATCCCCACGGCGACCAGTCTATCTACGATGCCCTGGTAAGATTGGCCCAGGATTTCTCCCTTCGTTACCCGCTCGTGAATGGCCAGGGGAATTTCGGGTCTATGGACGGCGACCCGCCGGCGGCCATGCGGTACACGGAGGCCAAGTTCAACCCCGTTGCCGAGGAGATGCTCAGGGATATAGGCAAGGAAACCGTCGATTTTGGGCCGAATTATGATGACAGCATGACGGAGCCGCTGGTTCTGCCGGCAGCCTTTCCCCACTTGCTGGTAAACGGCGGCAGCGGGATTGCCGTGGGCATGGCCACCAACATACCCCCGCACAATCTCGGTGAGATAGCGAATGCCATCGTAGCAATGATCGAAGAACCGGGTGCGAACGTGCACCGGTTGATGGAGCATGTCAGAGCGCCGGATTTCCCGACAGGGGGCATTATCTTCGGCACAAAGGGCGTGAGAAGCGCCTATGAAACAGGCCGGGGAAAAATCGTGGTGCGGGCCAGGATAACGCTCGAGGCGAACAAGAACGGCAGGGACATCATTATCGTCAATGAGCTTCCGTACCAGGTGAACAAAGCCAACCTGGTAATACGCATAGCGGATTTGGTCAGAGAAAAAAAGGTTGAAGGCATCGCTGACCTGCGAGATGAATCCGGGCGGGACGAACCGGTTCGCATCGTTATAGAGCTCAGACGCGGCATGATTCCCAAAGTGGTGCTGAATCAGCTCTTTCAGCACACGGCGCTGCAGAGCAACTTCAATGTCAACAATCTGGCTCTCGTGAACGGGCGCCCCAGGCTTCTCGGCCTGAAAGAGATGGTTCAGTACTTCATAGACCACCGCAAGGAAGTCATAACCCGGCGAACACGCTACGATCTACAGCGAGCGGAAGAACGGGCGCACATTCTCGAAGGGCTGAAAAAAGCACTGGACAACATCGACGCCGTCGTCGAGGTCATCAAGAAGTCCAGCAATGTAGAAACGGCGCGCAATAACCTGATGGGCCGCTTCGAATTGTCGGAAAAGCAGGCTCAGGCCGTCCTTGACATGAGGCTGCAGAGATTGACCAGCCTGGAAATCAAAAAAGTGATGGGGGAGCTCGAGGAAGTTCTAAAAAAGATAGCCTATTTCAAAGAGATTCTTGCGGATGAGGGCAAGATCCTCAGAATCGTCAAGCAAGAAACCCAGGAGATCGCCCGGAAATACGGTGACGAGCGGCGAACGGAAATCATCGATGAAGAAATCGAAGAGTTTGATATCGAGGACCTGATAGTCAAGGAGGATATGGTAATCCTCATCTCGCATCGCGGCTACATCAAAAGGATTCCTGTGTCCGCCTACCGCAGGCAGAATCGCGGAGGTATGGGCTCGACCACGATTACCATGAGGGACGATGATTTCGCGGAGCAGGTGTTTATTGCTTCAACCCACGACTACCTGCTATTTATCACGAGCGAGGGCAAGGCCTACTGGCTCAAAGTGCATCAACTACCGGTGAGCTCGCGCGTGGCGCGCGGACAAAACATCAAAGCCCTGCTCTCTATCAGCAACGACGAGGAAATCACGACGGTTCTGCCGTTCAAGGAGTTCTCGGACAGCAGCTACATTTTCATGGCGACGTCGCGGGGAGTCGTAAAAAAAGTCAAAACCCTGGACTTCATCAATGCCCGGGCAAACGGCATCATCGCTATCAGTCTGAGTGCCGGGGACAAGCTCGTTAATGCCGGGATGACCCATGGAGGCGGCGAGGTCGTGCTCGTTACGCGAAGGGGATATGCCCTGCGTTTCAACGAGGATACCGTACGGCCTACGGGCCGCAAGTCCCAGGGTGTGGCCGGCATTCGACTGGCCGACGAAGACGAGCTGGCCGGCAGTGTGGCCGTGCTGGAGGGCGAGACGATGCTGCTGGTTACCGAGCTCGGCTACGGCAAGCGAATAAAATTCGACAACTTCGCCCCGCACGGAAGGGCCACCCGGGGCCAATTCTGCTATAAAACATCGCGGATAACGGGAGAGATAGTCGGGGTGAAGGCGGTGGCCACACTAGACGATCTCGTCTGCATCACCTCGCAGGGCAATCTGCTGAAGATAAAGACAAAGGATGTCTCCGTACAGGGCAAATCGGCTCAAGGCGTGCACATCGTGAATATCAATGCCCCGGACGTAGTCGTGGGCATTGCCCGAGTTGCCAGGGAAAGCTGAGGCTTCCGGTGGTGATAAATCCGGTTCTCACACGTGTGAGGTTGCCGAACTTCGCGCGGTTCGAACTCGGTGGTTCGCGTTCGACGGCCTGAGTACGGCAGCGTGCGTGTGCGACTCAGCGCTCGGGCAATAAAGGAGGCCGGTGAGATGTTTCACGTGAAACAATTGCGGTTAGAAATCGCCCTGCTCGCCCTGCTTGTCTTTGCATTACCGGCCATTGCTCAGGAATCCTGGGTTGTTCCTGTCGGCGATGACCTGTATCGTCAGGCAGAGGAAGTTTTTCTCGAGCGATGGCAGGTGCCGCCCTTCGACGAACAGCCGCTCATAGCCGACGATTTGAACCGGCATTTGACTCGCTTGAAGGATGCGGCGGGTGCTGAGGAGGACCCTGCTCCCGGTCGAGAGGCGCCCTATGACGATATAGACTCGCTGCTGCCCGCTCTTGCGCTGCCGTTCAGTCCCATCTCCCCGATACTTCAGGCCGGCATCAGCGCGGGTTTCAACAGCGAGACCGGCAGGGAGCATTACATAGCATCCAACGCTGGTTTCGAAAGGCGCTTCCTGGATTACCTCTCTCTCTACGAGGCGAATTCCGAGCCCTCTCTGCTCAAAATAGGGTTCATCGCCCAGGCAGCCGGTTTTTCACTGCTCTTCCAGCCCGAGCTGAGAGAGTCGGCCAATTCGCTCATCAAAGACTACAACATCACCAATTTCCCGGGCGCCCTGAGTGCCATCGACACAGGTTTCCCATTCCGGGGCATCGCCTGCTTCTACTCCGCGCCCTTCGAGGTAAGGGTGGGCAGAGACAAGCTCCATGTAGGGCCCGGCCGGTGGAGCACGTTGACTTTGAACCGGAGCGTGCCCTACTTCGATTACGTAAAGGCGCGCTTTTTTCTGGAGGGGTTTTCAGTCGCCTGGTACTACGTGAGGCTCAATCCGACGATCAACGCGGCCGAGAGTCACTATCTGGATAAGCTCTACATCAATAATGAAAACCCCGAACCTAATGCCTGGTTGAACGGCAAGATCTACAACGACCGGGTAAAGCACTACATTATAGGCAAGCTCGTCGTCACCCCCTTCCACTGGCTGAGCTTGAGCGTGGCCCAGACCAACCTCATTGGAGGCCGGCTGCCTCAGATCGCGGATTTCAACCCGTTGATCATCTTCCACAACACCTATGCCGAAGGTGTGTACAGCGTCCCGCTTTCGTTGTCGGCCACTTTCGTTCCTTACAGAGGCATCAAGATTTACGGTGAGTTTCTGCTTTACGACGCCACTGTCGGCGATGAGAGGGACCCTACGAAGAACCCCGGCGCGCTGGCCTACCAGGCCGGCCTGACCGTTTTGTCGACGCCCTTTGTCGATCTGGGAGCGGCGCGGTTTCGCTTCGACGGCGAGTTTGCCCTAATAGACCCCTGGGTTTACGGCAAACATTACAGCCTGCGGCAGTTCACGACCCGTTTCATCTATGTCGAGCATTTTGGGAACCGTTCCTGGGTGGACTACCCTCTCGGATACTATCTGGGGCCCGACGTCGTGGATTGGCATCTGAAACTGTCTTTCGGCGTTCCGGCGGACAAGGAAGTAGAGATCTACTGGAACCGCTCCGGGATAGGGCAAGTCGATCTCTATGGCTTCGGGTCGGAGAGCGACTACGCCTATGCAGGCATAAACTTCCCGCTCAGCGGGTCTCCAACCGGCCTGGTTCAGTGGACGGATCAGATACGTTTATCCGGGTACTGGTATCCGATCCGGGGATTACGGCTGTCTCTCTGGTACCGTCTGAAGATCGTCGCCAATCAGTACCATGTGGACGGAGACAATCACGTGTTTCACTATGCCGGCGCCGGCGCCGTGTGGAATTTTTTCTGATACGCTGATGTTAGCAACAGTTCTCAATATGACCGTAGCGGGTAGTCAAGTTCTTCATTTTCTAGCGATTCGGAGGCCAATATTGGGCGAATCGGCGAAGCGTCGATGGCCGGGATGCCGTACCACCGCCACTGCGGACGCCCGAAAACGCGGGATTTTATCAATGTTAGGCGGCAGTTCTCAATTTGGCGGAGCCAAATTGAGAACTGCTCTGATGTCGGTCGCTGCTCGTATCGGGCTGCGCAGGAGAGCCGCGGCGAGCTCTAGTGGAGAAAATCGGCTAGCACGAACTTGAACCCCGATGCGAGGGCTCTGATCGACCTCAATCCTTGAAAGTAAATACTGAAATCGCGATACCAGCTCATGGTGCAGGAATTGCAGGCGACTTTCTCGAATTTATCGGGCTGCAGGCTGAGAACGTCGCCCATGGATCTCGAAAGATGCATGCAAGGGTGCGCTTGAAAGAACCAATCTACGAAGAAAACCCTGTAGCCGCCCAGGCACGTGAATTTTGCGGTGCCATTTTCAATAATGCCGATTATGTTTTTGAGCGACAGCTCAGGATTTACGATGGGGTAGTCTTTGCTCAGAGCGAGCACGTCCTTCAGCGAACGGATGAGCTCCGGCTTTGACAACCTCACCGCTTCGCCACCAAGGGTATACACGGGGGACTCTGAAAACTCCGGGTAGTTGATCGATATGTAGTCGAAGCCCATGTCGTGGCACTTCTCCATCAGCGGCTTCAATGAGTCGTGATTGTAGCGGCTGATCAGGGCCGACGCCATAGTTTTGATACCCCGATCTTTCAGCTCTTGCACGGCTGTCTCCGCGCGGCTCAAGAGCTGAGGCAAGCTGCGCGCTTCGTAGATCACGTCTTCGGTGTGGTGATCCACCGATATTGAGACGAGATCCGGCTTGTTGCGCCCCAGGGCTGCCAGTCTTTTTTCGGTGAAGATGCGCGGATCGGCGTCTAAAATGGCACTGGTGATGCTCTCCTGGTTACAGCGCTCGATCATCTTCTCGAAATCGGGGTGGAGCAGAGGCTCCCCACCGGTCAGCGTCACGAAACTGAAGCCGAGACGGCTCAGGTGGGAGATCGTTTTCAGGGCCTTTTCGGTGTCCACCATTATCTTCTTTTCCTGCTTCCAGATGGAACAGAAACGGCACCTGGCCGTGCATATGTTGGTAATGGCGAACTCGCACATGCGCAGATTGTTGGAGAGCATATGCCTTATAAACTTGACTTGCTTATTCATGACCGTCCAGGGTTGGTTCCTGCCGCGGCGTGGGGGGTCCCCGGCGAAATGCCGGATGTTTTATACCGGCTGTCGTTCCAGGGAGGGCGACAGGTGGGCTTTTCCTTTTCGGCTTGCCGTTTATCACTACAGCGCGTGTTGTGCAGCTCTTCAGTGAGACGATCGCAAAGCCTTCCAGCAAGCCTGGCGATGTCAACGGCGATGGGCCAATCGGAGCCATCTTTCGGTATACCCTGCCGCCTGCGTAGTTATCTGCTAATTCTGACTGAATATATTATTAACTCCACCCGGAAGTCAACCTGATCGAGCTGTCCGACAGAGGGCCATCAACAATCCGAAAAAAACGTGCGATTGACAAATCGCGAACCTTGCTCTAGGGTGGCAATGCTTTTTTTACCCGATGATTAGACGTAAATTTTATCTTTTTTTAGTCCTGCTTTTTCTCCTCATCGGCTTTGCGAGGTACGCCTCTGCTCAGTTCATAGCAGACCCCGGCGACCGTATCTATCGCTTCATCACCATCTGGGAGGGGAAGGGTCTTCTCTCCCGCCTGCCTCTTATCAGGCCTTACCCCCTGCAGCTCATTGAGAGACTTCTGCGGGAGGTAGAGGATAAGGGCGGCCCTGCGGACAGGGAGATAGCGCGCGGGTACTATGCCGCGCTGTTTGTGCCGAGCGATAGCGCGGAGGCCGGGCGCAAGCCGTCCGCGGGCGAGTCGCCTGAGGAACAACCCGAGCAGAAACCTGAGGAGCAACCTGAGGAAAAGCTAAAAGCGGAGTCTTCGCGAGAAACGCCATCAGGCGACGTTGTCGGGCCGGCTGACGACCTGGAGCTTCAAGGCAAGGTGCATCTGGATTTTTCCAGCGCCGTCTTGACCGAATTCAGCGATGTCTTCTGGCAGGCGCGAGGCCGTGTCGACACTACGGGCGCGTTGGGGCCGTATTTCTCTTTTTCCGGACTGTTCGCATACAGTCTGATCGATGATCCCGGGGAGGAGTTCTATGCCCGCGGCGTGAGGTTTCGTGACGAGTCGGAGACCGGTGGCGGGGTGCTGCGGCTGGGCTCCTTGAACATCGGCATGGGCCAACTCGGACTGGGCTGTGTCGGCATCGGTTCCGACCGGTACTACTTCCAGGCCGGTCTAATGCGCACATCGGTGGGGCCCTTTTTCGACAATGGCCCGATTGTCGGCCCCCAGGCAACGGCGGCCGGCCATTTTTCGCTGACCCTGGCCATGGCGGACTGGCTGACTCTGTCCTCGCTCTACCTCGAGCTGGCGGGCGAATACAAAGAAGACGTATATACTGGTACGGCGAAGCGAATCGGGGAGCCGGTCAAAAAGTATTTCGTTCTGCACACCGCCAATTTTTATCCCTTCTCCTGGATGAGTTTTGGATTCGTGCAAGCGATCGTTGCGGGCAACCATCTGAATCCTGCTTATTTCATACCGTTCCAGCACACGTTTTTTACCCAGCAGCTGTACGGCGATTGGGACAGCTCGATCCTGGGTCTCTACACCCGCTTCAACCTGCCGTACTGGTTTCAAATCGATGCGCTCATGTACGTGGATGACTGGGACGCTTTCAGCAGCGAGGAAAAGCAGGCCGGAACGGGATTCAATCTCGATTCGGCGCAGAACAAATATGCGTTGCAGATCGGCGTGTCCTGGAACCCGTCGTTTCACGTCTTTCGCAGGGTGAGCCTGGACTACATCTTGATAACGCCGTATATGTACACGCACTCGGCCCACGCCAAGGTGGATTATCTCAGCTACACCCACGCCGGCCGGAGCCTGGGCTCCACGCTCGAGCCCAACTCGGATCAGTTATCCCTGAAAGCGTACCTGACGCCGCTCGACTGGCTCGATTTGCATATTTGGAGCCGCTTCAGCCGTCACGGAAACGCCTCGGAAAACTACGACAGGGGCGACGGCGGATATTACGACGATGGTTTCTACGACGGCGGCTACATAACCTTCTACGGCCCGTCCCGCTTTCTGACTCAGAGAACCATAGAGTACACGCTGCAGGTCGCCGTTGATTTCGGTTTGCACTTCAGCTTCGAATGGGGCGTGCTGCACGTTGACGGAGGCTATCTTTTCGAGCACGTGTGGAATACTCAGCTCCAGTCCGGCGTCAACGACATAAACCATCATGTACATCTGGGGGTGCGGCTTAGATTGTTTCGGTAATGCTGAGCTTTTAGTTCGATCAGGAGAGGAAACCCGCCATTTGAGTGCTGTCTAGACTCAGTGCCAACTAGACTCAGTGCCAACTAGATTCAGTGCCAACTAGATTCAGTGCCGTCTAGCGCGGCGCTCGCGGGCGAAGGGCGTCGTTATTGACGTTCGAAAGGGAGTTATACCCCTTCAACGGAAGTAACTTCCGGAACGGCTTTTTTGAGATGCTTTTCAATGCCCTGGCTCAGAGTCATCTTGGCCATAGGGCACCCCCCGCAGGCACCCTTGAGTCGCACTTTTACCACGCCTTCTTCGGATACATCGACGAGTTCCACATCGCCGCCATCGGCCTGCAGGGACGGTCTGACATCGTTCAGTGCTGTTTGCACGCGTTCTTTCAACATAATCGGTCTCCCTCTGTCTTGTTGCCGCCAATCTAATCAATAAGACGGTTCACGTCAAGACGGCAAGAGCGAGGCCCAGCAGTTCTCAATTTGAACTTGGCAGTTCACCAGCTGCTTCATATTATTGGAATTCGCAGGCTAATATTAGGAGAATCGTCGGAATGCCGATGGTACGCCATCGCGGACACATGAAAATGCAGACATATAGCAAAGTTAAAGGCAGTTCTCAATTTTGCTCCGCCAAATTGAGAACTGCTCAGCGAGGCCAGCGCTGACGCATGCGCCGTTATTCCCGCAGTGCCCAGGGGGGGCCATGGCTCCAGGCCGCAGTTGTGGCGTACCGCCGGCAACCTGTGA
>SDBV01012630.1_pt1 | contig 10811 bp, 8 predicted proteins | sample 2277081 | NCBI WGS metagenome assembly SDBV01 (sample SAMN10402039, study PRJNA504765) | marine sediment metagenome | isolation source: marine sediment core GS10_PC15, 223 cmbsf | place: Arctic Ocean: Southern Knipovich Ridge | collected 2010
GGCGTGACGCGCTCTATGACGATACGCTCGGCGCCTTCGCTGAGAACGTCTATACGGTGTTCTACCAGATCTCGCCTGATGGCGGGCAAACCTGGTCCGACCCGGAAAAGTTACCGCCTGACCAGACCGGCTTCCCCCAGCACCTCATCAAACTGCAAAATGGGCGACTCCTTTGGTGTATCGAAGAAGACATCGCGCAGCCCCACCACTTTTGCTGGGTTACCAAAACGCTCCTCGGGACCTGGCGCAAGGATCTGAGCGGTATTGACTGGGAACTGAGCGCTACCATCAAGTCCGACCCCGCCATCAGCATGGATGGCCTCGGCGAACCGCACGCCTGCCAGTTCGCAAATGGCAGAATTTTTATGATCTTCCGCTCACTAACTCCGCTGGCGGCGCAAAACCACCCGGGCTTTCCGGGGATAAAACAGTTCTCCGTCAGTGACGACAATGCCCGCACCTGGACCACGCCTGCGCCACTGTGCTATGAGGACGGGGACTACGTTTACTCTTCTGCCAGTTACCCCGACGCGTTCCGGTCGTCCAAGAACGGCCGGCCGTACGTGATCATCAATATCAACGAGCAGCCCGGGCATGGTTGTGATCCGCGGACCGCTTTGCAAATCGCCGAACTAAGCACCGATCCGGTGGCAGTTAAGCGCGATACTGTGACCATCATCGAAGAGAAACTACCCGAGCATCACCCAATGGTCAGGTTTTCCATGTGGCTTCCCCTTGAGCAACGCGAAACCAAGAACATGCTGCTCTTTATGAAACTGATGATGTCCGAATACTGCCCGATTCGTAACGGGTATGATTTCAATTGCCACCGGTATGAGATCATCCTCCCGGACTAAACGGTATCAGGAACTATTTTATCCCCGCTATTCTTCACAATATTTATAGCAATTACCGATTGAAATGACACAGTACGGTAATGCTTTTTGCCCTGCAAACAGGGCAAAAAGTTGAACCTGCCTGCCGGCAGGCAGGATTTTAATACGGCATCTCAAACGTTAGCTGCTCTAGTGAGCTGGTTTATTGAGGTGAAAGGGGATCGATGGCTCGATGGATCTCGGGTTCGGTGATGTCGTCGTAGATGTCCACGCTTCCCAGTTTCTTCGCCAGGACGATGCGGACCTTTCCGCCGCGGGCCTTCTTGTCGTGCTGCATGATCCGCCAGAGCTGCCCGCCATCCAGGTGGGGTTGTTGTACGGGCAGGGCGAGCCTCCCAAGGGCCTTGCTCACTCGCTCGGCCGTGGCGGGTTCCAGTAACCCGCGATTCACGGCCAATTGGTTCTCCGCAATTATCCCGAGCGCCACAGCCTCGCCGTGCCGGATGTTCTCATACCCGACAAACGTCTCGATAGCATGCCCGATAGTGTGCCCGAAGTTCAAATCCGCCCGCCCGGCCGATTCGCGTTCGTCGCCGGCGACGACGTCGGATTTGATGGTGACGTTGCGGGCTATAAGATCGATCATAATGTCGCTGTCGAACGCCGGTTTCCCGTCCTCCGTCTCCTCCAGCAGCGCATCGGTGTGCTCTTCGATAAAGTCCAGCAGCTTCGCATCGCGGATGATGGCGTGCTTGACGCACTCGGCCAGGCCGTTGGCCAGTTCCGCCTTCGAGAGTGTGCGGAGGGCTTCGACGTCTACCAGTACCCCGCTGGGCTGATGAAACGCACCGATGAGGTTCTTCCCGGCCGAGTGGTCAACGCCGGTCTTTCCGCCGACGGAGGCATCCACGTCGGAAAGCAGTGTAGTGGGACATTGGAGCCATCGCAGTCCCCGAAGCGCTGTAGCGGCGACGAAACCGCCCAGGTCGCCGGTGACGCCCCCACCCAAGGCGACGATAAGCGTCATGCGGTCGATGGCGGGGGTGCGACTCAGCAGTTGGTCCAGCAGTTTTGACGCCGTGGGGAGCGTCTTGTTCACCTCTCCGGCGGGGAACGAGACCAGCCATGCGTCCATACCGGCCGCCGTCAGGGAATCAACCGCCCGCTGGCCGTAGAGTTCGGCAACTGCGGACTCGCTGATAACGGCGACTTGCCCGGGTCCGACGATCTTCGCAGCGATCGGGCCCAGTTGGTCCAGCAAGTCCCGCCCAATGCGAACATCGTAGCTGCGGGGTCCGAGATCTACGGTTACGATCTTCTGCATTTTGTTATTGTCCTTCCTTTTCATTGACGGGTTGCTCCTTGCTCCCGCCGGGCGGGCGGTATTCCGCCGCGGCGGCGATCAGGTCGGGATCGACCTGCGTGTCCGTCTCTCCGGTGTCTTGCGGGGCAGATTTTCGCTCCCGCCGTGCGGGCTTTTTACGCTCCCGCCGTGCGGGTGCCTCCCGTAGCGGGCGATAGTGGCTGAACATCAGCCCGTCACGGCGTCTTTTGTCCCGACGGATATATCTCTTGAGGAACACGAACACGACGACGCCCAGCACGAGTCCCAGGAAGATCGCCCCGGGCAGTATCCAATTGGCCGGGCCTTTTATCGGGCCCTGCGATAACTTCCTCATTTCCCACGCCAGGACAACAGGGTATTTCCGCTGCTGCTTGGTCGTCTCATCGCCCGTATCAAGCCCTTCGATGTATTTGTAGAAGATTCCCGCCAGTACATATCGCGGGCCTTTCTGATAGGCGAGTCGTCCGTCCGAGCGTTTCGCATCCGCCTCGGGCAAATTCGGCGGCGGGACGGCGGAATAGACAATCAACGGCCCGGCGGCGCTGGGTGGGCCCTCAGCGCCCGTCCCGTGGATTTCCCACATGGGCTTTTCGCTCGGCCAATACGGATTGGACGAAATCGTCTTGCCCTCAACGCTCAGTTTCATGACGTAGAATACCCGGATATTCAGGCGCATCGGCCGGTAGCGATAGCGGTCCGGGTCGCGGGTGAGATTTTTGACCGCCGGGGCGTCCAACTCCCGCAGGGCCTCGGGCCCGAGGGCGGGAAAGGCGGAAATCTTGGCCATCATCATGTAAAAACCGTTCTCTTCGACAGACTTGCTGCCGTCCCTGACGGTAGCGAGAATCTGCTTTTCCCTCTCGGTGAGCTTCAGCGCAGCGTTAATCTCCCGGATCCCGGTGGGGGGGGTGGCGCCCTCCGCCGCAAGCGTCGCCGAAGACGACAGGTGGAGCAGTCCGATCAGACCGAGGATCAGGATGGATCGTCTTGGGAAGTTCATTGGAGCGATTGTACGCAAAGGGTGCGGCGGATGTCAAAACGTCAGCGGGGCGTGTGCTACTTGTTCGGGTGGGCCGGGAGCAGGAACGTGTCGGTCGCTCGGGCGGGAGCTTCATTCCCTTCGTACTCGTAAACGCCCTCGACGAGGAAAATATTGTCCCGCTCGACGCCTACCGAGGCGTTGTCGGCGCACTGCACGTGCCCGTCCAGGTAGAGTACATTCTGGGTCTTCGGGTGGTTGTTGCTGATGGCGGTGCGGGCGCATTCTTTTAGAAACCGTCCGTTGGCGAACTGGGGCGTCTGGTCGGCCAGGATCGCCATTTCGGAGGCGGCCTTCGCCAGGAGCGGATCGAGATTGGACAGCCCTTTCTCTCCCAGGGAGTATTGGTAGGAGTAGCTGATGTGCTCAGGGAGGGGGAAATCGTTCATTTCGGGTCGCATTGCGAAGCTCTGCCCGCCGACGGCGGGGCACTGGAAGACGACGGGGGAGCTTAGGTACCTTCCGCGGAGGAGTTTGAACAAACCGGTGGAGTTACTGGCGGGCGGGTGAGGACCGCCTCGCAGCCAGCGGGCTTCCCGTGCGTCCGAATTGGGCAGATATCCATCGTGATTGATGGCGTAAGTCTGCATGGCCGAGCCAATTTGCCCCAACTGTGCGGCGCAGAATCCAAGTTGGCTCCTCTGCCGCGCCACACGCAGGGACGGAACCAGTACACCGGCCATGACCAGCAGCATCGCCGCGACGGCGGCAAACTCCTTCAGCGAAAACGTTGGCCGAAACGATCTTCGACCGTCGATCTGCTGGACGTCCAGCAGTGCGTTGGTCCGCCGCACCGACATGATCCGCGCGAGTGTCTTGTCCACGAGACTTTTTGACAAGCCTGACAAGTCGGACAAGTCGGGAAGGTCTGAGGGTTCAGGGTCGCGGGCCAGTTCCAGAGCGGCGAAAGTTGCCCCCAGGTCGTCGCGGCGCCGACGAAACGCCGGATCGCTTTGCAGGCGTTGGCGCACCGCCTCCGCGATCTCGGCGTCGAGGCGCCCAAGTAGGAAATCGATCAACAGCATTTCATCCTGTTTGGCTTGTTCCGTCATGGGCTTGCTGTTTTTTCCGCCCAAACCTTCCATTTTTCCGCGAAAAATTTTACCGCATTGTGCATACGCGATTTGACCGTCCCAATGGGCACCGAAAGAATCTCCGCAATTTCCTTATAAGGTAACTCCTGAAAATAGCTAAGGATAAGAACATCCCGAAGGTTATCGGGCATTTGTTCCACCATTGCTTGTACGGTTTGGCGGGTTTCGAGGTTCACGAAACTCTCCTCCGGGGTGGGAATCTTGGATGGGATGAGGTCAGCGTATGTCCTTTGCCCCTCCCCCTTACCGGCGATGACGGCGTCCAGTGGCAAAGTTAGGTGACGCCCACGCTTACGCAGTGCATCGCGGGCCTTGTTCACCGCGATAGTGTACAGCCACGGACGGAAAGAACGTGTCATGTCGAACATCCCCGCCGAGAGATGAACCTGGAGGAACGTCTCCTGGAAGAGGTCTTCGGCGAGGGCCGCATCGCCTGTAAACCGACGCAAAAAGCCGTACAACTCCTTCTGGTATCGGCGGACGAGAATGGCGAAGGCCTCGTCCTGTCCGGTGATGTACCGGCGGAGTAACTCCACGTCGGAGATGTCCAGTTGTTCCTGCGTCAAAATCACCATCGCCTGTATCCCAAGCCGTTCTCTGGAGGCGGTATGATACCACAGCGGCCGGGGACATGAAACTCGCAACCGGGGGGGAACGATATTGTCGAGATTGTATATTGACCACCGGTGATCTTGCTGTTATCACTGCGCAACTTGAATAGACCGATCAGGTCGGGCACGAAGGCTGACATGTTCCGTTGAATAAGGATGAAATTGAGATGCAGATTGTAAAACCCCTGACTGATGGCGAAGTCGAGCGGATTCACGAAGCCAGTGAAGAGATCCTGGCGACCGTTGGGCTGCACGTGGAGCACGAGGAACTCCTGCGGCGTCTGAAGGCGGGCGGAGCGACCGTCAACGAGACCAACGGGAACGTACGAATAGATCCCCCGCTTCTGCGCGACTTGATGAAAACCATTCCCGCCAGCCACACCATCTGCCAGATGGACGGGACGGAAGATGTCGTGGAAACAGGAAGCAAGCACTTTCTGACAAGCATAATCATGCCTCGCGTTATCGATCTGGATACGGGTAAGCCCCGCCGTCCCACCATGGCTGATCTTCGCCGCAACAACGCCGTCGCGCAGAGGTTAGAGCCCGTCAAAGGCATCTACCGTATGGAGGAACCGACCGTCGAAGAGAAAGTTACTTCATCGTGCCTGGACGGTCTGGAGGAATACATTTGTAACAACGGGAAGCACATCATCATGTTCGGGACGAACCAGCAATTGTTGGATCGCTGCATGGCGATAGGTCAAATCATCAGTGAATCGCAGAATATTCCGTTGAGCAAGCTCATCACCTCTTCCTGTCCAATTATGACCCCACTGTATGTTCCGCAATTCTATGGCGAGTACATGCTGCGTTCGTGCGAGGCGGGCTTCGCCGTGTTCGGGTGTATCAGCCCCAACGCCGGCGCCACGGCGCCTTATAGTTTTGCAGGTTCCCTGGTGGTGGGGAACACCGAAAACCTGTTCGTCGCGGCGGTCTCTCAGATCATCCGTCCGGGTATCCCCTATTTTTACATGTATAGCCCGTCCGTAACGGACATGCGTACGGGAAATGGGCGCTTCTATTCGATGGATCGCTCCATTGCCCGCAGCGTGCTGGCGCAGATGGGTCGATTCTACAACATGCCCTATATTTCCGATTGCTGCGGGTCGATGCCGCCCCGCTTCGACATGCAGACAGGGGCAGAGAGCTTCTCCGCCATGCTGACGTCCTATTCGACCGACCCGGCCTGGCTGGGTGCGTTTGGGGTCGGACAGAACGGTCTTTCCTTTTCGGCGGAGATGTTGCTCATCCACGCGGCCTGGCTGGAAGCGGCCAAATTCCTGGACAGGGGGATCATGGTGGATGAGAAACACCTGGGCGTGGAAAACATCCGTCAAGCCGGGCCGGGCGGAGAGTTCCTTACGGATGACCTTACGCTGGAACTGCTGCGAGAAGGTGAGTTCTTCTTGAACGACCTGTTCGACATGACCGGAACCGAGGATGGAAAGTCGATCATGGAGCGGGCCCGTGAGAAGGTCGACGAGATTGTGGAGGGATTTGAGTCGCCGCTACCCGGAGATTTGCAGGAAAAACTCCGGCGATATTTGCACGATGAACGCCGGGTTGGTTGACTGGTGAACTGGTTAATTGGTTGACTGGAAATCATCCCAAAACCTTATATTAGCGAACTTTTTATTAGCGAACCTTTTATTCGCGCGGCGGGTCTCCTGACCCGCCGCGAAAATCGGCCCGCAACGCGGTGGGTCAGGAGACCCACCGCGCTAAAAATAGGGTTTTGGGATGAATTCTGATTGACTGGACGGCTGATTGGCCGATTAACTGGTTAACCAATTAACCAATCAACCAGTTAACCAATTAACCAGGATGGTACAAAACGATGTCGCATATTACGTTTGATTTGAAACCCGTAGACGTTCCCAAGGTTCAAACCGCGCATCGGCGTATCGGAACGCCGATTCCGGTTCCGGAGTCGATTCCGCTGTTCGAGACATTACGCAAATGCGAACCCCAGGCGGTGGGCACGCAGGTACCGGTGGTGTGGGATCGCGCCGAAGGGTTTAATGTTTACGATGCTTATGGTAATTGCTGGATCGATTTTACATCGGGGATACTGGTGGCCAATGCGGGGCACTCCCATCCGCATGTTCGCCGGGCTCTGCGAAAGCACATCGACGAAAAGCCGCTGCACAGTTACCTCTTCGCCACCGAGGTGCGCGCGAAGCTGGTCGAGAAGCTCATTGATTTCACCCCCGCCAACCTGACCAAGGTGTTTTTGCTGTCCACCGGGTCGGAGGCGATCGAGGCGTCGCTGAAGCTGGCCCGGCTGTGGGGGATGCGGAAGGGGCCTCGGAAAAACGTGCTTGTTTCGATTGATGGTTCGTTTCACGGGCGAACGATGGGGGCGCAGATGTGCTGCTCGTCCGCGGCCGCCAAAAACTGGATCACCACACTGGACCCCGACATTTGTCAAATTCCCTCACCTCGTGGCTGGGCCGACGCCGCCCGGCCGGAAGACCGCGACAAATACGGCAAAGAGTTCTTTCTTAAAGGGCTTACCAAGCTGGAGCGGGAAGGGGTCGACCTGGAACGGATCGCGGCGTTTCTGGTCGAGGGATATCAGGGCATACGCGGGCCGATCTTCTTCCCCAACGAATACATCCAGGCCCTTCGCCGCTGGGCCGACGAGCACGAAGCGCTTATGATCGTCGATGAGATACAGTCCGGGTTCGCCCGGACGGGGAAGCTCTTCGCATACGAGCATTACGGCGTGGAGGCGGACATCGTCTGCTGCGGGAAGGGGATCAGTTCCTCCCTGCCTCTCTCCGCCGTGCTGGGGAGGGGGGAGATAATGGACGTCCCGGGACCCGGCGAGATGACCAGTACGCATACGGGAAATCCCCTCTGCTGTGCGGGAACTCTCGCTTCCATCGAGGTGCTGGAAGATGAAAATCTCATTGCAGCCTCCGCCGAGAAGGGCCGTTTCGCAGAGGCCCGGCTTGGGGAATTGCAGCAACGATACGCGGATCGCATCAGTCTTGTCACGGGGCGGGGTCTGGTGTGGGGCGTCTTTTTCGTCCGACCCGGAACCGGGGAACCGGACATCGAGTTGGCGGACCGCGTGGTGGTAAAGGTGATTCAAAAGGGCGTGATGATGTTCATCACGGGAAACGGTACGATTAAGATATGTCCGCCGTTGGTAATCTCCCAGGAGGCCCTGCTGGAAGGTATAGAAGTCATTGGCGAAGCGCTGGACGAATGTCTCACCGAGGAGAAATCATGATTAAAACGATCCGTCATACGGGAATCATCGTGACAAAGATGGACCGGGCACTGGAATTCTACCGCGACCTCCTGGGGATGGAAGTTGTGCTGGATAGGGAGCAGGAAGGGGAGTTTTTCGGGAAGCTCATCGCTCTTGAGGACGTTCGCATGCGAGTGGTGATGCTTCAGGCCCCGGATGGGAACAAGGTGGAGTTGTTCGAGTTCTACTCGCATCCGAAAAAGGCGCCCGAAAAGGTCCAGACCAGCGATATCGGTTGTTCGCACATCGCCGTAGCCATCAATGACCTCGATGCGGCGTATGAGAAGTTTTCGCAAAAAGGCATACAGTTCAATTGCCCCCCGGTCGTATCTCCGGACGGATACGCCAAGGTCGCTTACTGTCACGACCCCGACGGAACTATCGTAGAACTGGTCCAAAACCTCGATACAGGGAAGAATCCCTACGACGATTGATCGTGGTATACTTTGGGGCGCCGGGATGGGTCCCGTCTAACATTGTCGCAACTGAATAAAGGAAGAATCTCATGCAATTGGATTTTACGGGCAGGACGGTCATTGTAACCGGCGGCGGGACGGGGATCGGGAAAGCCATCTCCCTCGCCTTCGGAACCAGCGGGGCGTCGGTGGTGGTCAACTATCGTCGCAGCCAGGCCGAGTCGGAGGAAACGGTTGCGGAGATTGAAAAAGCGGGCGGCCGGGCCATCCCCGTCCGGGCCGACGTAACCGTCACGGCGGACATCGAGGCGATGATCGAGCAGACTAAATCCCAGTTCGGCGGCGTGGATATTCTTGTCAACAACGCCGGCGGGAATTTCACGAAGCACCCCGTCCGCGACTATCCGGAAGATGTGTGGGACAAGACGGTTGCGTTGAATCTCAGGAGCGTGTATCTGTGCAGCAAGGCGGTAATTCCTCTGCTGCCCGATAACGTCGGGCGAATTATCAACATTACTTCCATTTCCGGGCACACGGGCGGCGGTGTGGGAGGTTCGGCGTACGGTGCGGCCAAGGCGGGGGTCGTTGCCCTGACGCGGAGCCTGGCCCATGAATTGGCCCCGCGGGGCATTTCGGTAAACGGCGTGGCGCCGGGCATCATCGACACGCGGATGCACCAACTCCACACCGCCCCGGAGGATTACAAGGCCTTGATCGAAAAAATCCCGATGAAGCGGGACGGTAAACCGAAAGAGATCGCCGGTCTCGTGCTTCTGCTGGCCTCCGAGGCGGGGGGGTATATCACTGGTGAGAACATCCACGTCAACGGCGGTCTGCTCATGGTGTGATCGCCGGTGGCTGCGGGAAGATTTTACCTGAACATATCGGAGAATTAAGGATTTGGCCGCATGTCTGTTGAGATCAGAGATATCGATCGTCGAATATGGGAAGAAGAACTCGAATCGTTTCTTCCGAGCAGGATATATGACGTTCATGCACATATTTATCTTCGGGAGCACTGTATCTCCGAGTTTGAGGAGGGCCGTCCCGGTATCAACACACACATTCTCAATAACGCGGTGTTCGGGCACGAGGCCGTTCAAGAAGCATACGCCCGACTGTTACCCGCTCGGGAGGTCCACAGCCTCTACTTCGGCTGGGTGTTCGAGGATGTCGATTTCGACGCCGCCAATCAGTTCGCCGCCGAGCAGGCCTCCTGCGATCCCCTCTCCACCGCCTTCATGCTCTCCCCGCCGAGCCTTACCCCCGACCGCCTCGCCGAAGGCATCGCCGCGTACGGTTTTCGCGGCCTGAAGCCATACTTCTTCTGGACTGAGAAGAGATGGGACGCCCGAATTACGGATATCATTCCCGAACGCCTGCTGGAAGTGGCGAACGAGAAGAAACTGATCGTGATGCTGCACTTCGGGAAGAAAATGGGGATCGCGGATGAGGAAAACATCAGGGACATGGTCCATCTGTCCGCCAGGTATCCCGCGGTGAGATGGATTCTGCCCCACTGTGCGCGATCTACAGTGCCCTGGCCCCTAGAGCGGGCAATCGAGCGGCTCAAGGACCTGCCCAACGTCTGGTACGACGTTTCCTCCGTGACCGACCCGGCGGTTTATTCACTTGTGTTCAGAAACGTTCCGCCGGATCGCATTATGTACGGTAGCGACGTTCCGGTGATCCTCGAGCGGGGCCAGATGATCGGATGGGCCTATGATCATTATGGAGTTTTCAGCTGGGTGCCTGAGATGGGCTCACTGGTTCCCTTCTGTGATTATAACAATGACGGCCGTGTGACGGATAGCGAACGGCTGAAGTGGAATGAGGAGGAGATGGGAGGAAAGATTTTTGTTGATTGGAAGTCCTATGATCATCCACAACTCGGCGAAGTGGAAATTGGTGGATTTGTTCGCAAAACCTATGATCCAAAAAGAAAAGCCTACACAAACTTGATGTGCACTCCGGGAGAAAAATTTGAAGATTTCCTGAAAAAACATACGGAATGGAACCTTTATCTCGTCTCAAAATCTCCTCTTGTTCAGATAGTAAACGTATCCGTGATTCCGGGCGATGCCGGTTATTTTAAAATAACCGCCCATATACAAAATCAAGGATATCTTCCGACAAATGTAACACAGCATGCCATTGAAAACCGGACGGCCAAAACGGTTAAGGTTTTTCTTTCTCTGCAGGGAG
>SDBV01012631.1_pt1 | contig 10811 bp, 11 predicted proteins | sample 2277081 | NCBI WGS metagenome assembly SDBV01 (sample SAMN10402039, study PRJNA504765) | marine sediment metagenome | isolation source: marine sediment core GS10_PC15, 223 cmbsf | place: Arctic Ocean: Southern Knipovich Ridge | collected 2010
ATATGGGGTAGAAGAAATTCTCATTGCAAAATTATCATTTATCAATTGTCAATTGTCATTGAACAGCAATAAATAAAAAAATAAATTCAAAATTATCAATAAACATTTAATATAATTACTTAATCAACCTTAAAATACGAAATTCGTATAATAATTGATTTTTTATTCCACTGCTTTTATATTAACAATCTTGTCGAGAGATATTGTAATCCATCCATATGGAGACTGGAGATGTATCTCCGTGTCTCCAATCTCAACCAAAACACCTCTGTAAACAGTCTCGATTGTATTGACTTCTACTTCTTTACTTATGAGGTCACGCATTATGCCTATTTTTTAAATTATTTACAAGTTCGGCCCCGAAAAGAAAGATACAGGAAGAATAATAAACCCATGAAAGAAAAACAATAAATGTCGTTAACGAACCATATATCGCCCCGATATACACAGCCTGTTTAACATACCACGTAAAAAAATATTTAGATACTTCCCACATAACTGTAACAAACAATGCGCCGATAAATGCATTTCTCCACCGCACCGTAATCTTCGGAACTATTACATAAATTGTCGTAAATGTCATGAGAACCATAATAAACGGGGCAATATATTTTAGAAAAACAGCTGCCTTATAACCAATTTCCACACCTAAAATACTTATGGGATACTCTTTAAATATACCAGCGATAGAACTCACGGAAAAGGAAAGTATAAGAAAAATAATCAGGAGTGTCACAGTAAGAATAGACCAGAGTATGGATATTAGAAAATGTCTTTTCTTCGGAATCTTAAAAACTGCATTCATGGCATGTTCCACAGAATAAAAAAGTTGTAAGGACAAAAAACAATATACAAAAAGCATCAGCATACTTATTCCCTTATAGGTAATAATTTTCTTTAACTCCGATGTTATCCCTTCAGTCCCTGCTGGGAAAAGATTTACAAGCCCTGAAAGGGTAAACCGGTAGAGCTCCTGATTTTCACCTATAAGGTATCCAAACAGTGTGATGATTAGAAGACTTAAAGGCACTAAAGACATTATTGAAAAGAAAGATATTGACGCTGCGAAATAAAAACACTCGTCCTTTAAAAATGCCAGTATGCTTCTACCAAAAGCTCTTATCACATACATTTTCTACTCACCATAAAGTAAACCCCGTTAGAAAACTGTTGTGCCCACGCCTTATACTACCACGTAAAACCTCTGGTCTCCTACTGAGCTCATATGGGACATTAGATCCCATGTTTGTTTAAAAAGGAATTTATCTCTTTATTCCTGCCTATCGGCCCGCTTCGCCAAATCAAGGCGAGTAGGCAGGCCCACTGTAAGCAACAGGGCTTTCTAACGGGGTGAAAATTATCAAGCATCGTTTGAATTTATAATTTATTTCACTATACATTCTGATTCTTCAATTTTGTCCCGACGCTTCGGGAATAATTTTGAAATGTTTCTTATTATTTTTGTCTAATATAGAATCTTACAGGAACCCCCTTATACGGGTATTTCTTTCTTAACTGTCCTTCCAAAAACCTTATGTACGCAGGTTTTATTCCTTTGCTTTTATTCGTAAATATTACAAAACTCGGCGGATTAATTCCAGCCTGTGTAATATATGAAAGCTTAATTGTGCTGCCTTTATATAGAGGCGGTTGTTGAATTGCCACGCTCTTTCTCAGAAAATTATTTAATTCATGCGTGCGGACTGTTCTGGATGCTTCAGCAATTATTTCGTCAACCAAAGGAAAAATTTTAGAAACCCTTTGACGGCTCAACGCTGACACAGTAAGAACAGGGGCATAGTCCATAAACCAGAATTTCTGCTGAAGTTCATATTGCAATTTTTTAGAAAATTGAGGGCTTTTTCCCATAAGGTCCCACTTATTAAAAAGAATGATTCCTCCTTTTCCTGCATTGTAAACAAGACTTGCTATTTTTTGGTCCATTTCGACAACTCCGTCTACGGCGTCAAGAAGAATCAGGGCAACATCGCAGTTTTCAATATTTTTTAATGTCTTTATAAAAGAGTATCTTTCAAATGTCTTTGCCATTCTCCCCTTTTTGCGTATACCTGCTGTGTCAACAATAAGATACTTTTTCTTGCAATATGTGCATATAGAGTCAACAGAGTCTATTGTAGTCCCGGGCTCAGGACTTACAATCATCCGTTCCTTGCCAAGGAGGGAATTAACAAAGGTGGATTTACCTACATTAGGCCTGCCAACAATTGCTATTCTGGGATATTTAATTTCTTCTTCTGCACTTACTGGTATTACATTTGCTATGCTGTCCATCAGCTCATCAAATCTGTATCCGTAGAGCGCAGAAACAGGGAATAAATCAACTCCCAAGCAGTAAAATTCATAAAGAGCCTTTTCTTTTTTTATTCCATCAACTTTATTAACAATATAAAAGATTTTTTTTCTGTATTTCCTGAGAGTATTGCTCAATTCAACATCTGAAGGCATAAGCCCGGCATCTCCATCCATCAACAAAAGTACAACATCAGCTTCCTGCACTGCGGTAATAGCCTGTTTTTTTACATCTCTGGCAATGTCTTCCTGGAAACGACCCAGACCAACCTCTGGCATTGGCTGAAAGCCACCTGTATCAACAACAAGAAATGTTTTATCTACCCATTTAGTCTCACCATAAATTCTGTCTCTTGTTAATCCTGGAATATCTGCTACAACAGCAACATTTTTGCTTATTATCCTGTTAAACAGTGTAGATTTACCGACATTCGGCCTTCCGACAATGGCAATTATTGGTTTCATTTCATTCCCGATTTAAAGCTTCCCACAGTCCCGATGTTAAGAAGAGTAATTTATTTTTTCTCTCTACCTGCCTGCAGGCTTGCTACATGCTTTTACTGGCGTGTCTCATTATATCACAAGGTATTGGTATTTCATGGAATCCCTGATATTTCCTTTACCATCTGTTTTGATGTTGACAGAAATTTATTATTTTGATATAAAGTGGATTATCTTTACTTGAATAGGACTACGCAGATGACCAAAGATAAAAAAAGACTCGGCGAGATGCTTATTGAAGCAGGACTTATAGATACATTTCAACTAAGTTCTGCCCTTGGAGAACAAAAACAGTGGGGTGGAAGACTCGCCTCAATAATAATCAACATGGGTTTTACCGATGATGAATCGGTTGCCTCTATCCTCGAAAAACAGCTTGGGGTAAAATGTGTATCACTTGAAAAAATGGAAATCCTGCCAGAGGCATTAAGCAAAATGGAAGTTGATATGGCTGAAAAATATGGCGTAATACCCATTGAATTTAGCAATAAGGAACTCACCTTGGCAATATCAGATCCAACTGACCTAAACACTATTGATGAGCTGGGCTTTGCACTTAGTGTAAAAATCAAGCCGGTCCTTGCCCTGGAATCCGGCATAAAAAAAGCCATAGCAAAACACTACAGAGGCATCATTTCTGAAGGCAAAAAATATAAAGTCGACACTAAGACACTATCCGAAGAAATGCATGTGATGCATGAAACAACTGAGCCTGAAACGCTATGTTCTCCTGACACACTCATCGAAGTCATTACCGAGATTCTTCTCGAAAAACAAGTAATTACAAAAGAGGATCTCCTTGAGAAAATAAGAAAAAAACAAAAGCACAACTAACCCTGAAGATTGTTGAAACACCCTAATAATCTCAGTGTAATAGTTTCTAAAATCTGCCTGCCTCTTCTGCCTTGGTTTGCCCTGTGAAATGCTTTGCATTTTTCCGGGACTTAATCCCTGAAATCGACTTAACGATTTCTAGTACCGTTACAACTTAATATGTCCAAGATTAGAGGTATAAATTATTTATTATTGCCCTGTAAAATCAAGTTGGTCTTTAGAAATACATAGTTGTAACGACACTAGGGAGCAAAGCAAAACCGCAAAGGGTGAATAATCAAGAGAGTTGATGACTTTTTCAACGGTCTATTGAGAATACCTCTCCTTTGGTTGAAGTTAAGATTGTCATGAAAATTGACATACATCCGTACACGTGGTATGTTTTTAGATGATGGATAGATTGCCTTTTATAACCGTTTTAATCCTTTTAATGGCATGGGGTATTCCTTCCTATGCTGACATTTATAAATACGTTGATGAAAACGGAGTTGCCCACTATACAAATACACCCTCCGGCAAGGCATACAAGAAATTCATATCCTACGGACACAGCCGCAACAGCACAAAACCCCATGTTAAAAACGCCTCTAATTACAACCAAATAATATCCAGCAACTCAAAGAAGTACAACATAGAGCCATCCTTAATTAAAGCAGTAATAAAAACAGAATCTAACTGGGATCCTAGTGTTGTGTCGCGAAGAGGTGCTATAGGACTGATGCAGTTAATGCCGTTTACTGCCAAAGAAATGGGAGTAAAAAACCCCTTTAACCCGGAAGAAAATATTGAGGGCGGGATAAAATATCTGCGATATCTCTTAGATAAATTTAACGGAGACCTTACCCTTGCACTTGCAGCTTACAATGCAGGACCTAAGACAATAGAAAAAGCAGGTGGCATACCGAACATGCAGGAAACTCAAAAATATGTTAAACAAGTCCTTTCCATATATTACAATGACTCAAGTAAGTTCCGCGGGGCGTCAACCCCAATATACAAAGTTGTCTTTAATGACGGTACTGTTCTCTATACAAATACTCCCCTTTACTATGAAGGATCCAAGCTTTCAAGACTCTGAAAAGACATTAGATTGAACATTGTCTCTGTTCTAAAAAAACCTATCTAAGCTAAAATGTCAAAATTAATTAAACTTAAAGAGAAAATCTTACGTCTTAAAGAAGAAAAAAATGCACTAATTATCGCTCATAATTACCAGCGAGACGAAGTGCAGGAAATTGCTGATGTTACAGGTGATTCCCTTGAACTATCACGCTCCGCTGCCTCGATAAAATGCGATGTCATTGTTTTCTGCGGTGTAAACTTCATGGCAGAAAGCGCATCAATCCTCTCACCTGAAAAAACTGTCCTCCTGCCCGAGATTACTGCCTGCTGTCCTATGGCTGATATGATAACGGTCAGCGGACCAAGGAATTTAAAAACAGAATTCCCGGGTTACAAGTTCACCGGCAATTTCACTTATCCACCGGACTTTACATTAGGTGACATAAAAAGAGCCCACCCAGGGGTTCCCGTTGTTACTTATGTAAACACTACGGCAGACGTTAAGGCAGCGAGCGATATATGCTGCACTTCGGCTAACAGCGTAAAGATAGTCGAATCACTTGATAGCGACAGTGTAATATGCGTACCTGACAGAAATCTTTCAGCGTGGATTGCAAAAAATACAAAAAAAACAATAATAACATGGGACGGCTTCTGCCACGTGCACGACAGGGTTACCACGGAAGATGTACTTAAATCAAAAAAGGAATACCCGAATGCCCTTGTTGTTACCCATCCTGAATGCAGGATAGACGTCCTTGAAATTTCAGACCACGTAACAAGTACTTCCGGGATGCTCAGGTTTGCAAAATCCTCTGATGCTAAAGAATTTATCATCGGGACAGAAACCGGTCTTCTTTACAGGCTTAGGAAAGAAAACCCTGAAAAAACTTTCTATCCACTGAGAAAAGACATGATATGCCCCAACATGAAGAGAACTTCCCTTAACAGTGTGTTAAAGGCGCTTGAAACAATGACATACAAAATAAAAGTTCCGGAAGAAATAAGAATTCCCGCCAAAAAAGCCCTTGACAAAATGCTTGCGGTTAAATAACCGCACACAGTATCAAGAGAAAAGCTTCATGCTCGTAAAGCCACGTGGGACACGAGCATCTATAGGGACAGGCAGTAGCATACGTTCAGATTAAATATAAATTCCACTGACTAAAAGATATTGTAAAATATACAGATAATGAATCTGCTTGAACAAAAAATCATTAAAAAGATTAGGAAAGAAGGTCCTATTACATTTGAGACCTTTATGGATATGGCGCTTTATTATCCGGAACTCGGGTACTACACATCTAAAGACTCATTAATCGGACGAAGAGGGGATTTTTATACCAGCCCTCACCTTCACCCGATATTCGGTGCAATGATTGGAAAACAACTTGAGGAAATGTGGGGGATTATGGGAAAGCCCTCTGATTTTCATGCAGTTGAAATCGGGGCAGGAGCAGGTTATCTGTGTAAGGACATTTTTGATTATTTAAACAACAGGGAAATCTTTAATTCACTTCATTACAAAATCATTGAACTCAATCCCTGGGTAATAAACAGCCAGAAAAATCTCTTAAAAGATTTCGCGGGCAAAGTTAAATGGGTGTCATCGCTTAAAGAGCTTACCGGCATCAGGGGCTGCATTTTTTCAAATGAATTGCTAGACTCATTCCCTGTCCATCTGGTTGAAATGGAAGATAAATTAAAGGAAACCTATATCAGCCTAAATAATGAACAAATTATTGTGCAAAAACAAGAAATTAGCTTAAATTACTTAATAGAATACTTCAGGCAATTTTCAGTCATTATTCCAGCTGGTTACAGGACAGAAGTTAACCTAAAAATAAAGGGCTGGCTCAAGGAAATATCAACAGTTCTGTCAGCAGGATTTGTCCTTACAATTGATTACGGTTATACTGCTAAAGAGTATTATAATGAAGACCGCACAGGCGGCACACTGCTCTACTATCACAAACACCAGGTAACTGAAAATCCTTTTGAGAACATCGGCAAACAGGACATAACCGCACATGTAAACTTTTCATCCCTTAAAAAATGGGGAGATGAGATTGGACTGAAGACAATCGGCTACTGCTCGCAGGGAACATTTTTGATTGCGCTGGGACTGGATAAGGTGATAATGGAACTCTACGGTGATTCACCCGACTATCCCTCAGAGGTCCTGAAAATAAAGGGTCTAATACTTCCAGAGGGAATGGGTGAGTCACATAAAGTGATGATTCAGTATAAGGGAGAAGGTACTCTGGAACTCAGAGGGTTTTCACTAAGAAATCATTTGAGATTGCTTTAGATATGTTTAGTATGGAGCTCCGCCCCATACCACAGATTTAATGTGGGAGTTCGTCCCACTTTGAAGTATTGCGGGGTTTGGGGCAAAGCCCCATGAGATAATTTTTATTTAAGATATACCTTCAGTCTCTCGAGACTCTTCCTTGTATCTTCAACAGAATGAGTTTCAATTGTATAAACCAAGTCTTTCCCTTTTAGTTCTCTGAACAGAGTCCTGAAATCAAAGTTGCCGTCTCCTATGGCAAGATGTAAATCTTTGCTCTTTGTATTGTCATGAAGATGAAGCTCTACAATATACGGTTTTATCATCTCAAGCCAGTTCAAGAGAAACATTTTTGAAAAAAGATTAAAATGTCCTGTATCGAAACATATACCGAAATTTTTAGAATTCATCTCCTCCATTAAAAGCTTAAGATTTGTGGGTTCATCTTCAAATATGTTTTCTATGGCAATTTTAACACCCAGGGCTTCTGCCCTTTTATTCAACGGTTTCCAGGTCTTCAGGCTCCCTTCAAGCCATATATCGACTCTTTCATCATACTTCCATTTATCATATCCTGAATGAAAAACAACTATCTTTGGTTTTAAAACCTCAGCTAAATCAAAAACATTAAAAAATCTTTTAATCGTAATCTCTCTTACTCCTGAGTCAACTGCTCCGGGAGATAAATCCATAAAGGGAGCATGAATTGTAAGCCGGGGATTATAGTCAAGTTTATTTTTTAATTTAATTATATCCTTCTTCTTTAAATTATCAACGCGTCTTGAACCAAAATAAATTTCAAGGTCCAATTTTTCTTTCTTAATAAAAGGGAGATGCTTTTCAAGCATCTCAAAGGGGACATGGATATGCGGCTTTATCATTAATAAATTTATTTAGGGATTATGTAATTTAGGAATTAACCGCCTAATCTTCAATTGTCTTTAATCCCTCAATTCTTCAATTCCTTAATCCCTCGTTCTTTTTTGTTCGTATCGGTCTTTTTCCCGGGTTTTTTATCTTTATCAGCTTTTGCCAGCTTCCGTTCCTGCAGTGCCTTTTTTCTGTCAGCTGAAGGATAATCTGTTACATACCAGCCTTTGCCTTTAAGTACAAAAGATGTATTAGTTATGAGTTTTTTTAGTTCGCCCCTGCATGAACCGCATTCAGTTAACGGCTCATCAGTAATTTTTTGTGTTACTTCAAACTGTTTACCACATTTTTTGCATTTATATTCGTATATAGGCATAATTCATCTCTCCTTCTTGTCTAAGTTGAAATAGAGGAGATTTGATTTTCACAGATTACACAGATAACAGAAGCAAAACAATGAAGCGATAGAGAAATGGAGGACTGGGAATTCAATACTCCAGTACTCCAGTAACAAGTTACTCTGCGAAATCTGCACACATAGTTAATCTATCACATCCCTTCAATTCTTGACAAGGTTATAGCTCTGTGATATCAAAGATTAACAGAATTAATAAAGAGGAACTCCATTGATGACGCCCTGAAAGTTACAAACAGAGATATCGCTAAATATCTCGGGGGTCTGCCTCGCGAAAAAATGCACTGCTCTGTCATCGGGTGTGAAGCACTTTAAGCAGTTGTAGCTAACTACAGGGGCATAAAACCACCGAAGCCCGAAGAAGGGGGTGAATTAGTCTGCGAATGCTTCGGGGTCACAGACAAAAAAATCAGACGTGCTATTTATAGAAGACGATCTAAAGAGCAGAGAAAAAACTGAAAGAACTTGTAAGCGAAGAATTGACAGTGAAAGCTGAATGACATACACTGTTCAAAAGATGTGGGAAGATACAACAGGAGATAAACTTTTCACTCATTCTCGGTCGAATCGACCTCCGAGCCTGCCTGCCGGCAGGCAGGGTTTTCGCTTGTCAGCGAAAAAAACCGTTCAAAGTCCATCCCCTGTTATATCTCGCATAATCACATTAGTAACCTATTAAAATTAATGAAAAAAAGAGTCATTTATCTGGACAACAACGCAACAACAAGGGTTTATGATGAGGTTTTAGAGGAAATGCTCCCCTTCCTCAGGAGATGGTATGGAAATCCCTCAAGCATGCATACATTCGGCGGTCAGGTCCACCGCATAATAGAAAACGCCAGGGAACAGGTGGCAGAATTAATCAATGCAGAGCCTGAGGAAATAATATTCACCAGCTGCGGTACTGAGAGCGACAACACTGCAATTTTTAATGCGCTCCAGTCCAATCCCAAAAAGAAACATATTATAACCACAAAGGTTGAACATCCTGCAGTTATAAACTTCTGTGAGGCAATGTCAAGGCAGGGCTATGAAGTAACCTTTCTGCCTGTTAACAAACTCGGGCAGCTAAATCTAGACGATTTAGAATCAGCAATAACAGACAACACAGCAGTTATTTCAATAATGTATGCCAATAATGAAACCGGCGTAATTTTCCCTATGGAAGAAATTGCAAAAATTGTAAAGTCCAAAGGTGTACTCTTACACACTGACGCTGTCCAGGCTGTATCAAAAATTCCAATAGATGTAAAAAATCTCCCTGTTGACATGTTGTCTATGTCCGGTCACAAGATTCATGCCGCGAAAGGCGTTGGAGCCCTTTACATTAAAAAAGGAACAAGATTCTCTCCTTACTTAATCGGCGGACATCAGGAAAAAGGAAGAAGGGCAGGTACAGAGAACGTTGCATCCATAATCGGACTTGGAAAGGCATGCGTGCTTGCAAAGAAACAACTGCACGATGAATATAAAAAAATTAAAGCCCTTAGAGACAGGCTCCAGCAGGAACTTCTTAAATCGTGTCCGGATACAAGAGTTAATGGTGATACAGAACACAGGCTTCCAAACACACTCAATATAAGCTTTGAATATGTTGAAGGTGAAGCTATATTACTGAGACTTAATGAGGACGATATCTGTGCATCTTCAGGCTCTGCTTGTACATCCGGTTCGCTTGAGCCGTCCCGTGTATTAAGGGCAATGGGAGTTCCTTTTACTGCAATTAACGGTTCAGTTAGATTCTCTCTGAGTACTTATAACTCTGATAAGGATATTGATATTGTGCTTGAGAAAATGCCGAAAATTATAAAAGAGTTGAGAGAATTAAGTCCCTTCGGTCAAGGACTCGTAGAGAAGAGAAGTCAGTAAATAGCTATGAGATATTTTCAAATTAAAGTCTTTAAGATTACCGGCTCAGAATTTCCCTAATTTTGCTTTTAAGCTTGTCGAATACAGAAGACTTCATAACATAATGGTCTGCAGCAACCGCCGAAAAATCATTTTCATATATGCTGTATGCTGTATAGATAATTACAGGTAAATCATAATTTATTTCCCTGATTCTACGTAAAACACTAAGACCATCTTCTCCTGGCATTTTTATATCCAGTGTTACAATATCCGGCTTTTCTTCCTTTATCATCTTGAGGGCTGTCTCACCGCTGTCAGCCGTAACAACTTCATACCCTTCATCCGTTAGCTCTTCTCTTAGAAGCATTCTTAAATATTTTTCATCGTCTACTACAAGTATCTTTTTTTTCACCGGGCTGACCTCCTGGTATAACTTCGTTATCCCTGATTAGGGAACCTTAGAAGCCCAACGATTTACTAAATAGGGTTTAAAATTTTCAAAAACAGTGCAATATTTACTTATAATTTCTTCAGCCTTCTTAGATTCCACATGTCGTGTTTTATTTACAAAAGATGCTGTCTTAGCAAAGTAAATTGGGACCAGCGCTTCAATAATATTATCAGCACCTAACTCATCACGCCGCATTTTGTAGGCTAACGCAAAATCATATAATG
>SDBV01012632.1_pt1 | contig 10810 bp, 7 predicted proteins | sample 2277081 | NCBI WGS metagenome assembly SDBV01 (sample SAMN10402039, study PRJNA504765) | marine sediment metagenome | isolation source: marine sediment core GS10_PC15, 223 cmbsf | place: Arctic Ocean: Southern Knipovich Ridge | collected 2010
CGATATATGCCCGGCATCAACAGCAGAACCTATCTGAAGCGTGTTTGCGAGGTTAATTATATTACATGCGGCACGCCGGCGATTCACAATGACGAGGCGGTAATTAAGGCTTTAAGCCAAAACAAAGGCTGGGCCATTGAAGATATAAGGGATTGGGTGCCGTGCGGCTGCGTAGAACCGGTCTTGGCTGGAAAACATCTAGCTGCTACCGGCGATGTTGACTCCAACTTTATGGCGCCTTTTTCGATGTCGCTCAATAATGGTCGTCACCCGATAGCGGGATGGGATCTCGGACCCAATACCGGCGAGGTTGAGGATTTCAAAACTTTTGAAGATTTCTATGCCGCTTTTGTCGGGCAATTTGAGTTTATTTACAAACAAGCCATTTTGGGCTCAACACAGCTGCTGAGCATTCATCAGCAACTTGTACCATCGCCCTTATACTCTACTCTTCTAGAGGGTTGCGTCAAAAAAGGTCGCAACATGACTCGTGGCGGGGCTAAATATAATTCTTCCGGTGGCTCCCTAATTGCCCTTTCAGACGTAATTGATTCTCTAATGGTGATCAAGAAACTTGTTTTCGAAGAAAAGAAATTCACTTTCAGCGAACTAAAGGAAGCGATAGACAATAATTATCAAGGATATCCAAAGATCCACGCGTTTGTTTCAAATGCGGCACCAAAGTTTGGATCAGGCAATCAAGAAGCGGTAGACATGGCAAATCGGGTTACGCGTATGGTCGCGGATTTTCTCCACAGCCATGATAATAATAGGGGAGGCCATTACACTACCGGTTATCGAACCAATAACAACCATACCGTGTATGGAAGAGTTTCGGGTGCGTCACCTTCGGGGCGACTGGCCGGCAAGCCCTTTACTCCGGGGCTTACTCCCAGCCCGTTGGCTTCTAAAAACTTGTTGGATAATATCGTCGACGTTGCCAAATTGGATCCTCTGACTCTTGACAATAATATCGCTTTTAACGTCCGGCTTTCATTTTCAGGAAAGAACACCTATGAAGAAAATATCGAAAACGTAGCCGATCTTGTTGACACTTACTGCAAAGAGGGCGGCATGCAGATGCAATTTATCATGACCGACGGCGCTACGCTAGTGGACGCGATGGCACATCCGGAATATTATCCTGACCTTATAGTGCGTGTTTCAGGATATACCGGCTACTACACACAAATGCAGCGCGACCTTCAACTGGAGATCCTTGGCAGGAGTCAATTCCAAGTCTAGGGAGGAAGCTGGACTTACGTTAATCACAGACATCGAAGGTAACTCGCGGGACGACGGTCCGGGAATTCGGTCTGTCGTCTTTTTTGAAGGGTGTCCGCTGAACTGCGTCTGGTGCCATAATCCGGAAAGCCGGAAGCTTGCGCCCGAACTATGGTGGGACAAAGAAAAGTGCGTGGCTCACGGGGAGTGTGTGACAGAGTGTCCCGAAGGAGCGATTTCACGGGACAATCCTGGTTTCATAAATCGAAACGCCTGCACGCTCTGTTTTAAGTGCGCCGACCTTTGTCCCTCGAAGGCGCTGAGACGCGTCGGCCAAAAAATGAGTGTCGAAGATATTTTGCAGAAAACCATCCATTTCAAATCCTTTTTCGATACCTCCGGAGGCGGGGTGACCCTTTCCGGTGGCGAGCCGACGCTTCAGATGGATTCCGTCGCGCTCTTGTTGAGAAGATTCAAGGAGGAGGGGATTCACACGCTTCTGGAAACGGCCGGGCTATTTGATTTCAAAGAATTCGAATCAAAGATTCTGCCGTACGTTGATATGATTTATTTTGACATCAAGCTGATCGATTCTTTCAAACACCAAAGGTATTGCGGAGTTAAGAACGAGCGTATCTTGCGGAACTTTATTTCATTGCACAAGAAATCAAGGCTCGGAGATTTCGAACTATTACCGCGCACGCCTCTGATACCGGAAATTACGGATACCGAAGCAAACCTTCGCGGTATCGCGGATTTTTACGAACAGCACGATGTGCGAAAGACCGCATTCTTGCCTAACAATCCCGCTTGGATCCCAAAACTTGAAAGTCTGGGTCAAACAACTACATTTAGTAAATATTCTCCGATCCGAAAACTCTATGACGAAGAAAAAGAGAAGAAAATCAAAGAGTATTTTTTTGACCGCGGAATTGAGTCAAATTAAAAACAAGCTGGTCTTAGTCACAGACGCCACGCCCCCTCAGATTTCATTTTGAGTAAACGGTAACTTGCTATCCGTATTCTTGATATTTGTGATAGTGCTTGCATTCACAAGCGTTTGTGGTATGTTTTATCAGTACGACATATAGAGTTTCACTTAATCATCAGAGCGTACGGGTTGCTGATTCTCGTTCAATAAACGATCCTCCTTAACAGCTTTTCCAAGCCAATTCATCGATAAGATTAGATGCAAGAGACATATCTACTTTTTTTGGGAGGAGGTGAAAAAATGAGAAGACTACTTTTTGTTTTGACAATAATGATTGCGTTTTTAATGATCGCAAATCCGGCGATCGCGTCGACTAACGTGGCTTTGAACAGCACTGTAAGTCTCCACGGTGCGCCATTCTTTGTTGGTGGCTGGGGTGGCGGATGGTTTGTTCCGCCGGCAACGGTCGTAGACGGAGTGTTTGCACCTCGCAGCAACCAGTGGGATCGTGGTCCGGTTTGGTGGGATTCACGTGATCGCCAAGCTCGGTCAATTGAGATGGATTTAGACGGTACTTTCAATATTGAAAGTCTTGTTATTCAAGCCGACGACAACGACGCCTATCGGATTTACTACTGGGACCTAAATACCAGTTCATGGCAGTTGCTTTGGGGTGTTCCTAACTATAACGCTTGGGGATGGGGCATGCAAACCCGGCCAAATCCTGCCAATAACGCTCAACGATATTCCCTGGCTATACCTGTAGTTACCAATGCGTTGAAGTTTGAGGGCAACTTGAATAGCGGAGACAGACTTTTTTCAGTCTCGGAGATTCAAGCTTTTGGAACCCCATATGAAATCGAAGTAGACATCGATATTAAGCCTGGATCCGATCCCAATAGCATCAACATGGGCGGAAATGGTGTAATTCCGGTTGCGATCTTGGGCAGCGACACTTTTGATGTGACAGAAGTTGACCCGCTTTCAGTCTTGCTTGAGGGCGCAGCTCTTCGTCTTAAAGGAAAGAGTGGTAATGCCGGGTCTTATGAGGATGTTAATGCCGATGGATTTCTAGATTTGGTCGTGCATATCCTTGATTTCTCAGTTGCTGAGGGCTCGACAGATGCCATCTTGACTGGTGAAACCTATGGTGGACAACCAATTCATGGGTCAGATTCAATCAGACTTGTTCCATAAGACTTAAGATCAAGCTCTTTAGTATGTAAAGTTCTAAAGGAATCACAGAAAGACCCTTCGGGGTCTTTCTGTTTTCTAGGAATCAAGAATCTCTGGGGGTCAGCCTGGGTCAGGGGACGTGGCGTCTAAGTAGACAAACTCAGCTGCTTTGCGATCACGAAAAAACAAATCCGTACTGGTTCGTTGACAAACCAAGCGCTTTCTAATAACGTCTGCTTGTGTGCAATAAAAGAATGTACGAGAAGTATTATCAATTAGACATTACTTGGAAGTATTACAAACGGAGGAGAAAAGAATGAAAAAAATGTTCACGATGTTATTGATCATACTAGTATTCACTTTGATCAGTGCCGGTACAGCAAACGCTACAGTCACAGGTGATGCTCCGGGTGGAGATATGGTTGTTGATGCTGAAGCATACACAATTACCGGAGACCATCTAAACACTAATGGTTATAACTCGATTACAGTTGCCAACGACGGCATTTTATATATTCAACCGGATGATGTTGTCGATGGTGCCGTAATCGATGTCGCCACGACGGTTACCATATCTGGAAATTCCTCGATAGTACCTAAGAGTTACTACACTATTTCAACTTCTCCTGACTATAACGGCCATGGTGTTACTATAAATGCGGTTGATTTTCAAATAGACCAAGGCTCAAGCATTAATGCCGCCGGCCAGGGATACGCTGATGGGTCTGGTCCTGGGGTCGGAAATGTGGGAATGAGTACTGTCTCCGGTGCCGGTCATGGCGGTTATGGCGGTTATGGCGTTCGGGTAAACCCCGTCCCTTACTATTATGCTCTTCCCGGACTACCCTACGGTTCTTCCAGTAATCCTATCGATCTTGGCAGCAGCGGTCGCACCTTCGGTGGTTATTCCGGCGGCGGTGCGGGCGGGGGCGCCGTAAAATTGGTTGCCTCAGGAACTTTGGTCAACAACGGGCAGATCGTTGCTCATGGAGATAACGCCTTTGAAGATGGCGCTTATATCGGCTCAGGTACCTCAGGCGGTAGCGGCGGTAGTATATGGATCGATACGGGAACTTTGGGCGGTTCGGGCTCAATCTCCGCAAACGGCGGCGCCGGCATTTATGACCCGTGCGGCGAGTGCGGCACCTGGTGCAGTACTGGAAGTCAGCAGGGTGGTGGCAGCGGCGGCCGGGTGGCTGTTTATTACAGGGATAACAAAACCGGCTGGAATGGAAGCATTAGCGTAAATGGAGGCAGCGCTTATGACTCCGGTGATACCGGAACCTCCTTACTTCAAGTACCTAATCCTGATTTAAATAGTTCAAGTCATGAGGTTGATACTTGGTCAAACAACAACTCGATCTCTATAGCTTTCAGTAATACAGCATCCGGGATTGACGGCTATGGCGTTCTATGGTCACAAGACAACCCCCAAGAACCGACTGAAACGGTTAATTTACAGGCGGATGCGACATCAACCAGTAGTCAGCCGCTTGGAGATGGTATTTGGTATTTCAATATCAAAAATAAAGATACCGAGGGTAACTGGTCGATTTCATCAAGTCTTGGACCCTTCAATATCGACAAGACTGCACCGACTATATCTGCTACTCGTACACCGGCAAACGCGAACGGTTGGAACGACGACAACGTCTTGGTTGATTTTGCAGCCGCAGACAATCTATCAGGTATCGATTCGGTCACTTCAGAGACGGTAGTTTCAACTGAGGGCGCCGATCAATCGGTAACCGGAACAGTTGTTGACTTAGCCGGCAACAGTGCTCAGGTTGTAGTTGACAACATTAATATCGATAAAACCGCGCCGACGGCAACGGCCGGTCTTATTGGAACTACCGGCGACAATGGCTGGTATACATCCGACGTTACGGCAACCTTGACGGCAACGGACAGCGCCGGGGGCTCCGGTGTCGCGCTTACGGAGTACAGTTTCGATAACATTATTTGGAACAACTACACTGGCCCGTTAACATTAACCAATGAAGGCACGACCACGGTTTACTACCGCTCGACCGACAACGCCGGCAACGTGGAGGCGACTAAGAACCAAATAGTTCTAATAGACAAAACCGCACCCACGGTATCAATTACTTCGCCTCTGGACGGCGCGGAATACCTGCTTAACGAATCCGCAACTGCCGGATGGTTGGCAAGTGATTCTGTCTCCGGCCTTGCGTCAGCGGTTGGGTCTGTCCCGAGCGGTCAGGCAATTGATACCTCTCAACCGGGTCTAAACACATTTACGGTTGCGTCAACCGATAACGCCGGAAACGTAACAACGGAAACGGCCACCTATTATGTTAGGTATGACTACAGCGGGATTCTCGAGCCGATCAATGCCGATGGAAGCAGTCGCTTTGAAATTAAGAACCAGGGCGTGATCCCGGCCAGATTTCAGCTTCGAGACGCTGGCGGCAATTTTGTGTCAAACGCGGGGGCGACGATCTCCCTGACCCAGACCAGCAGTGAAATGACTGGATCTGATAATGAACAAATGGTTTCCGACCCGGTGACTTCCGGAAATACATTTCTGTACAACAGTGGCACCGATGAATACTACTTTAATCATGACATGGATGATTTGGAGCGGGGCACATGGGAAATTCAAATCGATCTTGATGACGGGACATCGAAGTACGTGACCTTGTCTCTTAAATAAAGGTCAATTGATTAGACGCAAGAGGGCATGGCGCAAGCCGTGCCCTCTTTGTTTTCGTACTAAATAAAATTACACTTAGATGCGCAAGCTCTGCTTGCCTGAATGAAGAGTGGGGTAGGGACACTAGGCCCACGCTACGCGCAGGCCGCGCAATCGGCTCCACTGCTCGATTGTTTCTGATTTATTGCTCAAAAGTATTTTTACTTCGCTCACCCCGATATTTTGAAAGAATGGCTCGGTTGCTTTAGACAACGATCAATATTTGAAAAAGAGTTTATGTGACCCTTTCAAAAAGCCTCTCGGAGGCCGGAGCGGGCATGGTTCCAGCCCCTCTATAGAGGGGCTGGAATTGGAACGTATCAATACACAGTCGAATCTTCGACGAACCAAGTTGATTTTCAATTGCGGGGCGAGACGACATCTACTCACTTTGTCGACCAAGTCAACAATAGAGGCGATAGCTAGAAAAACTACCAAAACACGGGACAAGTTTTATTTAGTCCCGTGTTTTTTTTATTAGACCTCTTATGCCCGATCCTCGAATACATCACAACTCGGCGGCAGGAAACGTAAGCTTGGTATTTCGTCAAAATCAAATAGGCTAGAAGATTTGCCAAAAAGTGTAAACCATGTGCCCGGAACAAAGTGTTAAGGATGTTCCCGGTATATACCGTGGTGGGTGGACCCAGAAGGATTTCCCCTTCGGGGATAAACTTCTCATCCCACTCAAACACAAAAAATTAACGCAGATCCTCACGAGAGGACCTGTGTTAATTTGTGGGCCCAGAAGGATTTGAACCTTCGACCGACGGATTATGAGTCCGGTGCTCTAACCAGGCTGAGCTATGGGCCCTTCTTTCAATGTAATGATACTCATTATTTATTAGCGGCATCAATAATTCAAGCTCTGGTCTTTCTTTCCTTTTAAGCGATGGTTATTGAGCCAACCGTCCGGGTATTAAAAAACATCGCTTGGAAAAGATTAGGGGAGCTTAAGTTTAAGTTGCAAAAGTTTGAAAAGAGGCGCTTAGGGCTGAAGATTGGCGTGGCCATTCTGGCATTCTCTATGGTCGCGGCCGGAGTCTGGCTTACCAGGATGTCGGCCGCCGCGGACAGGCTTGATACCGCATGGAGCGGGCGGCTTCCCCTTAAATCATTTCAACTAGCCAATAGTGACTCCGGGAACTCTATTGTTGCGGGCCCGGTCGGTAAAAAGTTTGTTGGTATATATAAGACCAAGGCTGGTGAACTCGTTTGGCGTTACTCTCTCGATCTATTTTCTAGCGAAAAAGTTGTTAGCGCGGTTTCCGTTAGTGCTGATGGCAAGACAATCGCGGTGTCCACAGTCAGTGGAAAAATATTATTTTTCGATCAATTCGCTAATCGGACCGGCGAGATAGGAGCAAAAGACCATGTAGTGGCATTACATTTGAGCCCTGATGGCAAACAACTCGCGCAGACAACTAGGAAAGGCGAGGTCTACAAAGGCAGCATTGAATCTAATGATTATCAGAATATTTATCAAACCGGCAAGGGTGAGCGCGTCTTGGACGTAAAACTTGGCGGCAACGATAACCGGATCATGCTGGTCACAAATGAACGTCTTTTGCAGCAAGATGCAGATGGAACGACTATTTGGGAAATACCGGCAGTCGTTAAATCAGTGTCTTTTGATCAAAACAATAGTGTTATTGCCGTGATAGACCAATCGGGCGAATTAAATGTTTATGATGACGAGGGAACTTTGAGTTGGACACATAAGACCGATCAAGTAAAACCGGTCTTTGAATCCGCTGCCGTTTCGCCATCGGGAGACTTAATCGCCGCGTCGGCGGGAGAAGAGATATTTCTTTTCAGTCAAACCAATCAGCTGATCAATATCTATAGTCCCGGGAATCTCTCACCCGGCCCACGCAAGGTATTCTTTACTGATGGGGGCGAGAGGTTGGCAAGCACAGCCCAAGGAGTATTTAGCAGTTTACTCATAGCTGACTCGCAAAGGCGTCTGGCAGAATATAAAAGCGCAATCGAATTTGCTTATCCCGCCATTGGGCTGATCATAATTCTTATAATTGGCAGTACAGCCGTATTGGTGAAATTAAACAGAAGTCAGCGTTTTGGACAATTGGTTCATCTACCGGAATTTATCGAGAGCGAACATAAGAAAGTTGCTTAAGCACTACCGCGTGTCCACAGTTAATATCCAATTGGCCTCGTAGCTCGACACTAGTATGTAAAAATTTCCGCCTCTCGGGATTATGACGCTGCCCTTACCCGGGTCGGCAATGCCGTTTCTCTCCAAAATTGGTTCGTGAACACCGTTGGCTGTGAAGACTGTCAGCGCCAAGCTGGCTGAGTTTGGTGAGCCGTCTACTTCCCAGCTAAGCCGCCAGGGCCCCTTCGGTACGTTAAAGACATCTGTTTGGCCGGGCTCACCACCAGAGAAGATTGCCGACGATACCCAGGCCTTTTTGATTGGTTTTGCTCTTTTCTTGGCACTTTTCTTATCCGGTGAAGACTTTCTATATTTTGGTATTTGATTCGTGTTGAGTTGGCCTGTGAACAGGAGCATGCCGACTGCCAGCAGTAATCCCAAAAGCACTATGAAAGCTTTGTTTTTCACAATTTAAGATATCCCCATGAATATTTGCGATGTAACAGATATAATGAACCCGAGGTGAGTAATTCTGTCCCAGCCAGTTCTCAATGAAGTAAAAGCGGAACCAAAAAGTCTCTCTCGCTTAAAGTTGGCGATTATTATACTGATGGTCTCGATCCTTTTGGCTGCTCTGGCGATCTTCGCTTTTTTATTTATGCAATCGCGCGCGGTCGATCATTATTTTCAAACTGGCTACGATCGCTACGATAGTGCCTTTACCAAGCTAGACCGCTCTTTGGACGATCTAGCGAAAATAAAGATCAAAAAAGACTCAGGCAGCATAGGTGCAGCCACTAGAAAGATTAGTCGCAAGATTCCACCCGCTTTAACAGATTTGACTGAGGCCGAACAGGCTTTTGATCGCATGGAAAAATCTTCATTTATCTGGTGGGAGAAGAGGGCAGCTGCCTTCTCGAACAAAAGCGCCAAATATGCTCACGCGGGAGCCGAAGAGCTGGAAGCGGAAATGAAAGAAATCGACAAGATGAACAAAACAATGAAGAGCGTAGAATTAGCTTCAAATAAATTCAGCGAGGCTTTTGAAAAAACGAACGAGGCTATCACCAGAAGCAACAACAATGAGTTTAGCGAAGCCAAAGACAGCGCCGCTGCGGCTGATGTGCTTTTTACTGAGGCCGACGCACTGTTGTCTAAAGCTGATAAACAAGTGCCAGACGCAGGGCTGGATTCAATCTTGCCGGCAATTGCTACGGGTCGCCGCTGGACAGCAAGCGTGACGAAGATGGCTGATGCGGGCAACGAGAAGAAGATTGAGGAATATAATAATCTTGCCCGCGAGAATAATCTCCTCAGCAATAAAGTGGCCAAAGCCGCGCGAAAGCGGATCTTGGCTGATCCAGGCGGCTGGTTTGGAGCTCGGATAGATACCCTCAATGAAGAAGTAGCGGTTCACTTCAGAAAAGCCGATCTTTGGCGAGAAAAAGCATTGAAGATTTGGCGAAAAAACATCTAACGGTTTCAAAGACCCCCAAATAAGAAAATAACTACCTGTCCAAAAGTTAGCGTTTTTATCCTTTGGGGAGGTTGTAATCGAGTGAATGTCGATGTCTCACTGGTTATTCCAGCATTCAATGAAGTTCACCAGATCTCGAACGCAATCAAGGAAGCTACTAAGTTCTTTAGTGATCAGGAATATTCCTGGGAGTTGATAGTAGTCGACGACGGCAGCTCCGATAAAACAGATCAGGCTGCTCGGGCCGCCATGGATGGAGCCGGCGGCTCAGTAACTTTGATTAGAAATGAAGTCAACCGAGGAAAAGGGTACGCGGTCAAAAGGGGAATGCTCGCCTCAAAAGGCAACTGTGTTTTTTTTACGGATGCCGACCTATCCACACCAATTGAGGAGATCAAGAAGTGCCTGCCGCAGCTTATGAATGTCGACATAGTTATTGGCTCTCGCGCTTTGGCTGATTCAAATATCAAAATACGTCAATCGCGTCGCCGGCAGTTGATGGGTCAGCTATACAATAAAGTGGTCAAGGCCACTGTTGTTCGCGGAATAAATGATACTCAGTGTGGATTTAAGGGATTTTCGAAAAATGCCGCTAAAGAAACATTTGCCCGCCAAAGTTTGGATGGTTTTGGGTTTGATGTCGAGGTGTTGTATATTGCGACCAAGCTTGGATTCAAAATCTTGGAGGTGCCGGTCACGTGGAGCAATTCAGCGGATACTCGCGTAAGCCCTATCCCGGATGGGTTAGGAATGTTAAGCGACTTAGCCAGGGTTCGTATTAATGACCTCAGAGGCCTCTACGGTCGATAACTTATCCTCTGCCTCAAGAACATTTTGGTTGGCTCTAAGCGTCTTCGTTGGCTTCTTTCTACGCTTTGTTCACCTGAGCTCACTGCCAATATTCAACGATGAAGCGATCTATGGTCATTGGTTGCAGCTTATACAAGGTCAAAACTGGTTGGTATCTTTCTCCGACGGGAAGCTTCCGCTATTTTACTGGGTGTCCGCCGTTGTCGCGTGGCTAATAAATGATCCAGTTCTTGGTTTAAGGATCGTTGCCGACACTAGCGGTCTTATCGTAACTCTCGGTCTATAGAAAGCTGGATCAATGTTCTGGGACGCGAGACTGGGATTGGTGGCCGCCTGGATATCCGCGGTCATACCTTATGT
>SDBV01012633.1_pt1 | contig 10809 bp, 27 predicted proteins | sample 2277081 | NCBI WGS metagenome assembly SDBV01 (sample SAMN10402039, study PRJNA504765) | marine sediment metagenome | isolation source: marine sediment core GS10_PC15, 223 cmbsf | place: Arctic Ocean: Southern Knipovich Ridge | collected 2010
CGCCGCCAATCCATGGCGCCGCGCTTCTGACGGCGTTTCGCCACAATAGGATCCGACCGGCTAGTTGTTCCTAGGAGGTATATCCCGGACACCGCCGATGTGTATCGGGGACTCTATTGATTTCAGCTGTGTTTTGTAGGCTTCCAATTCACGCTGGTCGGATTCCTGGTAGGAGTTGAGGTACTCGGACAGACTACCCAGGAGACCAGAAAGAGGTGTGATGGCCCCTGCTTTGTCCCTGTGTTTTTTGGAGAGTCTATCCAGGGAACCTCCAAGCCGCACGCCCCTCTTTATTTTCCGCTCAAGTAAATTGATTGAATCTTTGAGGATCTTAACCGCTACGTGCCGCGGTACTCCCGGTTGTCCAGCTGACATTGTTGTTGCACTCCTTTCGTAAGATCACTAACTCAGCCTGAATTAAGTGTCATTTAAGAGCCTACACTAGTTATTGACTCTCTGTCAACTACTGAGTTGACTCTGAGTAAAGACAATGGTAGACTTATCCCTATGAGTAATAACGTGGAGAAGGCATTGGAGGGTCGCAGCTACACTAGCATTGCGTCCGCCGTGGGGGCCGGCACGCCTCACATTAGTTTGATTTTCCGGGGTAAGAGAACGCCGGCGCTAGAGTTGGCTGGGAAGATCGCCGAGCACTTGGGAGTCAGCCTAGATGCTCTGTGGGTGTACTTGCAGGTTCGGGCGGAACCGGCTGATCCCCAAATACCTTCATAGTAATACTACACCCAAGGGACTTCCGCCGCTTTATCATCCTAGCTACTTTCTCGGCCAGTCTGTCCTGATTAATGTCAAAGTACCAAGACTGGTCACGGTCAACACCCTTGAGAGAACCGCGAGCATCTGGGTTTCGCCCAAATACCACCCGGAGCTCCGCGTCAAGCTCCTCATCAACCTCCCCCTGGTAGATCACCTCAACCGCGATGAACGCTTTAACCGGTGGCAGCATTAGTTTCTTCATACGAACTCATCCCACGTGTGACCGCAATTAAGACACTGTTTCCGGACTCGTTGGCCTCTCAATTTATAGAGTACCATGGTATCCACATGGATCGGCCAACGGCCAGTGTTGGGGCCGGACCATAATCTGCCGAGCTGGGCGGCTTTATGCCGAGCCGTGCACCGGGGGCGACGGGTGAAATCCACCGCCACCGCCCGCACCTCGGAGACGCCGAAGACGATAGATGAGGCTGGTATCACTGTACCGCCCTCGCTAGGAGACACACCCCTTTCATACTGACGCCCCACTAATCCGGAACCCCAGAGCGACGATGAGCTTGATGGTCTCGACCGAGGTGATGCGGTCATACTCTTGTTCCACTCTACTCAGCTCCCCGTATGGGACCAGGTCTGGGTGGAGCTTCAACTTGTCATCCCTGGATAGCCCCCACCTCCAGCCATCCTCGATTCTCTGAGCCGCCCAATTCTCGTGGGCGTTTTCCGCCAACTGCTCAACCAGCTTGGTTAGCCCAGCGGGCAGCTCAACTGATGAGGTATCGGCCGGGTGTGGTGTGTACGTGCTTCTGTTGTCTGTCATGTGTGTTAGTCCTTTCAAATTTAGAGTCTAAATTTCCTGTTCTGGGGATGGTAATGCCTTGAGCCCTGGACCAAATCCCGAGTCCCGCATTTCCGCAAACAGGGAGCGTCCGGGGCGTACTTCGATGTACGGCATAAATACTTCAGTAATCTCCGAGAGGCCGGCTTCAACCAACGAGGCTTGGACCTGAAGCCAACGGAGCGCAATCCTCCAGGCCACCCGGCTGGCTTGGAGTTCGTCCTGGTCTCTCCGATGACTTGGCCTCTGGCCGCTATGCCGACGCTTTTGGAAATGACGGAAGATTTCCTTGGTACGGACTGGCACTACGAACGGGATCGTAACCCCACCTTGTTCAATTGTCCAACGTATACCAATTAACTCGCCATCTCGTAAGTCGTGGACGATCTGGGTCGCCCCAAGCCGCGACAACAGCACCTGGATTTCCATTGCTGTCTTCTGGGGTTGTATCCTCGTTGTTTCCATATATAGCTTCATTCTTTTCCCTTGATCTGCTGAATCCTACGGTGTACTGATCCCGCTCCTACGCCCAGCGCCTTAGCCATCTGACGAATACTCCACCCGTCTTCCATCATTTTTTTGATTGAGACCTCATCGATATTAGCTGCCGGCCGGCCAAATTTTATCCCTTGGGCCTTGGCCCGCTCAATCCCGGCCCTGACCCGCTCACGGTGACGCTCCCGCTCGAATGCCGCAAAGTACGCCAGGATAGCTATGAGGAGCTCCTTGGTGGGTCCTACGGTCTCTAGCATAGGTTCCTGGACTGATAGGAAGTCCACTCCGTAAGAGGAGAGGCGCTTGAGGTGGGATAGGGTCTCGCCGATCCCCTCGCGGGAGAAGCGGTCCAGGGACCAGAATATAAGGAGGGAGATCTTGCCCTGCCGGGCGTCTTCCATCATTGCCTGAAATTGAGAACGGGAGGATTTGCCGCCGGTGTCGTAGTCCACGTACTCGGTGGAGATGGTCCAGCCGCGGCGTTCGGCGAGCTGTTTGATGGATGGGGCTTGGTTGTATGGGTCTTGGCCTTTGTCCTTGGTACTGACGCGGAGGTAGGCAGAGACTTTCACCCTTGTACTCCCTCTCCTGGAATCATGGACCTCCACCAACTCATGTTCTCTTCCATCCACTGACGCAACTCGTATTCGTCACCCTGACTGTCCCACGTGCTGAGACCTGTGTAGTCCAGCCATGCAGGGAGTTTGCGGTGCCCCCAAAGATCGGCTAGGAACACCATACCGGCGTCCATCTCTTGCCACAGCCCGGACTCGTGGTCTTTATTATCAGCCTCAATCACAATCTTGTCATGCGCCCAGCAGCCCACCCATCCTCCTAAATCGATATCGAGGCGGGGCCAGTTGAAACCCAGAAACGTGTTCAGGATAGCGCCCTGTAAGGACCAGGACGAGTAGGCATCCCATTTGATGCTCGCCACGTCCGAGAGATCAATGATTTGCCTTTTTTCGTAGTTAGCAATGTGGTAGTAGATTCCCATCATTTCACCTAGTGCCAGCGTCAATAGCGTCGTTGGTCATCTCAACACCACCCGCATCATTAGCCTCGCCACAGCAGTGCAGCCGCCACACGCCAGCGCACCCGCGAGAGCTAGTACCGCCAGCCGCCAGCACCCTCGCGCCTCTACAGCAGCCATCTCTGACATTGATTTCCTCGCAGCCGTTTCTTCCTTCTCAATCATCTTAGTTCCTCCTCACTACTTCAGTGGTGACTTCGGACACCGCACGTATCTCGATACGCTGTGCCGAATCCTCATCGATGTGCAAAGCCATTGGGATCAACCAGTGTATGTCCGGCACAACGTCATCTGGAAGGCAGTAAGTACTATACTGCCCAACCTCCTCATCAGTGCACGTCCTCACTTGTGTTACATCTATCAAGCATGAGAAAAACTCCGCCTTCCCTACAGACCGATGTATCGTTGCGAAGTGGGTCCAGTCATATACCAAAACTCCTGTCTCTTCCTCGAATTCCCGGCGCATTGCATCAATTGGAAGTTCGCCTGCTTCAATATGGCCCCCTACTCCATTCAGCCGCCCGGCCTGCCACCCTAGACGCCGCTTGCGAATGAGAACGACTTCATCTTCCGCCGGCGAAAACGCGAAACCGATAACAAACAGTTTACTCACTGTGGCGCTCATCAATTTCTTCAGTCGCCGGATTCCGCGATTCCGCCCAAGCCTCCGCATGCTCCATAATCCTGCCAGCGCACGGTGCGCAGAAATAGCAGGACACAGAACGGCTGCCAATCACCTCTCTGATGTTTCCACCGCGGCCCTCCCCTTTGGTGAGCGTGATACCGCAGATCTTGCAATGGGCCTTATTCTTGTTGGGATTCCCCTCGACGATGTAGGTGGAGCTGACGGCGTAGCTGATCGCCCGCTCCCAGGTGATAGCGCCCTTAATTTTCAGTCCCATATTAATGGACCGTTCCCTGTTGACGCTTGCGCTGTCCATCTAGGATAGCCTCAAACTGCCGTACCGCCTCTTCCTCCCTCGCCGAGTCCGCTTTCATACAATCGAAACAGATCAAGGCGCCGTCCTTCCCATAAGGCCGGATATCGTTTGGGCCAAATTCCTTTTCACAATAGCTGCAAGTCATCATAATCTGAATCTCCGTATCCCATTCCTAAATATCCGCTAGGTGTCTACAGATAGGACCGATGAACATCCCGTGATAGTCGTCATCAACCTTGGTCTCGTTCTGCCCTCCAAAATTGATGTAGATTCCACCCTCGATGGATTCCACGGTGATCGAAGTCCCGTCCGGGGATTGGATCTGGGCAACCTCATCACAACACACGGTGGTTCTCCCATTATGCCTTTCAACAGATCCGTGCTCAGTCTCAAATGTGATTGTAGTCTTCATATTGAATCTCCGTATCCCATCTTTCAAGGCCCCTCTCGCTCCTCGGCCTCGACCATTAACAGCAGCGCTTGGCAGCGCTGTTGGGAGGTGGCGGTGGCGAAACGGAACTCCGTCCACCGTTCACTAGTTGAACCGCTCCCTGTCGTCAATAGGTACCAGCTATCAAGCGGGGCTAAGATCATGAAGAGTTCCGTTGTATACTTCGGCCACATTCTTTCCCGCTCCTCGACCAGCGCCTCGAACTTCTCGCAGGCGTCCCGACTGGTGGCGAAGTCGTGGCGTGAATACCATTTCGCCTCGTAGGCGGCACACCAGAAGCCTTGGGGTGAGATGTCAGGGTCATCGGTCGGCGGCTTAGTTGGCTTCTCCTCACACCACGCCGCGACACGCTCGTTGGTATCCGCGGCCAGCTTAGTTGTCCTTTTCATGAATCTCCGTATCCCATCTTTTAAGGCCCCGTTTAGGAACATTAACGGAACAGGTATATGGTACACCTCGGGAGGTGGGATGTCAAGAGGTTAGGAGGAGAGGGGCGGGGAGGGTTTTGGAACAGTCTCCGAAAGAGGAAAAAGCAGCCCAGCTTTAAGAAGAGCATCCAGGTCCGGACGCCTCATTGCCCGGGAGGAAGGGTGGAGCTGAATAGCCGCTGGGCCAAGAGCGTGGGTAACTATCATTTTCGTCCCCCTTGGGTCAATCCTGCTTATATATATTGACGATGGTTTACCATCACTCCTCAGAAGCGGCTCTGGAGGCAGGAACGGGTTGATCTTAACTGGCACCCACAAACCGTGGACAACAGCCGCTTCGATTTTCTTCGCCTCGTCGCCACTCCAAGGAGGAAGTTCAACATAGATGTTGCCAGAATTCAGATCACCCAAAACAATCTCTTGATGTAAAAAACCATCTGGGCTGACCACTATGGATAACCCTGATAGCAAACCGAAAAAGAAATGCCGCCGCGAGATCGGGTGGCAGTGGTGGTCGCGGCCGGCCCGGCGGTGGCAGTGAGGGCAGATCAACATTTAGGCTCTAAAAGTTCTCCCCAAATGGTGGATGCCTAGTCAGGACTTTCAGTCGTTGGGCATCCTGTAAACGCCGCAGCAGCCCCTGGCGGTAGAGTGCTGATTGCTCTTTGGAGCCGATGTCGTTGATAGTCAGCGGACGTTCCACCTTACGCCTCCGCCTCGGTCCCATGATGGGGAGATGGCCCATTGATCGATAAATCATATCAGCCGCCAGCCATCCTACCGGTTCTCCAAAGCATCCATGATCTCCTCAGCAGTGAGACGTACCCGGCGATCCTTGTAGGTCACTTCTAGGTAATAACTGTTTGGTTTACCCCAGCTGGTCATATCCAGGGAGTATGGGATACCGAGATTCACTTGCTGCGCTATAGACGTATCGATCAGTCCAGAGCACAAGGGACAAACCGTTGATGGATGCGATGGGCCTTGAGCCCTCAAAACAGATCTGTAGAAACCAGCAGTTAATCCCAACAGAGCCGCAATGATTCCCCTTCGCTTCACTTTTTGTTTCACGAGTCTATTATCTCACAAGCCGCTCACCGGTGATGCAAATCCTCCTGGTACACTCGTGCAATATCCATATTCTGGGTGCGGCGCCTGGCGTTACAGCCGTTGAGTATCCGAGCTATTTCCTGCTTCCGCCCTCTCCGGCATTGTCTCACACACTCACGGTGCCGGCATTTCCGGCACTCTTCACAGAAACAGGTTGTCACCGGCCGGGTAGTGACAACAGACGCCGGGATAGACTGGGTACGATTGGCATCTACCACCCAGGTATTCCCCATCTCTCTAATCCAGCCGACGCCTTGGCAACGAGCCCGCCGGAGCCAGACGCCGGCCACTAGCAGCACCCACCGCGGCTGGCCATGGACATTCGCCCAATGGGATGATTTGTAAAGATGAATTTCCCGGTACCCAACTATACCGTACTCGACAGGGTAGGAATCCGCCGCCTCAAAGACTCGGCCATTCATTACCTGCGCCGGCTCAGTACGAACCCCAGGACTCCCACTCCCAAGACTGCCAGCACAGTCGTAATGCCTCCACCAGTCGATAGGGGGTTTAGGCCGGCCCAGCTAAACACCGGGAATCCCTCGCCGCCCGGTTGGAGGGGGTCTCCAGGCAGCGGGGGTAGTCCCGGCTGTGGGGTAGAGAAGGACGGCTCTCCCCACGAACCGATGACGTTACCAACATAAAGTCGGGTTTCCTCGGGCCAGGGATCCCCCCGGGCAACAGCGGTGGGACCGAAGTTGTAAGCGGCAAGAGCGGTTTGGGGGTCGCCAAACCGGGTAAGCATCATTCCCAGATACCGTACACCCCCGTCGATGTTCTGGGCTTCATCGTAGGGGTCTACTCCCAATGAGGCGGCAGTGGCGGGCATGAGCTGGAACGTCCCTATCGCCTGCTCGCCGGATCTAGTTACCGGCCCTAGCACGCCTACCTGGAAGTTAGATTCGTGAAGAGCAACCGAGAGAGCCAGGCCCGGGTCCACCCCGTATTTGTTGGCGGCGTCGATGATTTGGGATTGGATGCTCAACTTGAGCCGCCTCCCTCACTCCGCCGATCCGATGCCAGCCTGTACTCGGTCAGACTCATCACGCCCTCTGGGTCAACCCAGGAATGCCCTAAGAACTGATACTTCCTGTAAAGGGGGTGCTCGGGGCCCACCCGCATACTTTTATCGCACCACCGGCAGTTACTCCACACACCACTCCCGCCAGAACCGCACTCCGTCTCGGATGCCTCATGACCGGTGAGGCGCCCGCACCAGAACTGGAATTGGATGCGCCGCCTCCGGGCCCGGGGCATCCGGTACCACAGCTGCGGATACCATAGCACATCCAGGCTGTGTTTCAACCACCGGCCCGACAGGAACGTGATAACCCAGGCGATCAGCCACAAGCACGAGGATACTATCCTGACCGACCACTTAGCCATTCTCAATCTCTTTAAGAAGCCTATGCTTCATGACTTCCAGATACCCGATCACCTCCCATTTGCTCCTGAGTGGTGTCCTACCCCACACAAATCCGCGATTGGAGTCTTCGCATATGATCACCGCCGATGCTAATTCGCCCCGTTTTGCCTTCTTCGCGAAGTCGCGGAAAATCCCATAGGTATCGAAAGCCGAATGTCCCCGTCCGAGCTGAATCTCCACTAGCTTACGGGGGCGGGTGTGTTGCCGGTCAGCCATTTTCAATCTCTTTAACCGGGGGCGACTTGGGAGGGATTCCCGTCACACCTTCTGGGGCCCTCCACCTCCTCACCACAGAGTGGCCTCCACTTAAACTCGTACTCCTGGTAGCTCTCCGTCTCTTCATATGTCCACTCAACCTCGGATTCGATTTGTGGGGATGCGGCCCTGGCTGCTCACACAGTTTACAGTTATCAATGTGATAAGGGTGTATCTCCAAAGACCCATCTCTTCTCACACTGGCTACAACGCAACCGCCACTATTGATCAACACATGTTCCGTCCTCACCGTCTTTCCATGCTCCCAACAACGGTCCTCGTGCCCATTAGAGGCATTGCGCTTGCACTTCCGGCGCCCTATCCGGAACTGGCATCGGACAGGCTTTCTCTGGTATGGGCTCTTGATTTTCACTCAGACCTCCTCCTCAGTATCTCCCTGATCCCCCCCAGGCCTCCACCAGCAAGCAGGATGATTAGGAGCTCCTTTAGAGCCGCGATCTCCGTCTCATCGAAATTCGAGGCGTGGCGGTACATCACCACGGTAGCCGCCGCCATGACCCCTACCAGGACCAGAGCGAACTTGAGGAACCCCCATAGAGGGTGCTTCGGGTTGGATAGATCACCAAGGGGCAAGCCGTCTCCTCTTCCGCCAGTGCGGTACCCGCCGTCTCCGATTATTGAATTTGGACTTCGGGAGCTCCCCGTCTAAGAACTCTAAAGCGGATGCGAGTAATAACTCCTCTCTGATACTCTCGCACACGCCGGCGCTCTCCAGAACAGCCAGTGTTAGGCTGTCCAATATAACATCCGAAACCTGCAAACCAGGCAAAATGGAACGGATCTTGGAACGTGCTTTGCGGAGGACTTCACTCATTTTATCCGGCACGCCGGCCTCCTAGAGCACGTCGATCTGGTAAGAGCTCGCCTCGCACAGTCCCCCGCCAAGGTTGACGTGCTCCGGGAGTGCGAAGACTCGCTCCGGCTTCAGCTCCTCACCACAGTCAGGGCACTCCACAAACAGCACCCCGGGGCACCGCGACTCCGCCACCAAGTCCGATACAGCCATTCTGACAGCATCGGCAATCACCGGTGTAGCGAGCAACTGAGATGCGAGCTCGGCTTGCGGGCGATGGGGGTAGACCGTTTTGGAGACCGCCTGGATTTGAGGCCACCCGCCGCTCCCCAACAGATCTCTAAGCAGCGTGCAGTTATGCCTCCGAGGCCCGCCCTCAGCGAATGACATCTCCAGGTGGTAGTCCTCGCCGTCCCGAGGGATGTTGATCTCAGGCACCGGGTTGGCCGCTCCAACCGACTCCACGTTAGGATTGCATACGAGACCACCGACGATGAACCCGATACTATTCAGGATCTTCCTCAACTGGTTGGCTTCCTCTACTGACATGTTCATGGATGGATTCTGATGTCTCATTTCACTCCTTTAGTCTACTCTGCTATTCATGCGCCCTTCAAGCCGGGCGAGTCTCTGGTCCACATTGTTGACCGTTGTTTGCACGCTCCTGAGATCGTCTCTTATATTTTCCACCCCGCCCCCCAGGTTAGTCAGCAGCAAATTGAGGCTGGTAAACTGCTGGACACTCACTTGAGCCGGCACGAATTCCGCTCTGACTCTCTTCATGGTTCTCGCCTCCGAGTCTAGGATTTTGCTTTTTTGCATGAGCGCCACGAACGCCAACAGTATGACCATCACTCCTTGGAGCGCTCCGGCCCCTAAGAGCAACCAGTCGGTGACAGTGCTTTGGTCTAGAATCAAACCGGTTATATCTCCTCGTAGCTGAACAGAGTCAAAAATCCGGGCGAGCCGAGAACAGTGTAGAACCCGACCTCATCGGCGGTGAGGAAATCCGTCCTGAGCTGCGAATCGTATTGAACGAAGTTCTCTCCGTCATGGGATACGGAAAAAAGCAGATTGGTCCCATTGTCTTGGATTCTCAGCCACAGCGGCCAACCCATGCTCAAAGGAAGATAATGGACGTTCTGGACCAAGGTGTAAGAGCCATTGAAGGTTGTAGCGCTATCCCGTTTGAACGTATGCATATTACCCAAGTTTGAGGCGTCAATTCCCAAGAAAAAACAAACCAACTCAGTCGTAGCGGCCTCCCGCACACATATGCCGGCGGTATCCCCCGAGAGAGCGCTTATTCCTTGTTGGAAAATGAGCCCTATGGTGACGGTGTAGTTTATGCTCGCAACCATCGTCCTGAATCTACCGGTGGTCCCTCCGGTTGTGACCGCGGTATTTATGGTCCTCCTACCAAGACCGTCTACATTCTCGGTGGCCGCAACTTGGTTGTCCCAGCTCCACCCCGCCGCCGGCACAGCGTCCGCGTCCGGGTAAACCTCGTACGCTCCCGCGCCCCCTCCTGGGATCGTGCACAGCGATTTTGTGCCGCCGCTATCCACGCACGTAACACCGGCGCCGGCGAAGTCCATGATCGCTCTCTGGGTCAGGGCACCTCCCTCGTCCTGCATGGTCTGATACTGGGTTGCTCCGCCGCCCGGAATAGTACACAGCGACTTCGAGCCTCCACTGTCAACACAGGTCACGCCAGCGCCGGCAAAGTCCATGACTGCCCGCTGAGTCAGGGCACCTCCCTCATCTTGCATCGTCTGGTAGTTGGTACCACCGCCGCCGGGGATTGTACAATTACTCCTCGTATTGCCCGCGTCGTCCACACAGGTCACGCCGGCCCCAATGAAATTGATAGCCGGTTCTTGAGCCAGTGCCCCACCCTCATCTTGTACAGTCCCAATCGAGGCTTTCCCGATCCCAGACGCCACAGCCCTGGTTACAGGCTCCCAAAGTGACAGTATGATCACCGAGGCCAGCATACACCAAGCACACGTGAAAACCAGACGGTTATCAGACTCTCTTCTCCTACTCATAACAAGCCTCCTCATGGTGTAGCAGCAACCGGGGGCGCCGGTTTCTTACAGACAATCTCCGCCAGCCCCTGGGACTGATCAAACACTCCGCCCGAGCTCTCACAGCTCGCTCTGGCATTCTGGACCAGCGCCGTCAGCTCGGCCTGGGCTTTCTCCGCGCTGTAGAGGCTTTGCCAGTACTTGGATTCGGCCTTGGACAAGATTTTCTGCTCCGCGACCGTGAACTGTTTCAGCT
>SDBV01012634.1_pt1 | contig 10809 bp, 17 predicted proteins | sample 2277081 | NCBI WGS metagenome assembly SDBV01 (sample SAMN10402039, study PRJNA504765) | marine sediment metagenome | isolation source: marine sediment core GS10_PC15, 223 cmbsf | place: Arctic Ocean: Southern Knipovich Ridge | collected 2010
CTACAGGATTAACTCGGAGATCTTCAACTTGGTTTGGACCAGAAGATGTTGAATAAATATCTCTCATAGCATCTGCCAATTGTTTACCGTTATAGACAACTCCGAAATTAGTATAACCTCTATCTCCTTTTGATCTCTCTTTTTTTGGCATATTTTATAAAAGTAAATATCATTTAAATAATTAACTAAAAAACCTCAAATTTTCTCTTTTTTGAGATTGCTTTCTTTTTCCCCATATCTTTTTTCAATAGTTAAATGTCTAATCAAATAAATTGGTACTGAAAAAGGTCCTAACAACATAAGTAATCCTGGGCTATTTCCACCATAATTTGAATCAGTCTCAAGTCCAAATAAAATTTTACTCAACTTACCTTGTTTATATTCATCTTTTGTTGTAATTTTATTTTTCATTTGATTATAACCCTAGGAGTCTCGTAAATTTTAGTTAAAACCCTATGAGTGATTCTTGATTCACTATGAAACCCTAGCCTTTTTTTAAAAAATTAAAAATGATTTTGAAGGAGTGTATGGTATCAAGTCAATGCCTTTGTTTGTCTTTTGAATAGTGTACTTTTTTCCACCCATTTCTATTAAATCATCCTTAGGATTCTCGTACAGGTTAGGATTTCTTATGCTCCCCTCTCCTGCAGTAACTAAAAGAGGTAATGATGAAAGTGCAACTAATCCCACTAACTTTTTTGTATTTATTTTTCCCATTGTAATCCTAATTAAATCACTTACCTTAAAAACCTTCCTATCATCTAAAATTCATTCTGAGTATAATATCTGTTGTCTAGGGTTTTAAGTAATGATTATAACCCTAGGAGGTTCTTCAAACCTTCAAAAAGATGATCTGAAGCCTCTCCTGGGGAAAAAGAGGTGATAAGAATATGAAACACCTACTTCTATTTAAATCTTTCTATTCTGTTACCCTTCAAAAATGACAAGCAGTAATCCTACAAAGTAGTAAATAATTTTTCAAATTAGGCACTACATCTATCTGAGTGTAGGCACTACAAACAATTATAAAACCTTGAGGTTATAATTAATTGCTGTAATAAAGATGGAAAAAGAGGAAAAGAAGTTAGTAAAACAAGAACAAATTCATAATTTACTTTTTAACAGAGAAATTGGATGGCAAGGAATAATTTATGACTTAATTAATACAGAACAATTAAATGCTTGGGATATTGATATCATCTTTCTTGCAGACAAATATTTAGAAAGAATACAAAATATTGAAGAAACAGATTTTTTTATTTCAAGCAAGGTTTTACTAGCAGCTTCCTTGCTTTTAAGAATTAAATCAGAAATTCTCTTAAATAAAGACATAAAAAATATTGATGACATCTTGTTCGGAAAAATAGAAGAAAAGAAAAGAGTTTTAGAACGGATTGAACTAGATGAAGAAATTCCAGAACTTGTTCCAAGAAGCCCGCTCCCAAGATTCAAAAAAGTAACATTGCAAGAACTGATAGACTCATTAAATAAAGCAATTACCACAGAAAACAGAAGAATAAAAAAAGAAATTATAACACAAAATGCTTTCAGAAGAGGTTCTTTTTCTCTCCCAAAAAAGAAGTTTAACATCAAAGATAAAATAAAAGAGATTTATGATAATTTGTTTAAACATTTAGAAAATGAAAAAGAAAAGAAAAAGATTTCATTTACTGAATTAATTGGCAAGAGCAAAGAAGAAAGAATTATTTGTCTGCTGCCTTTATTACATTTAGAATGCCAAAAAAAGATTTGGCTTGAACAAAAAAATCACTTCGAGGAAATTCACATTTGGCTTAAAGACGTTTTCCTAAAACACAACCCAGATCCTTTCGCTGAATTAAAAGAAGAAATCGAAGAAGAAATAGAAAAGTTAGATGACCAACAAAAACAAAGACTTGGAAAAATAAATAAAGAATTTGAGAATCCTATTGGTGAATGAAATGAAAAAGATAGTACCAAAATCATTAAGAATTTGGTTTTTACTGCATTTTATTGCAGATTTGTTTTTTGCAATCCCCTTGATATTGTTTCCAAAAATTATTCTTAATGTACTGGAAATAAATTCAACTGCAATTCCTTTAGCACGTTTAGTTGGTGCTGCATTAGTTGGAATTGGGGGCGCTTCGTTCTTCTCTTACAAGAAATCAAAAGAAAGCTATAACATCTTATTAACTCTAAAAATTCTCTGGTCAATAACTGCCATTCTGGGATTAATAGTTTCAATTGTGCAAGGTAGTTCAAAACTTCTTTGGATAGTTGTATCTGCTTTTTCAATATTTGCTATAGTCTGGATTTATTTTAAAATAAAACTCAAATAATCTTAAAAACCCTTTATTTCTCTAAAGATTATGAAAGCAGCTGTTTTATTTTCAGGAGGAAAAGATTCATGTTATTCAGCTTATTTAGCTAAGCAAGTAGGATATGAATTAACATGTTTGATAAGTATTTTTTCAGAAAATCCAGATTCTTTTATGTTTCACACTCCAAATATAAAATTAGTTGAGAAACAAGCTCAAGTTATGGGTTTGCCGTTGATAATTCAAACAACAAAAGGAGAAAAAGAAAAAGAACTTGAAGACTTGGAAAAAGCGATTAAGTTAGCTAAGGAAAAATATAATATTAATGCTGTAGTTAGCGGGGCTTTAGCATCTAATTATCAGAAATTACGTATAGAAAATATATGTAAGAAACTAAACTTAAAATCAATAACTCCATTATGGAATAAAGATGAAATTGAATATCTTAAAGAATTAATTAAATATAAATTCAAAGTAATAATTATAGGAGTTGCAGCTTACCCATTAGATAAATCTTGGCTTGGCAGAGAAATTAATAATGCTTTTATTACTGATGTAAAAGAACTTCATCAACAATATAAAATCCATCCAGCAGGAGAAGGTGGAGAGTTTGAAACATTTGTCCTGAACTGTTCTTTATTTGAGAGGGAATTGAAAGTCGTTGATAAGAAGATTGAAGGGGGAAGGAATGCTTGGAAGATGGGGATTGGGGTTCAATAATAGTTATCTTTCCCTACAACCTCCGCAATCACATTCACATCTCTTGTATAATTCTGTATTAGCCATATCTTCAGCACTTAGATAAGGTTCAAAAAAACCTACATCCACATGTGGAAAACCCTCATCATAACACTTTGAAGAACAAGCACTTGCACACCCAACGTTATATGTATAAGTATTAAATGTTAATTCACAATTTTCTTCTTCCCATTTTTCTTGCTTTGGAATAATAATAAATAAGATTAAAATTATCAAGATTGCTAATAGAATTTTAACCCATCTTTCCATATAAAAAAAAGAGTTTAGATACTTAAATAATTTGCTCAATGAAAAATAAGATTAATTTTGGAAGTTTTGATTTATTGAAATAATTTAGATTTAATCTTTCCACAAGCTTCTTTTAACTCGCATCTCTTACAAATTGCTGAATTCTTAGACCATTCTTTTGTTCCAAAACAAACTTTTCTTAATGCTTTTGACTTCGAACGAACTTTAACCATAACAATGGGTCTTGTTTGGGGTTTATATGGTTTTTGGAGGTTGGGGAATAGTTAGAAAATGAATATTGAGATTAAAGATTAAATCTTCACAAATTTCTCTCCCCCACTCCCCATATCCTTAACCTTAAACTTCTTTTTCTTTTATCTTTCTTTTTCAAAAATCTCTGGAGAAAAAAATTCCTGGAGAATGGAGATTAAATTATAATCAGGCTTTTATTTTTGTAATATTTTTTCTTTTTGCCTATAATCTTCTAAAGCGCCAGTCTTTAATAAATAAGCTGTTAAAAAATAATTAGTTCTTCCAGTATCTTCTTCTTGTAATAGTTTAGGCTCTTCGTCTTTAAATTGTTCTTTTAATGTAAACTGAGTTTGCTTAGTTTGTTCTACTATATTAACAAGTCCTCCATCTATATCATCAACTTTTGTAGACAATTCTACCTCAGGTATAATGTACTCTAACCCTTGATAATTTATAATAAATTGTGTATTAATTCTTCTTTTCCAATATTCCTCACAATGTGGACATCCCATTGATTTTCAATTAAATATCTATTTATAAATATTTATATACTAAAACCTCTCTTCCCTCTCTCCCCCACTCACCATATCCTTAACCTTAAATTTTCCTGTTTCAATTTCTTTCTTTCCAACAAAAATAACTTCTTTAATTTTTTTAGAATTAGCATATTCCAAAGCCTTGCTTGGCTTACCATAATAAATCATAACAGCCTTATTTTGATTCCGAAGTTTCTCAGCCAATTTTATTGAAGCCCTGTCTTGCCCAATACTAATAATCAAAACTTCTTCTTTCTCAACTTTTATCCCAGACAATTTTTCAATTCTTTCAATCCCAAAAGAAATTCCAGTGCATTGTGTATCATTAATTTGATAAGCCCCGCCACCACAAATACTCTCTTTCACTCCAGAACTTTTCACTTCAAACACATTTCCATTATAATAACTCAAACCTCGAACCAAAGAAGGACGAAAAATAATTTTCACACCATAATAAGCACAATATTTTTTCAATTCTTCAATTTCAGAATAAGCTTGATATTTTTTGAAATAAGTTTCAGGTTTTTTCAACAAACCTAAAATTTTCTCAGCCCCAAACTTTTTCAAAGTTTCCCTAATTTTCTTCTCAGGCAATTTATCAAGTTTATCAATTTCTTTAAGAACTTGTTCCTTATACTTTTTATCTATTTTCTGCTCAACAAAAATTTCATTTAATAATTTCCGATTTCCAACAAAAATTTGATTTGGAATTTTCAATTCTTTAAAAATCCTATTAGCAATTGAAAGAATCTCGGCATCATCTTTTACTGTAGAACCAACAACATCAACATCGCATTGAGTAAACTGCCTAAATCTATTTGCAGAAACAGGTTCATCTCTAAATACTTCACCTATTTGATATCTCCGATAAGGCAATTTCTGATTTTTCATCAATCTCTTTAACTGGAATGTAAATTCATATCTCAACGCAAGATTCCTTTTTCCTTTATCTTTTAACTTAAAAATATCTGAAACAGCTTCGTCATTCCTATTTCCGCCCTTAACAAATTCTGCATATTCAATAACAGGCGTTTCAGCTGGTTCAAATCCAAAATTCTCAAAAATCCCAATTAATCTCTTCTTAATCTCTGCTCTTCTCTGAGCTTCTTCTCCAGAATAATCTTTGAATCCTTTAACTAAATCTGTTTTCATACTCTTTTCTCCAAAAGGGTGAAAGGAGAGGATCGAACTCTCTTCTTGCGGACCACAACCACACGTTCTACCATTAAACTACAATCACCATTGTAAGGAACCAAGGTTCCTTGACAGTCAACCTCCTTTGAGATTGGCTCAAGGCTGATTCCCATATTTAATTTAGTTAAGCCTGATTTATAAGGTTTTTCAGAACACAAATTCATTAACGTATTTTTCTCATTAATTATTTTTATTAATCGAGTGAGTTTACGAACGAGCAAATTAAAAGCACAGCTAACAAAATCTTTCTTAACAATAATGATGGGGGTAATAACCCATTTTAGCTGTCATAAAAATAATCAGAGAAAAGACTTTTTAAACTTAATCTTTGTTCTATGTTCATGATAAAATACTTTCTCAAAAAAAAGCTAGAAAAAGAATTTACAGCAGTAAAAGAATATTCAAAAGGATGCTGGGTCAATGTGATAAATCCTACTGACAAGGAAATAGATTTCTTGGTAAAAAAATTTAAGTTAGACAAGGATAATGTAATAGACGGTTTAGACATATACGAAAATCCCAGATTTGAAACAGAAAATCAAAAAGTATACATTTTCTTAACTGCTCCAACAGAAAACCTGCTTTCCGAATACGATTCCTCTTTTTTGATTATTTACTCAAAAGGATTATTCATAACTATATCTAAATATTCCTTAGAAATAATTGATAAACTCTTGAATATCAAAACTAAATCAGAAAATTTTTCTTTTTCAAGACTTCTATTAAAAGCCTTGTTTTTAATCTCTCGTATGTTTGAATTTTCTGTAAGAAAAATAATTAGAGAAATAAAAAAGAACAAAAAAGACTTAAGAAAATTAACAGATAAGGATATTGTCAAGTTAATTCAAGAAGAAGATAAACTAAATCAATATATTTCTTCATTTGGAGCAACAATACGAACGTATAATCAAATTTTAAGAGAGAAGATATTTAGTCACTTCAAAAAAGATAAAGAAAGAATAGAAGATTTGATTATCGATTTAAATGAAACTTTAACTCTTTGTAAATATACTCTTAAATCAATTTCAAATATGAGAGATTATTATTCTACAAAACTTTCTAATGATTTGAATAAAAAAGTTACTATTTTAACAATTTTTACAATTTTTTTAACAATCCCCACTTTAATTGCAGGAATTTATGGTATGAATATAATCTTGCCCTTGCAAACATCTTCAAATATTTTAACTCTGCTCGGAGGAATAGTGCTCGGGATTTGGATATTAATGTTTACAATACTAAAGATATCTAAGATAATCTAATTATGGTAAAAGAGATAAAAATTTCAAAAGCATTAGTAAGGTATAATGGAAAATATTTATTATTAAAGAAAGCACGAGACGATTACTTTCCAGAAAACATAGGAAAGTGGGAATGTCCTGGAGGAGTAATTGAAGATGGAACACCTGAAGAAACTGTTTTAAGAGAAACCCAAGAAGAAACAGGGTTTATATGCAAATTAATAAAAGAATTACCTTCCTTAAGAATGACTGATGAAAATTATGACAGCCATTGTAAAATTTATCTTCTTGAAGCAGAATCAGATAGAGCCATATTATCAGAAGAACATTCTGAATATATTTGGGTAGAACCAGAAAAAGTTAAACATATTACCTTAGCTTTATACGCAAGTCTTCTTTTAGAATATTTTAATAATCCAAAAAAATACCTAAACTGATTCAAATGAAATCTAATTACGAACTTTTAGCTCCAGCAGGAAATTTTCCAATGTTAGTAGCAGCAATAAATGCTGGTGCAAATGCAGTTTATTTTGGATTAAAAGAATTTTCAATGCGAGCAACAGCAAAAAATTTTACAATTAAAGATTTAGACAAAATAGAAAAAATCTGCAAATTAAAAAATATTAAAACATATTTAACATTGAACACTATAATTTATAACAAAGAAATTAAAAGATTAGAAACAATAATTAAAAAAATAAAAGGTAAAATTGATGCAGTCATTTGTTGGGACTTTGCAGTTATCAATTTGTGCAGAAAAAACAATATTCCTTTTTTTATTTCAACCCAAGCATCTGTATCAAATGTTGAATCTGCAAAATTCTATAAAAAACTTGGAGCAAAAAGAATCATTCTCGCACGAGAATTAAATTTAAAACAAATAAAACAAATTTCAAAAATAATTGAGATTGAATGTTTTATTCATGGCGCAATGTGTGTAGCAATTTCAGGAAGGTGTTTTACTTCACAATTCCTGTTTAATAAATCTGCAAACAGAGGCGAATGCTTACAATCCTGCCGAAGAGCATACACTGCTACAGACGAAGAAGGTAATCAAATCAAAGTAGAAAACAACAGAATTCTCTCAGCAAAAGATTTATGCACATTACCCTTTATAGAAAAAATGAAAAAATCAGGAATTACAAGCTTCAAAATAGAAGGAAGAAACAGAGATTCTCGCTATGTTGACACAGTTGTAAGAGTTTACAAAAAAGCTTTAGAAAAAAAACTTTCAAAACAAGAAATAAAACAAGGAATTGAAGAATTACAAAAAGTTTACAACAGAAAATTCTCATCAGGTTTTTATATAAAAATTCCCACATCAGATGATTTCACAAATACTGAAAACAGCGAAGCAACACAAAAAAAACATTTTGTCGGAAAAGTAGTACATTATTTTGAAAAAATTAAAGTAGCAACGATTAAACTTGTATCTCCACTAAAAGTTGGTGATGAAATTATCATTATAGGGCAAACAACTGGAATAAAAAAAGTAAAGGTTAATCATATTGAAATAAAAAATAAGTCTATTCAAAAAGCTAAAAAAGGTGATGAAATTGGCATACTACTACCTAAAGTAAGAAAAAATGACGAAGTATATATCGTCGTTAAAAAAAATTAAAATTCTTTTGTTCTGGTTTTTTGATCACAAAGTTGATCGTTTCCAGATGCATCCAAAAAGTACGGAGTAACTTCTACTGAATCTGGCGCAGTCAATGTTGTTGCAACATCTAAGATTGTTCTTCCAGCCAAAGCCTCTACATTACTTGCATTCTGAATCACACCAGAATTAGTTCCTGAAGTAGAGTCTCTAAATACTAATTTTACTCCTGCGATTGCCTCTGTTTCTGTTCCTGTTCTTTCAAGAGTCACATTACAAATATCTGGATCAGCTCCGGTACAAACTACTGCAGTTGCTTTCACATCAACATTTAAACACTTAGCACTAAGTTCAATATCTTCAGCTCCTCCTATAAGCAACCCACTTACAACTGCCCAAACAATACCAACTGCAACTAAAACTAAAACAACGATTAACAAAGTAGTTATTATTGCGGACAAGCCTCTTTTATTTTTTATCATATAACCTCCTTTCATTCTCTCTTTATAAATATAAACTTATTTAAAAATGTTTCTTTACTTGAAACAATCTAATAATCTAAAATATTCTTTTCTATCAATCACTTTATCATTCTCAGACAACCCTACTCTCTCTGCAAATTTCCAAAACACTTCTGGTTTATACTTTTTCTTTAGTGAAGCAATTGTTGGTAATTGCTCATCATCCCATCCAGAATATTCTCCTTTACTAATCGCTTGTCGCATCTTTGTCGTTGACAAATCCATATCCTTAAATTTAATTCTCCCTAAAAAAGCTGTCCATGGAAATTCTTTTTCCAATCCCAATGCCTTGTAAATCAATTTTTGTCTCTCAGCATTATCCCGATGATCTTTCGCCCGAATAATATGAGTCATTTTCATTTCAATATCATCAACTGCAACAGCCAAATTCATCAACGGCCAAACTCGATATTTATTTTTTTGTCTAAAATGTTTTGTCAAATTTATTCGCGCCAAAGGAAAATCCCTCATCGCAGGATTTTTATGTTTCATATTTGATTTAAATCTCAAAACAGCCTCGCCCACACAAAATCCTTTTTTGTTGCCCCCAGTAGAAATCTTCTTTGAAGATTTATCGGGGTACGTCTGTGGTGCCAACATCTTTTTCCACCTTTCCAAATTTTCCTTTACATCTAACTTTCTACACGGACAATGTTTTTTCTCAGAAACAAATTCTCTAAAATCTTCAGAAGAGCAAACACAAACATAAGCTACTTTTTTCTTAATCAACTTCTCAACATACTTATAATATAAATCCATTCTATCTGATTGAATAACAATTTTAGCAATTCCATCAAACAACCATTTACTTTCTTTGGCAATCATTTTATATGCTGGAGGATAAATATTTTCAGGGTTTGTATCTTCAATTCTAACATAAAATTTTCCACCATATTTCTCAACAAACAAAAATGAAATGCACGCTGTCGCAGCATGTCCAACATGAAATGGTCCAGAAGCACTCGGAGCAAACCGCATTATAACTTTTCCTTTTTTCGCACCAGGCAAATCAGGCAAACCTTCTCTAACTTTCCTTTCACTAACCATTTTTTTAGTCGCCTCAAATTCTTTTTTCTGCTCTTCTAAAGATAATTTATTAATCTCTCTGATAATTTTGGAAATTTCCTTTACATATTTACTAACTTCACTTTTCTTCAAACCTTCATGAAAAAGAGAAGAAATAACTGCCCAAATTTGAGCTTTGCCTTCATGCGATAAAGCATTTTTTAATGCATAAGCTTCTGCTTTTTTTTCAATCTCTTCTTTGTTCATAAATAAAAATAGAAAGCAGGATTAATAAAAGTTATGTGTTAGAACAATAATCCTTTTAAATGAATCAACAAATTACAATCTATGGAAAATATAAAAATGCCAAAGATAAGTGAAAGATGTTTCAAAATAAACCATATGGAATATCATCTTAAATTAATTCCAAAAACATATTTTGATAGTGAGGAACAAAAACCTTTTTTTCTTAGACAATTAAGTATGATGTTTTCTGAAACACATCAGTTTATCAAAGTAAAAGGAATAGTTGAATATGAAAAAAAGATGTGGAGAGGTTATATAGAAAAGCAAAATAACGAGAAAACTATTGGAAAATTCCAAGAGGAATGGCATGAATCTTTAAAAGAATGCAAGCATTATCTAATAATTGATTTGACAAAAGAACGCCCTAAAAAAAGAATATTCATAGAAGACCTTGATTATGATGAGGGTGGGAGAGTAGAGTTAAATAAACTTCTTATAGAAAAAGTTGGTGGAAAAACCAGACGTTCTCCCCTAAAAGAAATATAATAATTATTCAATCCTAATTCCAGCCTTCCTTTCTAAAACTTCAATTCTTTGTTGTAAATGGTAAATCGGATTTGACAAATATTCTATTTTAGTCGTCATATCTATCAATCTTTTTGCTAATCTCTTTTTTCTTTCACCTGCTCCATAAACATCAGAATTACTCTCTTCAACCCCTTCTAAAGTTTCAACTGCAGAAGAGCCTCCACCTAAAAGATTAAATCCTTGAGAAATAGCCCCACCCAAATTGTTACCAAAAGATTAAGCTTGCTGAGACGAAGTTTCAAAATTTGATTTGTGCTCAGTTGCCTTATCTAATTGTGTCTTGTACGACTGAGTTTTATCAAGAACTCTATACTTTTTTTTTAGATCAAAACAAGGATTGAT
>SDBV01012635.1_pt1 | contig 10809 bp, 13 predicted proteins | sample 2277081 | NCBI WGS metagenome assembly SDBV01 (sample SAMN10402039, study PRJNA504765) | marine sediment metagenome | isolation source: marine sediment core GS10_PC15, 223 cmbsf | place: Arctic Ocean: Southern Knipovich Ridge | collected 2010
TCTATCTCTTTAACTTTTAAATCCAAACTAAGAATCTCTTTAAATTTTTCCTTAAACATTTCAACAAATTGCTTCATTGGTTTTTCAACTTCAATTATTAATTCTTTATCTTTTATTTCAAACTTGAAATCTTTTTTAAATAAAAATTCTATTAATGCTTTTGTTTTTTCATTTATGTCTTCTACTTTTCTTAGAACCTTTAATTTATACTCTACCTCTTTTCCTGCAATTGGATTATTAAAGTCCACCATTACTCTTCCTCCTGTAACAGTTAACACCTTTCCTATTCTTCCATCAAAATTAAACATAATCCCTGGAAGAGGATTTACATTTTGTTCTGCAAATATCTTCATAGACATCATTTGCACTAAATTAGCGTCTCTCTTTCCAAAAGCTTTGTCAGGAGTTAATTCAATATTATATTCTCCAATCTCTTTTCCAATTAAAAAATCGTCAACGCCTTGCAAAAACATGCCTTCTCCTAAGGGGAAAATAAAGGGTTTTAATTCTTCTTTTAAATCTCTTTCTTTTAAATCTTCTTTTATATTTGAATCAAAAATGTCTCCATCTTTTACTTTTGCTGTAAATTCTATTTCAATAAAATCCTTTTTCTGAAGTTTCATCTAATTTCCTAATTAAAAATGTTTATAAATCTATTTTTTTTGAATGTATTATGGTTTTAAAGATTATTAATGCCACTGAAGTAAAAGTAGGTACAAATATAATTTATAATGAAATGCCTTGTACTGTAAGAAGTATAGATATTAGCAAGACCGGTAAACATGGTCATGCTAAATGTAGGATAGAAGTTGTGGGAATACTCGCAGGACAAAAAAAAGTTTTTGTAATTCCAGGACATGATAGGTTGGAAGTTCCAATGGTAGATAAAAGAAAAGGTCAAGTTTTATCAATTAGCGATGCAGTAAGTATTATGGATTTAGAAAGTTTTGAAACATTGGATGTTCCTTGCTCAGATGAAATTAAAAAGGAATTAGAAGAAAATTCAAATGTAGAATATTGGGATGTTGAAGGTATAAAAATAATCAAGAGGAAAGTTTAAACATGGCAAAAATAAAAGAAGCACAAAATAGAATATTTAAGAATATCTTTGTTTGTAAAAAGTGTCAAACAAAAGTTAGATCTGACCCTCAAAAAATACTAAAAGGAAAAGTTAAATGTAGAAAATGTAAGAAAAATGCATTTCGTCCTTTAAAGAAGAAGTGATAAAATGAATTTAGCTGTTTATGATTTTATATTCTTAGGAATTTTTATAGTCTTTCTAGCTGTGTTTTTATATCGAAATAAAAAGAATATTCAAAAACAAGGACTTTTGCTTTTATATAGAGCTAATTGGGGAATAAAACTCATTAATAAAATTGGTAATAAATACAAAAAATTATTGACTGGTCTGAGTTATGTTTCTATTGGTATGGGTTATTTATTGATGGCAGGTATTTTATATCTAGTTGGAAAAATAATTTATATTTATATTGCATATCCTCAAGTTGTTAGAGCTATTAAGGTTCCCCCTATAATGCCTTTGATTCCGTATCTTCCTCAACTTTTTAAATTAGATTTTCTCCCTCCTTTTTATTTTACATATTGGATTTTAATAATTGCGATAATCGCTATTACACATGAATTTTCTCATGGAATTTTTGCAGCTTTAAATAAAGTAAGAATTAAAAAAACAGGTTTTGGATTTTTCCCATTTTTCTTACCTATATTTTTAGCAGCTTTTGTTGAATTAGATGAAAAACAAATGGAAAAGAAAAGTAAATTTAAACAAATGGCTGTTTTATCTGCAGGAACTTTTTCAAATGTGATTACTGCTATTTTCTTTTTTATAGTTATGTGGTTATTCTTTTCTCTGTCTTTTGCTCCAACAGGATTAATGTTTGATGATTATGCTTATGATGTTGTTGCGATAGAAGGAATCACAATGGTTAATGGAGTATCTATTACAAATGCTACTTATGGAAAAGTTTCTAATCTAATAAATGAAGAAGGTCTAAATAAAATTCAAGCCGGAGACCGCAACTATGTCTCTACCAAAGAATTTCTAGATGCTCAAGGAGACATATATAATCATACTTTCTTATATTATGATTCTCCTGCAATAAATGCAGAATTAGAAGGGGCCATAACAGAAATTAATGGTTTTAAGATTACAAGTCTAGAAGTCTTTCAAAATGAACTTTCAAAATATTCTTCTGGAGAAACTATTACACTAAAAACAATTGTTGAAGAAGAGGTTAAAAGTTATGAAATTGAATTGGGTGAAAACCCTAGTGGAGAGGGACCGGGTTATTTGGGGGTTGGATTTCTTAATACAGGAAGATCTGGTGCCATGGGAAAAATTATCGATTTTATATCTTCATTTAAACAATCAAATATTCATTATGAATCTAAATTCGGAGCTGCTTGGTTTATCTACAATTTGTTGTGGTGGCTTGTTTTAATCAGTTTCAGTGTTGCGTTAATTAATATGCTTCCTGTTGGAATCTTTGATGGAGGAAGATTCTTTTATCTAACAATCTTAGGATTAACAAAAAGTAAAGTTAAAGCCGAAAAAACTTTCAAATTTGTTACTAAGTTCTTCTTATTCATATTATTCTTGCTTATGGTTTTATGGGCAATTAGTTTTTTCTAAATACTTATAAAACTAATTAGATTTCTAGTTTTATGATACCTGAAAAAGTAAAGAAAACTTTAGAGAAACAACATTATAAGATTGTTGGAGACCATTCTGCTATTCAAATATGTCGGTGGACAAAAAAATCTATTAGAGATGAAGGGGTTTGTTTTAAAGAAAAATTTTATGGGGTAAAATCTCATTTATGTTGTCAAATGAGTCCTGCTGTAATGTGGTGTCCTAATAGGTGTGAGCATTGTTGGAGAGCTACTGAATTAACAATAGGTGATGAAATGAAAGGAAAGATAAATTCTCCTAAAGAAATTATCGATGGATGTATTGCAGCTCAAAAAAAATTATTAGAAGGTTTTAAAATTCTCCCTGAAACAAAACATAAAACAGTTAGTAAAGCGAATATGAAAAAATGGGAAGAAGCACAAGAACCTATGCATTTTTCTCTTTCATTATCTGGAGAACCAACTGTTTACTCAAAAATTGGAGAACTCTTAGCTGAAATTCGTAAAAGAGGTAAAACAAGTTTTTTAGTTACTAATGGGCTTTATCCTGAAAAAATAAAAGAACTTGCAGATAAAAAACAACTTCCAACTCAATTAACTGTTTCTGTTAATTCTCCTAATGAGAAAATGTATCTTAAATTTCATAAAAGCTCTATAAAAGGTGCTTGGGAAAAATTAAATGAAACATTAGAAATTATGTCTGGTTTAAACACAAGAACAGTTATTAGAATGAATTTAATTAAAGACCTAAATATGGAAGACAAACATGTTAAAGAATATGCAGAACTAATTAAAAAATCAAAACCAATGTTTGTGCATGTCAAGGGTTTTATGAGTGTAGGTTTTGCAAGGCAAAGATTAGGATATGAAAGAATGCCAAATGAAGAAGAAATGATGAATTTTGTTAACAAGTTAGTAAAAGAAATAGGATTAAAGTTATTAGATAAGCATGAATTCTCGAGAGCTTATGTTTTAGGTAAAAACAAGAAAGACATGAAGATCAAGGAAAGTGAATTATAAATCAATAACTCCGTCTTTAGTTAAAGCTGCAAAACGAATTCCAACTGGCAAATTAATCAATGCAGAAATTAATGCCATGTGTTCTTTACCATCGCCCGAAGCAATAGACAACGCAACTTCTGTTCCATTAAATTTTCCTTTGAGTTTTTGTAATAAATCTTCTTTTAGATCTTTAAGTTTTTTATCTAAATCAACTTTAATAAATTCAAATTCTCTGTCATGTTTGAAATCTTTTGCGAAGTCGCTTCCAATAATAATTATGCTATCCCATTCTCCATGAGTCATTAATCCAGAAACCTGTGCCCATGTTCCTTTTCCAGTTGATAATAAAGCTATTAATTCCATTACAAATTAATATCCTCTTCATTTTTAAGGTTTATTGTGATTCAAGATATCGTAACTTTTATAAACCCAAATCATCTCAGAAAAATACCGATTGAACCATATCGTTGCGAGATATTTTCTATGTTCGTGGCGCATAATTTGGGAGGTAACAAACAAGTAAGATGGAATTTGAAAAACAACTAAAGAAAGCTTTAGAAGAATTAAGAAAAGAAAAACAAAGAAAGTTTGACCAAACTTTAGATTTAATTGTAAATCTTCAAAAATTTGATGTTAAGAAAAGCCAATTAAATTTTATTGTAACTCTTCCTCATAAAATAAAGGATAAAAAAATCGCAGGTTTTCTAGAAATAAAAAACAAGAACATAGACACAATCACTCTTGAAGAATTTAAAAAATATACTGATAAAAAGGAATTAAAGAACTTAGTTAATAAATATGACTTCTTTATTGCTCAAGCAAGTTTAATGCCAAAGGTTGCAACAACTTTTGGAAGAGTCTTAGGACCTGCTGGAAAAATGCCTTCTCCTCAATTAGGAATTATTATGGATGTTGATGATAAAGCTATTAATGACTTGAAAAATAAAGTGGAAAATATTCTTAAGATTAAAATAAAAGAAGCGAGTATAAAAGTTCCTGCTGGGAAATATAGTATGAAAGATGAGGATCTTCTTGAAAATATTCAAGTTATTTATAATTCTCTTGTAAAAGAACTTCCCCGAGATAAAGAAAACATCAAAAATGTTGAAATAAAATTCACAATGACTAAACCTCAGAAATTAAAAATAAAATAAAATGACTTCCAATAAAAATATTCCCAAAAGAGAACCAAACACAAGAAATGTGAAAACCGTTGAAGATTTGAAAAAATTAATTGAAACTAAAAAAACAATTTTAATAGCCTCTATAAAAAATCTTCCTGCTTCACAATTTCAAGAAATTAGTAAAAAACTTAGAGGAAAAGCTATTGTTAAAGTTCCTAAAAAGAATTTAATACTTATGGCTTTAGATTCTTCAAGTAAGGAAGCTATCAAAGATCTTAAAGAAAAAGTAGAAGATAGTGTAGCTATTTTATTTTCAGATTTAGAAGCTTTTGAACTTGCAAGTGAATTACTTTCTAACAAAAGTCCAGCAAAAGCAAAAACAGGCCAAGAAGCTCCTGAAGATATTGAAATTCAAGCAGGTCCAACAGATTTAATTCCTGGCCCAGCAATAAGTGAACTTGGGGCATTAGGTATTCAAATTAAAATAGAAAAAGGAAAAATTACAATTAAAGAATCAAAAGTAATTGCTAAAGAAGGTGATAAAATCTCACAAGGTGCTGCTGAACTTATGAGTAAATTAGATATTAAACCTTTTTCAATTGGATTTATACCTTTATGTGCATTTGATACTCAAGAAGGAAAATTTTATGCAGAATTAAAAATAGATAAAGAAGCAACATTAGAAGAATTAAAAGCAACTTATTCAAAAGCATTGGCTTTTGCAGTTGAAATAGGGTATTCTAATGAAGATACAATTAAATTCTTAATCGGAAAAGCAGGGATGCATGAAAAAGCATTAGAAAAAGTAGGAGACACTCCTTTGCAAAACCCCGAAGAGAATAAAGAAAAACCTGCAGAAGAAAAAAAAGATACCTTAGAAGGTACAAGCGAAGTTAAAGAAGAGAAAACAGAAGAAACAACTCAAACTCCTGAAGAAAATAAATCTGACGGGGAGGAAAAATAAATGGAATATATATATGCAGCACTTTTGTTGCACAAACTCGAAAAAGAAGTTAATGAAGAGAATGTGAAAAAAGTTGTTGTGGCTACTGGCGAAGAAGTTGATGAATCAAAAATCAAATCTTTAGTTGCTAGTTTAAAAGGCGTTGACATAGCAAAAGAACTAGAAAATGCTAGTTTAGTTGTTGCTGCTCCTACAGGAGGAGCTTCTGAAGCACCTGCTGAAGAAAAGAAAGCAGAAGCGCCAAAGGAAGAAAAGAAAGAAGCTGCAGCAGAAGGCTTGTCTTCTCTATTCGGTTAAATTTAATTTTATGAGAGACGAGTCTTAACTTCTATTAGTTAGTGCTTTATATTTTGTAAAATATATATTCTGATATATATTATCAAGGATTATCTTTTCTTTTTCTTAAATATCACATACCATAAACCATACAAAAAGAGTACTAAATAGATTAAACTTACAGCAATGAATAAAAAGAACAAGAAAGGATTATCTCTAATAAAAATATCTCCAAGATAAGTTTGTAGATATACTAAAGGAATTAAACCAAGGGTGGTACTAATTATTAAGGTTCTTAATTTCATTTTTGATAATCCTGCAAGATAACTAAATAGATCAGAAGTTGTGAAAGGATTTAAACGTATTAAGAAAAGTGCCCATCCCCCATATCTTTTTGTGAATTTATCAAAACGTTTTCTAAAATTTGAGTCTATCTTTTTTTCAATGATTTTTCTTCCAAATGTTCTGGCAATTAAAAATGCTATAACCGCTCCAAGAACATTTCCAAATAAAGTTATTGTTCCCCCCCAAAACGCTCCAAAGATAATTCCTCCTGCAACATAAAGAACAAAAGGAGGAATTGGCGCTAATATAACTTCAAGCACCACAATTAAAATAAAAATAAGTATTGACAACCATCCAAAAGAGTTAATAAAATCAACTATTGAACTAATATCGCTTGTAGCTAAAAGATAAAAAATTCCTTCAGAAAAATAAGAGTAAATAACCCATGTAATTAAGATAATTAATATTGTAACAAATAACCAATGCTTTCTAATTCCATCAATAACTTTTTTCACATCTCTTTTCATTGTAAAAACGCCCCCACCCCGAATCGAACGGGGATGGCCCGAAGGCCTCGGATCTCAAGTCCGATGCAATACCATTATGCGATGGAGGCATAAAATAAGAACTAGTTAAGAGGTTTTAAAGTTTTTCCTACAAGTCCAAAAGCCTTCTCCACCAAGATTTCTTGATTGTTATAGGTTTATCATGTTCATCAATAATCTCATATTTTATAACTGGTTTTTCTTTAAGAACCGGTGCTGTTTCAGCAAGTTCTTTATTAGCTTGTTCTAAAGCAAGTTCAATTATTGCTCTTGAGTATCCTTGATCTATTAAAGCCCATTTTAATGAATCACTTGTATAACCTTTAGATAAATTCTTCTTAAAATAATCTATAATCTTCCTCTTATAATCTAATTTTCCCATAATTTCAGTAGAAAAATATAGTTTAAAAATATAATTATACTAACGTATCCTAATGGGTTTTGATTTATGAAAAAAGTTAACAGCAGAATTTAATCTTGTTTTTGATTCTGCATAAATTGTCATTAATATCTCTCCTTTTTTTACCCTATCATTTAAATGATGATAAATATATAATCCAGAAGCTTTATCTATTGGACAACCTGCAAACCTTGCAATAGCATTTATTTTTTTGTTATGAATATCTTTTATTTTTCCTGATTTTTTTGAAACAATATCTTTTTTAAATTCTGCAAATTTTATCTTTTTAAAATCTCCTTCTTGAGCTTTAATAATTTGTTCAAATTTTCTTAAAGCTTCTCCGGATGTGATAATTTTTTTAGCAACCTCAAAACCTTTTCCTCTTTTAGCCTTATCAGTCATTTCTAAAAGTTCTCCAGCTAAATATAATGATTTTTCTTCTAAGTCTTTTGGCCCTTCTTCTTCGGGATTTAAAATTTTTAAAATATCCATTAATTCTAAGATTGGACCAATTCCATTTCCTATTGGCTGATTTCCATTTGTTAAAACAACCTTTAGCTCTTTCTTGAAATGTTTTCCAAGCTTTTCAAATTTCTTTTTTAAATTAAGAGCTCTTTTTTTACTAACTTTCGCACGTTTTCCATAAGGAATGTCTATTAAAATATAGTCACTTCCCACTGCAAGTTTTTTAGACATTATTGAAGCGAGCAACTGGGCTTCTGGATCTATCTTTAACATTTTTTCTGTGGCAAGAATCTTAGAATCTGCAGGAACCATTCCTAATTCACCTCCCCAAACAATACATGCATTTGTTTTTTTTATTATTTTTTTTAATTCCTCAATTGAAAAATCAACTCTTGCTATAGCTTCTATAACATCTGCTGTTCCTGCTGCACTTGTAATTGATCTTGAAGATGTCTTTGGCATTGTTAATCCTGCAGCAGCACAAATTGAGACAATTATTGGTGTTGTTCTATTCCCAGGGACTCCCCCCACAGAATGTTTATCAACTACTACTTTTTTTCCTAATTTTAATAAATTTCCAGAAGCTAAAATAGCTTCAATTAATGCTATGGTCTCTTTAAAATCCATTCCACTAGTATACATAGAAGAAATAAATAAAGACAATTCTGCTTGAGATAAGGAATTATTAACTATGTCCTTCACAATTTCTTTTATTTGATCTGAAGAAAGTTTTTTTCCATCTAATTTATCTTTTATGTAAAACGTACTTTGAGGGATTGTTGAAAGATTTACATCAACTGGTTGTCCTTTTCTTAATTTCATTTTCTTCCTTATTTCTGAAGAAACAGCAATTTCCCCCGGTCTAACAATACCTTCAACAGTGTCTATAAGATTGGACATTTCTTTAGGATATCTAGAATATGTACGAATAGATATTCTATCTTTAGAATGAATTCCTATTTTGTCTGCTGTTTTTTTATTCAGCATAGCAGTTGGTGTTCCAGCAGACCACTTTAGAAATTTGACTTTTAATTTCATTTTTTCCTCTTTCTTAAAGATAGTTAGAAAAATCTATTTTTATATTTAACTTATTTACTAGTTTCTTGAGTAAAAACAGTAGGAGAACCTTTATTTCTGTAAAGTTCAAGGATAATTAAAAGATATGCAATTATCAAAGGTCCTAAAATAATTCCTAAGATACCAAATAATAATAATCCTCCAATCATTCCAATAAGAATAAGAGAAGTATTCATATTTGTTCTTTTTGAAACAAAAGCAGGTTTAACTAAATTCTCAACTAAAGAAGAAGCTATTCCAAAAATCATTATTCCTATTGCAGGAAGAGAATCACCTGCTATTAAGAGATAAATTACTACTGGCACCCAAACAAGAGCTGTTCCTATAATTGGAAAAATTCCTGCTAAAGCAGCAAAAAAAGTCAGCAACAAAGCATTAGGTATTTTAAAAATAAAAAATCCAATACCTGCAATAAGACCTTGGAAAATACCAATAACAACTTGACCATATAAAACAGAAACCGTTATATCTTTTGAAGATTTGAATAATTTTTTCTCTATTTCTTTTGAAAAAGGCAATAAACTTTGAATATATTTGACTAATTCTTTTTTATCTCTTAAAACAAAAAATAAAACAAAGAACACAATTAGAAGTTGTAAAAAGAGATTTGCGAAATTTAAAATTAATTTAGATAAAGATTGCATTAGAGAACTAGTCACTCTTGTTACAAAACCATAAATTGTCGAACCTATTTCAGCTGAGAAGTCTTCAGAAACAAATAATTCAGGGAAAAAATTCTTAAGAGGTGTTATAAAATCTATTTGTTGAACAGATGTGTAAACTTTAATAGATTGATCAATAACTACAGGAGTTAAAAACCAAAGAGGAAGAATAATCACAACAAGTAAAAGAAAACATATTAAAAAAGCAGATAAATTTTTTGATCTAGAATATTTATAAACCCAATCATAAACAGGAGAAAAAACAAAAGCCAAAATCAAACCCATTATTATCGAAAGCAATATAGGTCTTACTAAAAAGAAAGCCAAAACAATTAAGACTAATAATATAATCGCTGTTGTTATTTTTTTTAGATACTTTTCGTCCATTTCCATCTTACTAAAAATAAGTGCTTTAAATTTATAAAGGTTACGAACACAAAGTTTATAAGTAAAATTGATGAGATTAAATTATGAATCTTATAAAAAAAGTGGTTGAAGGAAACATTGATGAGAATGTTCATAAACAATTCACTAGGTTTGGAAAAGGAGAGTATGGAGGAAGATTTCTATTAAGTTTATGGAAAACAAAAAAAATTAAAATTAAATCAAGTTTTGAATTTGCTAGTGATTTTGTTGCTTTGTGTTCAGAATTTGGAAATTGTCAAGCTTCAGGAATTGTTATGAGTAAAGAAAATATTTCAAATGTAATGAAAGAGAATAATATTGAAGGGAATTCTAAATCTAAAAGAGGAGGACTTTACTACGAAAGTGATATTCCTCTTCAAGAACTGAGTGGGGATCAACTTAAAAAACTAGAAGAAAATTCTTATTTCGCTTTATTAGATTTAGAAGGAGAAGGTTTTAAATTAAAGATTAAAAAGAAACTTCCAAAACCAGGGAAAAATGAAAAAAAGATAGATGGAAAATTCTGTCAATTAGAAGTAGATGAAAAGTTTTATTTAAAAATAAAAGAAGACTTTTTTTGGGATGTTCCAAATGCTAAAAAAATCAACATTAAACATAAGGTAATTATTGATAGCATTATTATGCCGGAGGGTGAAAAAGACTTTTCTAAGATTAGAGAGCTTGCTAAAAGAAAAGGAAAAATAATTAGAGAAGTTGAGATAGACGAACAAAAGACAACAAAAGAGTATGAACTTGAAGCTTAGATTTTCTACTCAATTATTTCAAATTCACCTGATTTTATTCTTGGAAAAGTAAAGAATTTAGAAGAATGATTAGGAAATCCAAATTCTATACTATAAATATATTTAGCCGGAGGAAGGACCCCAGGATTAATTGTTGTTGATTCTATTCTACTAGAATAGTGTGTCTTTCTCTTCTTTCCATAAATGTT
>SDBV01012636.1_pt1 | contig 10809 bp, 10 predicted proteins | sample 2277081 | NCBI WGS metagenome assembly SDBV01 (sample SAMN10402039, study PRJNA504765) | marine sediment metagenome | isolation source: marine sediment core GS10_PC15, 223 cmbsf | place: Arctic Ocean: Southern Knipovich Ridge | collected 2010
TTTGTTCCCGGCAGATCCTGTGAAATATGGGATTTTATCGCTGATTTGGTTGGTATTATCATTTTTGCCGGTTTGTCGGCATGGATAAATAGATTACCTGATAATACCGCTGACAAGTCGCAAATACATCGAACAAACTCGTAAACTGTCAAAATCTTCTATAAATTATATAAATTGAAACCTTTGAATCAATCATATATGATCTTAAAGCTCTCTCAATACAGCCCCCCATACCCCCCGAAGGAGGGCAAAAAACACCAAAACGGCACGATAAGTCCCCCTTCGGGGGATTTAGGGGGCATAGCAGGAAATAAATCAAAGGTTTCAAATTCTTAATTGCGCTTTTCCGAATATTGAATTATCATTATTGATAATAAGTGATTTAATCGTAGTCTATTTCAAAAATTATAAACATAATTTTCCATATTTCCATATTATAAAAAAATGGCTGTTATTACAAAATACATAGAATACTCAACAAACGGAAATGCCGAATCAGTGAATATTACACCTGATTTAAATGTGTCCCTCGAAGAAACCGGACTGAGCGATGGGGTGCTTACAGTATTTGTACCCGGAGCGACAGGAGCATTGACAACTGTAGAGTTCGAACCCGGACTTATCGAGGACTTAAAAGAGTTATGGGAGAAAATAATCCCATCGGCAAAAACATATAATCATGACAGGGCATGGGGAGACGGCAACGGCCATTCACATGTGCGTGCTTCTCTTTTAGGCCCGTCTATTTCGCTGCCGTTCTGCTCGGGTGAATTCACTCTCGGTACATGGCAGCAGGTAATTTTTATTGATTTCGATGTCCGCAAACGTTCCAGAAAACTTGTTCTGCAGTTTATGGGGGAATAAGGTTAGTAATTAATGCTTTAATTAAATATCCATGGTGAACGATGGGAATGAACGAACAGGATAAACTCAAAAAAATAATCTTTCTGACCAACGAGATTTCCGAGGTAAAGGATCTGGATGTCCTTATGGACCGGATTCTCAAGACAGCACGGGAATTCGTTAACTGTGATGCCGGTTCAATCTATATCAAACAGGAAGATACCCTTTTATTCAGTTACACCCATAACGATACGCTTTCAGGAAGATTACAGCCGCATGAAAAACTTATTTACAGCACATTTTCGGTTCCCATAAACCATAAATCAATTTCCGGTCATGTCGCCACAACAGGTGAAATTCTCGATATTGAGGATACATATGAACTCGACGAATCAATGCCGTTCAGTTTTGATAAAAGCTTCGATGAAAATACTCATTACAGAACAAAATCCATACTAACAGTACCGCTAAAAACCAGTTCAGACAAAATCATCGGTGTCATGCAGCTTATCAATGCGATGGATTCGGACGGCAATGTTATAAGTTTCAAGAAAGAAATGGAACCATATGTCCTCTATTTTGCCAATAGCGCTGCCGGAGCTCTTGAACGTGCCCAATTAACACGTACTATCCTCCTTCGCATGATTAAAATGGCTGAGCTGCGCGACCCGAAAGAGACAGGAAGCCATGTAAACAGAGTTGCCGGGTATTCGCTGGAGATTTACGAGGCCTGGGCAAGAAAAAAAAATATTCCGCAGGATGAAGTTGACAAAACCAAGGATATATTACGCATGGCTGCAATGCTCCATGATGTGGGAAAGGTTGCCATATCCGATCTGATTTTGAAAAAACCCGCCAGATTTACCGAAGAAGAATATGAAATAATGAAAATGCATACGGTGTATGGGGCCATGTTGTTTATTGATTCCACATCCGAACTCGATAATGCTGCAAGAGAAGTTGCTTTAAACCACCATGAGCGTTTCGATGGGAAAGGTTATCCGGGGTATGTCGATCCCGCAAGTGGGGAACCTATTCCCGGGCATACCGACAGCGAAGGGAAACCTCTGCCAAAAAAGGGCTATAAAATTCCACTTTTAGGCCGTATTGTTGCTATTTCCGATGTTTATGACGCTCTTTCCTGCGCAAGGATTTATAAAGAAGCATGGGACGAAGATCGTGTTCTCGAGGTTTTTCATGAAGAAAGAGGCAAACAGTTCGATCCTGAAATGGTGGATGCATTTTTCTCCTGTCTCCCATCAATAAAAGCTCTGGCGGACCGTTATCCCTGAAAAAATTTATAGCCTTATTAAAAATATAACATTGAATTAACGAGGCCTGGATATCCGCGGTCGACTTTCACCCCCAATATTGAAGTTATTGTATAAATAACTAATAATAATACTCTTTGACAGGATAACAAGATGGACTCGATTATATTAATCCTGTTATACTGTCTAACAATCTTTTCTTTCAAAATAAGAAATAAACTCTCAAATATTATTTAAAATCTACTGATACTCATTTATGCCAATGATTTCGGAGGAATAGAAATGGAAAGTAGATGTGAATTTCTAAAGACTGCGACGGCCGGTGGAATAGCCGGTATTATCGCCTCTAAAACCGCACCCGCATACACAGCGGACATGACTTTATTAAAGATCGGTCAGCTTGGACTGGGCGGCCATAACTTCGCCCTTCAATTCAACCGTGATATCTATAAAGACCTTATCAGATGCAAACCATACGCCTTCTGGGATGATGAGCATGATGTTGCCGAGAGGTTTATACAGAGAGGGTTCAAAAAAATCTGTGCTACTCCCGAAGAACTTGTCGCAGAATCCGATGTTGTATGCATAGAACATGGTGATTACCGCAGAAGCCTCGAACTTGCCCGCCCTGTTCTCGAGGCCGGTAAACCCGTTTTTATCGACAGACCTTTCACCGCTTCGATCGAAAGCGCTGAGGAAATCGTCCGCATGGCAAAGCATTATAATACACCGCTCATGAGCTGTTCTTCACTGGAGCTTCAACCCGAAATTCCCGATATCCGGCGATGGGTGAAAGAAAACGGGCCGGTGAGGAGTTATATGTGTTACTGTCCCGAACCCATGTTCAACTGGATGTTTCCTCATGTTATAAATTTTGCCCATGCTGCTTTAGGCGGCGGCATCGAGAGCGCTTATTTCGAGGGGGACTATATAGTAGAAATGGGCGATATCAAAAGCGATGGGAAGAAGTGGTATGATCCTTCCAGGCCTCTGGGTGCTGCTGTGAGCATGCTCACCTATACATCACGCAACGGCGAGCCGCCTATTATCGGCATTAACCATATCGGGCCCGGTCCTGGTCCATACAACCTCTATATCTACGCTGTAAAAGAGAGTAATAATTTTATTGTGGGCAAGCATCTTGACGATCCCAAGATATTTCTGCCGATGTTTCTCGCCCTGAACGATTTTTTTGCGACCGGAATTCCTCCGAGGCCCTACGAGGCTATCCTTGAACAACACCGGGCACATGTCGCGACAGCCGTTTCACAATCGAGAGGACGGAGGGTAAGGCTCGACGAACTCAGTGGGGAAGACAGTCTTCCATATTCGGAATCAGTGAGAGATTGGCTGAAACGATTTGTTTTGAGATAATAATGTAAAAATGGTTATTTTAGCGGTGTTACCTCAAGATCATCGAACCATGTCGTCCCGCCGCCATCCTGCTGAAGTATTATCATAAGAACTCCTGTGACAGGCGGATATGCCGGAGGAGCACCTACCTCGATATCGAGCTTCATCCAATCACTGGTCCCCGTAATTTTCTCTGCGGTTACTATCGGAAGTTTCTGGGGCGGGTGGGGCACATAGTATTGCACTGCAAGGGTTGAACCGCGGCCTGAAACACCTTCGGTTTTAACATAACATGAAATCCTGTAACCCTTACAGGGTGTCCAGGGCTCTGCAAAAAAGCCCTCGCCGTCCCCCTGGAGTGTCTGCCAGCGGGTAAGTCCGTTTTCATTTTTGTCAATTTTAAGGCTGAAGGTGTCTGTTCTGCCGTATGTCTTATCCCATTCCGTTCCGTTCCCCCTAAATTCCCATGTGAACGGGTCTATATTTCCTTTATAATCCTCATCGAGTCTTAATCCCTTATCGAAGCTCGAAATTCTCTCATAAATCGGATAGTCTTCTCTGCCGCCGCATTCTTTTGACCCTAAGGGCGGTGTAACACCTCTTTTCAGCAGATTCTGTACAATGGCATCCGGGCATTGAAAAATTCGAAAATGAATAGAGACCGGTTCAAATAATTCATCCGGTGAAATACTTCTCGAGAGATGAATGTCATAACCCCACCAGCAAATACTTATGGAGGACTTCGCCGCGGTTTCACCGATAAACTGAATAGCCGGATTCCCGTCCGGTTCATAGGCAGTCAAAAACATGCCGCCGTCCTTAAGCCGGATACCGTCCTTTTGAGCTTCCACCATATCAGGCACATTTTCAGTGGAAAACTGGCTTTCACTTTCAAGTTTTATTCCGCCCTTATGAGAGGTGATATAATGATTAACAGGAATTACTTTCACTCCGCCGTCTTCGGCCTCATAAACAAAATGCTGATACCGTTTTTTCCACATTCCGGGAAATTCCAGGGCAGGCCCCGGAAAGTCGACATACCACGGATCGGAAAACTCAACAACTGTGGGAGCGCCGTTGAAATATTCGGGGCTGTTAAAAGTAAGTTCATCCTGGAAATCATAGATATAAGATCACTTTTCCTTATCAAAGGTAAGTGTAAGCACACGCTGTAGAGTTACAATCATGAAACAATCCTGTGTGACAAAGGTCACGGTAAGCCGTTCGGTTCCATGTCCCTTCACATCGAGACCTGTTAGCTTGTCGGTAACAATATCACCGCATTTGCAATAGAGCTGGATACCTTCCATAAGCGGATCTCCCCCGGGGGTGAGTTTGATTTTTCTCAGTACCAGCGGTTTTGGAACTTTATTGAAGAACAGGAGCTGTTGTCCGGGCTGTTCGACAGTGCGGTTTTCAAACATCGCTATTGGAATATCACCATCGTATATCCACTGTTCGGGATTTACAACTCCGCCGCGGATCTGCCATGTGAAGAATGGTGTATAACTTCCGCCTGCATGCACAACCTCAGACATGAAACATGAATATGAGAGTAGTAAAACGGAGACTGCTGCCGATATGGAAATTGTTTTTTTCATTTGGTGTATCCTTAATTACATCACCCGGATTGTTTGATTGTTTATTGTAATATATTATTTTAATCTAAATTGAGCTATTAAGTTTCAGGGACAGCCCCCACGGTTGCCCGAAAATAAGGGTAGGGAGGCTGGCCCTGCCCATACGAGAATTGTCTAACCGGTTAAAAAATAAATAGAAGAAGGATTGGACTATAATAAAAGATGCCGAAACAAAAAACCGATAATAAATTTCAAAAAAACTCTAATATTTATTTTTTTTAAAATGCTTATTTGAGTAGTGTCACCTCAAGGTCATCGAACCATGTCGTCCCGCCGCCATCCTGCTGAAGTATTATCATCAGACATCCGGTTTCCGGCGGTGGAGGTGAGCCAACCTCGATCTCAAGTTTCGTCCAGTTAGTTGTACCGGTGATTTTGTCTGCAGTCACTATGGGGAGAGTTTGGGGTGAATTTGGTATATGGTACTGTACTGCGAAGGTTGATCCACGGCCTGAAACAGCCTCTGTTTTAACATAGCAGGATATCCTGTATCCTTTACAACCTGTCCATGGTTCGGTGAAATAACCCTCGCCATCGCCCTGGAAAGTCTGCCATCGTGTAAGGCCGGTGTCTTTTCTCGATATTTTCATGCTGTACATGTCAGTCCGCCCGAATGTCTTGTCCCATGAAGCGCCCACACCGTTTTTTGTCCAGGGGAATGGGTCGATATTTCCATCATAGTGAGCATCAAGCGGCAATCCTTTGTCGAAACTCGAAACCCTCTCATAGATAGGGTATTCCGGGTCGCCGCCCCATTCTTTTGGCCCCAAAGGAGGAGTAATGCCTTTTTTCAGAAGACTTTGCACAGTTTTATCGGGACACTGGAAAATTCTGAAATGAAAAGGGATAGGTTTAAACAGCTCATCCGGTGTAACACTCCTTGACAGATGAAAATCGTATCCCCACCAGCAAATGCTGATTGAGGATTTTTCCGCAGTATCGCCTACAAACTGTATTGCCGGATTACCATCAGGTTCGTAAGCGGTCAAAAACATTCCATCTCTTTTCAGTTTTATCCCGCCTTTATGAGATGTTGTGAAATGATTAACAGGAATTACCTTCACACTGCCATCCGCGGCCTCATAGATGAAATTTTGATAACGATTTTCCCACATCCCCGGAAATTCAACTGCCGGTCCGGGACAACCTGCAAACCAGGGATCGGTAAATTCAAATCCGGTAAGCGACCCATTGAACAGCTCCGGACTATTAAATTCAAGTTCTCCCTGAAAATCATATATATAAGATTCTTTTTCATTATCATAAGTAAGAGTAAGCACACGCCGTGAAGTAGCCACTTTCCACTTATCACTTGTTATAAAGGTTACGACGAGCCTTTCAGTCTCCTGACCCTTAATATCAAGACCGACAAGTCTGTCTGTGATTACCGCACCGCTTTTGCAGTAGAGTTGAATGCATTCGATTAGCGGATCACCAGCCGGAGTCAGCTTGACATGTCTCAGTACTATCGGTTTCGGGACTCTATTGAAAAACATGAGCTGTTGTGCGGGCTGTTCTACAGTACGGTTTTCAAACAGGGCTATGGGAGTATCTCCATCGTAAATCCATTGCTCGGCATTAACAACTCCTCCCCGGACCTGCCATGTAAAGCGAGGCGTATGGATATTTTCACCATAGGAAACAGCAGTCATCATTATGAGAAAAAGAAAAGTCGAGGGGATTATAAGAGCACATTTCTTTATTATTGTTTTCATTAGATTTATCTTTCCTTATGAATATTAAAAAATAATAATTTGAGGTTTTATCTTAATTAATCAAAGCATAAATTGAATATAAGATATGAAAACAACTTGACATATCATAAAACAAATTTTATTTTCTTGAGGTGTGGGGCTATAGCTCAGCTGGGATGAGCGCCTGACTGGCAGTCAGGAGGTCGTCGGTTCAATCCCGACTAGCTCCACCAATAAAAACAATAACTTAGACAAATTCATTATATCACCTCCCCTATATGAAACCCTATATGAAATCCATTCATTATTCCAATCCAATTTTCAGGGCCCTTTCCACATTATCATGTGCATAGAGTTCCGTTGTTGATACCTTAGTGTGGCCAAGATATTTTTGAATATCTCTAATATCAGCACCCTTCTCTTTGGCAAGGGTCACGAACGTATGGCGCAAGGAATGAAGATGCAGATCCTCTGCGAGTCCGGCTTCGCGTAATAGTTTCTTTGTCCAGTGCGTGAACGTGTTAGGTCTACACACGTTGAAAGGTGTTGGCGAATGTGGGTATGTAATTAAAAAGTATACAAAGTCTCCGATCACTTCAACCGGGATTTCCCGGGTATCCTTGTGTTTGTCTTCGGACTTGATATTGACGACCTCGTAGCGTTTATTCTTTATATCAACATTTTGCCGTTCAATTGACAGGACTTCCGAACGTCGCCTTCCCGTAAAAATCGAAATTCTCAAAAGATGTTTAAGATTTTTATTCTTGCACCCATTGATTACAGTCATGAAATGTTTTGCTTCTTCCAATGTCAAGGACTGTTTCTTCTTTTTAACACGCAATCGTTTGAATCTACTGAGTGGATTTCTATCCAGCTTGCCATTAATCACAAGTCTCTCAAACGCCGCACGTAAATGTGTCAGATATACATTGATACCGGCATTTCCAGTACCTTGCTTTTGCAAATACTCCGACAGATCATCTCGAATTGATCGATTAATTTTATATACACTATAACCACAACTGTAAACTTCCCGGAGATATTTGAAAGATAACTTATAGAGGCCCCTTGTACTTTCAGAAGCATTATCGATTTCGAGTTGGCGTTTGTTATAATCTTCAAACCAATCAATCGAATACTCAGCAACATGTTTTGTGCCTGTCTCATCATCAATAATACTCCGGACATATTCTTTTGAATATTCATCTCGTCGAAAACCTGTAGAACGTCTTACCTCCTTACCCACTTCATCACTAAAATAGCGTGCATGCCAATACGGATTACCTGTCAACTTAAAAAGCTTGAATTTTTGTTTTGATTTTGGACGCCCCATGATTTTTCCCTCCTGTTTTAGTGTTGACTTTTGCATCCAAATAACTTCTTAAAAATCTCATCAGTGGATGGCTCATTACTATTTTTCATCTGTTTTTGGGATGTTGTTTTATTGTTATACAATTCAGGATCATTTTTTAAAAACCACAACAAATTATTTGTAATCTCACACATCATGGTTTCTCTATCCCATTTTGTCTTATTAAATTTCCTACCATTAATTAAGTAATAATCACCAAGATCAATTTTAGTAATTTTGTTTTTTTTCTTTTTCTTCGCAATGTATGTCATTTATCCACCTCCTTTAATTACCAGATAAGCCAGTTATTATACCTACCTAGTAATTGAGAATTTTTTTTATTTTTTCCCCAGTAAGGTCTTATTTACTTCACAGATTAATTCAGAAACATTAATAACTTGAACACTTATCCAATTTGATGATTTTTTTATGATATTGTCCATATTTAATTCCATAACTAGTACAATCTTTGTGATTGGTTTTTTTTTCAAAGGTTTGTTCGGAATTAGACAAACAAGATATTTATAGCTTATCATAAGTGTTTTTGGCGACCATCTTGTTTGTTTATATGACCATGAATAATAGAACTTACATGCTGACTCACGACTTAAACCAAGCCATAATAACTTTTCAAAAAGAGCTATACCATATAAATCCCATTGACTAAAAGCGTTACTTGTCCCTTTGCCTTTTGCTTTGTGAATGCTAGGATATATATAATCATGATTAATCCAATCTTTCAGTCGTTCTCTTGGAATGCCTAATATTCGAGAAACATCATAGGTTGAATAACTCATTACAAGCCCTCAATATCTAGTTAGGTGTTATACCTCCCTTATTATAATATATTTTTCTCTTTTGTCAAGTATTTATTTATTGTTTTTTAGAGTTTTTTTCATACCACATAAAACTGAAAATATCAAAGAAAAAGCAATAAAATACAATTCACATCTTACCAGAATATGCACGAAACTGTACGTCGTTAGAACCTCTTAGTCACTATTGCCTGATATCCTAACATTTATTTTGGATCAACTTTTCGTAGGCAGGTCAATCTTTTTATTAATAATCATTAATTTGATAGTTTGACCACAATTGACCTGAAAAATGTTCCATATAATAATCTTTTTCATAAAAATTTGCAGAAATAATTATATCTCCATGAACTAAAGATACACTCATTTGTTCAACAATTATAGTTGATGGTGTTACCCATAATGCTTCACGTTTTAAATATCCCATTCTTATATAAGTATCATAGTGAAACATACTTTCTTTGTCAATATATTCAGCATCTGTCCATATCCAAATATTATATTTAGGCTCACCATAGACTTCCTCGATATCATAGTGTATATTATTTGAATTCATCCAATAATTGCGCTCATAATAATCAGGTTCTGATTCATGGTAAGTTGTGTGTACAAGTTTATTATCTTTAAATGAGTAAGAACGCATATAAGTAAATGGATAGAATCTGGAGAATTCCCGGCGAAACCAATAATTGAGTATGGTATCATTACCATTCGGACCCATCTGATATCCATGTTCATGTTTTTTTACATATTCTCTACTGCAACCCCAGGGAAAATCTTCAAAAGTATGATTTACTGGTGATTGATCAAGCAAACTATAAAAAGAACTACAATTCATTGATAATAATAATATTATTATACTACCAATAATAAATTTTCCCATTTTCATTTTTTTTCCTCCAGTTAAAAAGTTATGAATCAATATTATCATTCCACTGATATTGAACTTATCTCATGACCGCATTCACTGCATTTAATAAGTGACATGATATAACCTCCTTTGATGAATCGAATTAATCCCTATTGATGCATCAAGTTAATCCAATGCTTATAACAGTAGTGTTGAAAAAAGAGAATCCGTAATGATTCAATTTTTACCTTCTATAATAAGTGAATATATTTACATATACAGCTTTAATATAATTAATGTTTCTTTGAAAAAAAAGAAAAATAATGATACTTATAGTCTGTAGACTTATTTAATGCAATATGCATTATTATAATTTATGAAGAAAATACTACTTAAATACGGGAATAGAGTAAGAGCTTTGAGGAATGAGAGACACCTCAGCCAAGAAAAGCTTGCGGAAATCTGTAACTTGCACAGGACTTATATAGGTTCTGTTGAGCGGGGAGAGAGGAATATTAGTCTTAAAAACATTAAGAAAATTGCGGATGCGCTGAGTATTCCGCTTTCTGAATTGATGGATTTATAGATTCATATATAAATCCTCTACGAGACATAACCATTATTATGTTTTAGTTTGTCACTCCTAACTGTAGTATTATTTTATGCAAGAGAAAACTCCCATAAACATAGCATTCTTTAATTATTTCTATTGAGTGTATATTCCGAAATCTTCCTATACTTTTCAGATTTTTGAAGTGTGTTGCTTTGTGATCCGATTACAAAGTGCCAGATAACTCCTGAATTAAGTTCTAGATAGGCCGGAATAGGCATTTAATGTTTCATGATCAACGACAATTATAAAGTTTCTCCAACGACAATTATAATTCCCCTTTTTTATAGATGTAAGTTGTTTTTGTTTCCCTCCCCCCTGGGGTACCCCAGGGTAGCGTTATTGCTATATATTATTTATCCTTTTGAGCTTGTTCGATCCG
>SDBV01012637.1_pt1 | contig 10809 bp, 9 predicted proteins | sample 2277081 | NCBI WGS metagenome assembly SDBV01 (sample SAMN10402039, study PRJNA504765) | marine sediment metagenome | isolation source: marine sediment core GS10_PC15, 223 cmbsf | place: Arctic Ocean: Southern Knipovich Ridge | collected 2010
TCTTCAGCTTCTAAAACCTCGTACCCATCATTTTCAAGAACGTCTCGATAAATACGCCGGAATCCTGCTTCGTCTTCAATAATTAAAATGGTCCCCTTGTCCTTTTTATTCATATGTTTCTTTCCCTTGAAGCGTAAGAAATTTCTCGCTAACTATTTTACCGTAAGGATAGTCAGTTGCTCTTTCCGCCCAGTCCTGCCATTTAAAATCAGAAGGAATTTCAGTAATAACAAGCGATAGTCCTACTCCTTCTGTTAATACCATTTCTGGCAGCAACCCAGTTTCTTCTCCTCTCGCTACCACTTCTTTATATTCTTCCGATTCTTTCAATTTATAATCTTTTGACTGAAATACTATTCGGGACAATTCAATGCCGAAATCTTTTCTTTCTTCAGCGATTGACCAAGTTGGAGGGTATTTCATCTCATACCCCAACTTTTCGTCTCCATAACCCTCCCAGAAGTATTCCCTGATGTTCTCTAAATGCTCTTCGTAAGTTATAGCAGGATGAATTTGTCCCTCGCTGTCGTGCAAATAGTAAAGGTAATCGCTGGGTTGGTCGCGGACTATCGCCTCCATTGCCGCTAATCCTGGATTGCAGATTGGGGCCGGCGGTTTCCCTTCGTGGAGATAGGTATTATAGGGAGACTCTATTTTGTATTCTTCTGGCGTTACCGGTCTCCACCACCTGCCTGGCTCTCCGACGATATATTGAATGGTTGCATCTACCTGTAAAGGCATTGGTTTGAGCAATCTGTTCCAAATGATCCCCGCTATCAATGGCATTTCTTCTTCTGAGGCTGCTTCTCTTTGGATTATGGAAGCCAGGGTGATGGCTGTATCGTGCCGGATGTTTGCTTCGGTAAATTCCTGAAGCACCTTTCCCGCTTTTTCATTGAATTGGTTTCTCATCCTTTTTGCCACTACTTTGCCGGCCTCTCCGCTCTGCGAAAAATTAAGCAAGTAAGTGTCGGGGAATAAATATCCTTCTTCAGCATAACTTAAAAATTCTTCTTTCGTGTTGTCCGACCAATAGAGCTTTTCTTGTAGTATCTTAGCAACCTCTTCCTTCCGTAATCCTTCCGGCACTGCCACCCAATTCTGGTATTTAAACCTTACAAGAGTATTTGCCAAACTCCAGACATTCATAGTTTTTGAAACCTTGTATGCCCCTGGCTGTATCTTTCCTTCCCATCCTTTCTTTTTTAAAACGAACCTGAAGGCCCACTCGCTTCTTATATAACCTTGCTCTTTTAATTTAGGGATCAATTCTTCTTCTGTTGTGCCAAGATTGATAACTATTCTTTCCATTTCAAATTCTCTTTCTGGCCCTGAGAATAGAAAATAATATATCCCTACAGGAATTCCTATCACCAAGATTATCCCACCTGCAATTGCGATTTTCTTATTTCTGGTCATAGTTGCGGAATTTTACATCCTTTAAGAATTTCGGTGTCGGGAGAAATATTTCTGTTTTCATCTACATCGTAGCAATAGCCATTTTCGCCTTTGTAAACTCTGTATGTTTTCTTCTCTGCGGTTATGGTTAGGTAATTTACGAAGGTGAATTCCGCATGTGGGTTACCAAGAAATTCTCTTATTGCTTTAATATCGTTTTCTAAAAGTTCGATTTGTTCCTCTCCAGCCTTAAACTCTATTTTGTCTTCTTCATTAAATGAAGGTATGAAAAAATCGGGATTATAATACCATTTCATATTCGGGTCTTTCAGTTTTTTCTCTATGCCGATTAAACACTCCTCGCACCCTTCCGGACAGATATCACAACCGTTTATACAAACCGTACAGGGATTATCTACAATAATTTTACTGGGGAATAATACCTTGCCCCAGAATGTTGCAAAGTAGCCGCCCTCACAACTTGCAATATATCTACCGAATGGAAACCAGTTCACATTGTAATCGCAAATCAAATTGCCGTCTTTATCAATTGTGCCATCAACTCCAGCCCGTTCCTCAAATACTCTATCGTGCAAGCTTTGATTGTTTAACCAAGGCGCCCACGCCAGCATAACGACAATAACAGAAAATATTGCGATTATGATTTTTTTATTCCCGGTCATAATTTATGTTTTTCGAAAATTCACTCGGTAGCCATTAGGATTTCACCGCATTTTTCTTCGGCGGCTATTGCTAAATCAATTATATCGTCAAGCTTCGGTTCAACGGCGGCCAATTCTTCTCCGTTTTTAAGCTTTGCGCCCACCCTTCTATCGTGTGTCTGCCAAACGCTTTCCACCTCGCAATTAGTAATCGCTTGTTCAATAGCCGACCATTGCGGAGCATCTGGACAAAGCGCAAATTCACAGTCGGGACCTACACGGCCAACATAGGAGCCGCCCGGACAAAGCTTGGCGTCCTGGGTGCAGGCAACCGACTCTTCGCCGCCAATTAAAAACCTCAGGCCAAACCAAACCCCAGTCAAAACAACCAATAAAACAATTAAAATAATAAATGTCTTCTTCATATTTTCATTCTACCAAAAAACCGCCTTCTCCTCCACAGGCGGACAAGTTGGCGATTTTTTTATCGAACTTTTCAAAATAGGCCTCTCGGTCGGCCTCGATACTGTGCTGACTGGTGCTGCGGGGCTTGGACGACGTTAGAACCTATCTTTTGACGGTTTGAACGTCTTTCCGTGTCCAGGAATTATATAATCTCCTATCTCTAAGAGCTTTTTACGGCTCTCAATGAGTTTTTTCACATCTATCTCTTCTGGATGAGCCGGATCGGCTTTTTCAATGTTTATTTCTTGTTTCTCATCGTCCATCCACCAAAAGACATCGCCTGCCACAACATAAGTTCCTTCCTCGGTAGGCACAATTAACGAACAATGCTCTGGCGAATGACCAGGTGTTTGAATTATTTCTAAATTAGTTTCTGGGATTTTGTTATTATGTTCGGTTTGTTTATCGCCATCGTAAATTTCTTCGGGGTTTAGAACTTTGGCATTCTCAAAAATACCAGTCAATAGAGTATGATCAGTATGTCCGTGTGTTAAAAGGACAAAATCTATATCATTTGGTTTTAAGTTATTTTTTAATAACCCCTCTATTAACTTATCCCTATTACAGCCCGGGTCAACTATTATGTTTTTACCATTGCTTTGAACAAGTGTAACGGTAGAACTTGCCAACCAACCGCTTTCTATTTGTTTTGCGTAACCTTGAATTAAAACTTTTACTTTGTTCATATTTTATTTTTATCTAAAGTCTTCTTCACAAGCTCAAATATATCTTTATGTCCGTCTGAATTCGGATGCACCCCATCTATCAATAACCTTTTATAATCAGATTCTATCCATTTCTCAAAAATGTCAACAAAAGGAATATCTTTTTCTTTACAAATAGATTTTATAACTTCATTGTATTCTTTGATATATTCGTTTTTGTAAGATTTATCTGTGTTCCAGGGAATTGGAGTTGTCTGTGCTTCGTCAACAGGAGTTAATCCAATAAAAATAATCCTTGAAGAAAACTTTCGGGCAATACTTATTATTTTTTGGATATTTTCTTTTATTTTCTCTAATTTAATGTTCAAATCGTTTTTACTATGAATAAACAGAGAGTCATTTATACCGATTGCAAAGATAAATGTTATTTCTCGATCTTCTTTTAGTCTTGCTTTAGTCTCTGATTCTAATCTTTCTAATAAGCCATCTGTTGTCTCACCTGAGACTCCAAGGTTATATATTTCAACCTCAAAATCACTCTCTACTTCTAAGAGGGTTTTTAATCTACCAACCCATCCTCCGCCATCCGGATCTACGGCACCCCAAGTAATACTATCTCCAAAAGCTAAAATTTTTGACATAGAATTGCTATTTTTTAATTCTATCAAAAAATCGCCAATAAGGCGATTAGAATTCAATAACGCGGCTCGGTCTCTCGAACCGCGCCCAAGGCAGCTGGCATCCTCGGTCTAGAACCAAGGTTTTAAGGGAGATTTAGAGGGTTTTGGGCGTGTTCCACTGACGCGTCTCGGTCGGGCCTTTTTAAGCTAAAATGGAACAAATGGAACACGGAAAGGGGGTGTTCCGAATGGAACAGTACGGTGTCTCACTTTTTAGTATTTTATTCGGGAAATGAGACAAATGAGACAGTGCTTAGGGGTATATTTTGGTGTCTCATTTTGATCCTCTTCCTCATGATCCATCCACAGAAACTGACTGTGCAAGATCGTGTAATGCTACATATATTGTTTCTGTGTCTACCCTTTGCGGAGAAACACCATCGGGAAAAGAATTAAGCAATCGAGGTCTATCCATCAATCTTTCATCAAGTAAAACGGCTATTCCTGTATCTGTAGATTTCCGTATAAGTCTTCCAAATCCTTGTTTTAACGCTATTGCGGTTAACGGCTCATAATATTCCATAAAACTATCTTTTCCCATATTTTCTAATTCTTGCCTACGAGCTTTTAACACTGGGAGTCCTGGCATACGATATGGTATTTTATAAATAAAGATACTTCTTAATGACGTCCCTGGCACATCAATTCCCCTCCACAAACTTTCAGTTCCAATTAATACGGAATCAATATCGTTCTTAAAATCCCTTATAACGGAACTTACAGATCCCTTGGATTGTCGCAAAAGCCGAATACCATGTTGAGCTAATGGCTTATCAAGCTTTTCGTAAAGCATATTAATTTGCTTGTAGCTCGTACAAAGGATTAAAGTACCTCCATTTGAAGCTATAATTGCTTTTTCAAGGAATTCTATACACTTTTCAAAGTGTGTTTCTCTGTTCTCGGAATATGAAATTCCCTTTGGGAGAAAAAACTTAACTTGTTTTTTATAATCAAATGATGATTGAAGAGCTTGATAACTAATTTTATCCCGAGCGATAAGGTTTGTTCCGCATCGATTTGAAAAAAATCCCCAACCCTTATTAACGGTAAGCGTCGCAGAGGTAAGAACTACGGATAAAAAATTATCGTATACATATTCTTTAAGGAAAGAGGCTACAGAAAGTGGAGCCGCCTTAATATATATGCCCCCTTCTGAACGTTCAAAATACTTCACGTAATTCTCGTTATTTTCTACGATAATATTTAGTGATTCAACAATTTTCTTGATTACATTCGCTCGTACTATCAATATCTTACCTGTTCGAGAATTGGGCAATTCCCCTGCAAAGACATCAAGAGTATTTGCGATGTCTCGCAACCTAAATCTTAAATCTATTAAAGTATCAAACATATCTTTTTTAAAAGACAATGTATCTGGAATTTCATCAAATAATGAATACATAGTTGGTTGTTCTTCACTAACATTAGATACAAGCTGCGGAAGAATCTTATCGAATAAAGTACGAATAGAAAGCTTTAGGTCACCCTCCTTGTCTTCAAAACTTTTAAAAAGGGCACTATTAGTATCTCGAAGAACATTTTTTAATAACAAAATAGACCCCTTTTTCCCGTAAAGTTGCTCTAAAACCAGTTCAAGGGCACCCCTTGAAATACTATGTTCCCATGCTGATGTAGCATCATCTTCTAAGTGATGTACTTCATCGAAAACAATAAACTTTGATTCTCCAGGAAACACAATATGGCTGTACTTTTTTTCTTGTTCCTCCTCAACGGGATTTTCAGATTGTTCTTCTAATATAATTCCGGATAAAGTAAGCGCATGATTAACAATGACTAAATCCGCGTCTTTTGCACGAAGACGTGCTTTTGCTAAAAAGCATTTTTGAGCATCATAAAGTTCGCATGTTTCTTTGTGGCAAAGTTCGTCAAGATTACAAATTTCCAGTTCTATTTTTTTAGGTATTCGTTCTTTAAACCAATACGGTAATTCATCCCAGTCACCTCTTTCTGTTGTAAGTACCCATGACGAAAGAAATAAATATGCAAGCGGCGATGTAAATTGCGTACCAGTCTTGCCAAATTCATAAAGTGAACGTTGCACTAATGCATCAATAATTTCATCTTCAAACTCTGAAAATTTTTGAAGGCACACATAGTTCTTTTTCCCTTTTAAAAGAGCGACTTTCAAGTCGGGATTAATGGTATTTTTCATATGCGGGATTTCTTTGAAAAAAAGTTGATCCTGCAAAGCTTTAGTATGCGTTGAAATTATAACCGGAATGCCATTTTGTAAGGCAAATAAAAGCGAGGGTACAAGGTATGCCTTTGATTTGCCAGTACCCGTACCAGCTTCTATAACCACATGTTTACTCTCATTAAATGCTGATGCTATAAAACCAGCCATCTTTTTCTGCTCAGGACGATCCTCCGAATAATCTTCTGGACCTGACAATTGGCTTGTATAAACAAAGTTTCTTTCGACTTCATTTAAGTCTATTCCCTTAGTTTCAAGAGTAAGCATTTCTTGACCTGCTTGTTCCTTGCGATAAGGAACGTAGGCAGCAACAAAATCTGAAATTCTCTCAATAGGTTTTGCCTCTCCAGGTAAAAAATTTGCCCACCACCATTGAATCCGACGCGTCAAATACAATAACGCTTCTCGATGCTCTTTAGGTTTTTTCTTGTATTCTTCGCGTAATTTTTTAATTATTTTGAATTCAAACTCACAATCTCCAAGAGCTCTATGGGAAATAGAGCCAAGAGAAAACTGTTGCGCTAGAAAATTCACGGAATGCCCCCCTAAATTTGTAGGTAAAACAAAAAAAGCGAATTCCATTGAATCGTATTTCTCGTTAAACTTTAAACCGTGACGTTCAAGCATGGGAAAATCAAACGAAAATCCATTATGCGATACTACTGGTCTTTTATTTATAAAATCCTTAAGTTCGGTTATCACGTCCGATAAAAGAGGGGCATCACATAGCATTTTCTCTGTAATTCCGGTGATCCGTTTTGTTGTTTCCGGAAGAACATCTTCGTAACGAATAAAAGATGAATATTTATCCTTAATAACATTATTCACAACGAGGATCGCGCCCACCTCTATAATAGAAGAACGTTCTAGGTCTAAACCAGTTGTTTCTATGTCAACAATTACATATTCCACTTTCTCTAAATTTCCTTTTTTATTTTTTATCATATATTTTTCTCTTTTTATTCTTCTCCCAAATAGAAATTTAGCTTATTTTACCAAGAACCTTTAAAAATAAATATCGACTATTCCTTCCAGTTAATGCTTTGGCACCCGCATTTACATGAGATTTGATTCTTTCCTGGCACAATATTATTCTTATTTACTAATTTATGTTTTTTACATACGAATATGTTTTGAAACCCAAAAATCTTCTTTATTGTTTCATCAGTATCGCCTAAACTATCAAAATCTGGATTATGATGAGATGAAGCGGTCATAATAAAATTAGAAACCTCTAAATCTTTATATTGTTTACTGTCCACAATATCGCATTTATGGTTTTTGAGCGTGTTTGTAAGAAATGGAAATAGTTCGCCTATTGTTCTTCTTTCGTTCTCTAAACCAAGTCTAAATGGAAGTCTGACTTCAAGTGCTATACAAATCTCTTTTAGTAATCCTTCGACATAGATTCTCAAATCATTGCCTACTTTTTGGCCTTTTTTATGTTGTTCAGCGATATCTTCTAATAAATTTCGTTTTGTATCTTTGAAGCGTATGCCGTTTTCAAAACTCCAAGCTACTTCTTTAAAAACCCAGTTTGGGAATTTTCTCTTTATCATATGATACCAATATTCCTCATGCGTCAATAATAATATTTGATAATCTCCGAATTCTTTTTCTATTAGCTCAAGCAGCCTTAAACGATAATTTTTATCAAAACTCACTAGTACATCATCTAATATGAAAAATTTATTTGTTTTATTAAATTTCTTTACTGCGGCCAAAAAGAAAGCTATGCCTAAGCTGTTTAATTGAGATTCACTCAAAAATTTTCTTGGGGGAGATGCCTCAACACCGTAAAACTCTAGAGAAAATTCTATCCCTTCTTCTCCAACAACTTCTAGTTTAACATTCTTAATACGATCTTTTTCGTTTAATAAACAAAAGTAATTATTTACATCGGCTGATAGCGCTTCTAAGATTTTTCTCATTGTTGAATTTTGTAAATCGAGAAGTTGTGTTTCAATTTGTCGCATATTTGCAATCAATAATTTCGAAGTCGAAATTTCTTTATTGTATTTTATATTTTCCAAAACCAGCTCTTTGCCACGCGTTAAGCTTGAATAAGCGATTTGTCTTTTTTTCTCATCTTCAGTAATAGATAAACCGGAAAGTTTTGAATTAAGATTGGGGTATATTCCCTTGATTGCAACGCCTACTCCTTGTAATGCTACCTCAAGAGCAGTAACGTCGATGGAAATATTGGTAAGAGTTTTAAGGTGTTCATTAATAATTGACATGCTTTCGTTTAAACCTTTTAAGTATGCTTGAAATTTGTCAGCTACATGTGGAATTCTTCTTCCCTTCAATAGTTGTAATACCTCGCCCCATTCTCTTTCATTTTGTTGTATCGAGTTTTGTAATCCTAAAAGATCATGCGATAACACACTTAATTTTTTACGAGTATCTATTAATTTCCGATATCGTTCAATAAGGTGTGCTAGTAACGCTTCGGAGTCTTTAATTGGTTGTTCACACAAAGGACATGTTGTTCTATTTAAGTCAGATTTTAAAACTGTTTCGGCCTGTCGCAATAAACCGTCCAAATTTAGTTTACTCACACTTTCTTTATCTTGAACTAATGCGTTGAAGTCAGTAATCCATCTAGTTATTGCAGATAAAAAGTCCACTTTTTTTTCTAATACAGAAATTTTTGTTTTTAAGTTTTCAAGAATTACTCTTTCCTTAGCACGTTCTGGACTAGGTAAGCGTTGAATGGCCTCTTTTAAAGCAATATCAAATTCATCTAATGTTTTAAGTTCTTTCTCGATTCCAAAAACCTTTAAGAGGTTACTGCTTTTTGAAAGTAATCCAGAAATATCGTTTACTGCTTCACCATAAATTTGTTTGGTCATTATCCCAGAGTTATTTGCCACACGCCCTTGTAGATCTGCCAACCTTGAATCTCGTTCCAATTCATGTAAAGCACCAGATATTGAGGATTTAACATTTATAATTTCTTCATAGCCAACGATTTTAGCAATTTGCTCTTTTTTCTCTCCCTTGGGTTGTGCTAAAAACCAAAGTATTGTATGTTGATTGAGATATAAACGGTCATATTTGGCTTTGTTGTTAATATAATCTGTAAATTCGGGGCTCTTATTAGAGAATATATGTCTTCCTTTATTTTTATCGAAAATTTTGGAAGAATTTAAAGACGGTTTATTAAATACAATATCAACGCTTGTTTCATCATTTTCTGAAGATGCTAAATTAATAATATCTTCATTGGTTATTCCTTCACCAGATAAAAACGCGATTTTATTAGTAAAAAACCATTCGAGGGCTTGTGTGATTGTTGACTTCCCTTCTGCATTATAACCAAATATAGTGCAGTTTTTACAATCAGAACCTAAATCTAAATCAAGTAGTTCTTTTGCGCCACGAAAGTTTAATAGCGAGATTTTCTTAAGTTTTATATCGGGTATACTCATTTCGATTTTTTCTTACGTAACAAATCTAAAACATGTACAATGTGAGTGCGTGTAAAGAGTTTATTTTGCTCCCATAGATCCATAAGAGCTAGCCGTAGATCTTGATCGATGTCTTGATTTTTTGCCAGCTCTTTAAAGTAATCATCTAATATTTCTTTCCCAGTTTTTAAAATATCCTTGCTCATTTTGTTTCTCCAAAAAAATTCCAATCAATTTTAGGAGTATTTATCATTTTTGGCATTTCTTCTAAGCCCCTTTTGTTATTACATATGGGATAAGTTCCATGTTTGCTCGCGAAATCTTCCAAAAAATACGTCTCAATGTATTCAATTTTTTCTTCAATAAATATATGTTTCAAAAATTCATATTCTAAACATGTAAAGCCTAGCTGCCAATTCTGCTTATATCCAATAATGCCCCTATTTCTTGAACGTCCTGCTAAATGATCTTTAAGTCTATTGCCGATGCTATTAATTCGTGATTCACTCATTCCAATATAAATTAATCTCGAGCATCTAAGTGGGTATGGAATAAGAAGATCGTTTAAATAAATAAAATACAACCCAGCTTTTCCCACTAGGCTCGAAAAATTTTCGATATTAAAATTGTTTGTTGTCTCTTTGTTAAATCTAATCACCATAATCTATTTAATAGGTTCTTTTAAAAGGGGTTCGAAATATATATATTATTATATCTCGGTTATGGGCACATGGAAAGAGTAGAATAAGATGTTTTTGATAAATTTTTGGAACAAAAGTTATCAACTGATTGGACCTGGACTCCCTAGAAGGGTAGCGGCATCCTGTCCTTGAAAGGTCGAAACATAAGAATTAACAACCGTTCAAGGGTATGGAACAAACAACAAAAGCACAACTTAATAATCGCCAATCCCCTGTTATAGTAAGTATGCAGTATTGCTTGTATGCTAGAAAATCAACGGAAGCAGAGGACAAACAAGCTCTCTCTATAGAATCGCAGGTAAAAGAGATGCTAGCTTTGGCAGAAAAAGACGACCTCGAAGTGGTAGATATCAAACGTGAATCTCATTCTTCAAAGGAAGTCGGACAAAGAGAGATTTTTAATCAAATGTTGAATGAAATAAAAGAAGGAAAATACAATGGTATTTTAACTTGGGCTCCAGACCGGCTGAGCAGAAATGCCGGAGATTTAGGTTCTATCGTAGATTTAATGGATAAAAAGCTTCTATTGGAAATAAGGACATTCGGGCAAAGATTTACTAATAACCCGAACGAGAAGTTCATGCTTATGATACTTGGCTCACAAGCCAAG
>SDBV01012638.1_pt1 | contig 10808 bp, 10 predicted proteins | sample 2277081 | NCBI WGS metagenome assembly SDBV01 (sample SAMN10402039, study PRJNA504765) | marine sediment metagenome | isolation source: marine sediment core GS10_PC15, 223 cmbsf | place: Arctic Ocean: Southern Knipovich Ridge | collected 2010
TTGCGGCTTCGCCGCGCTATGAACTCCGTGGTTAACAATCCTTCTTTTTGACGCTTCATGCTAAATAAATACTGGAAATATTAGATGCGTTTGCCCTATTGCTCGGCCAATTGCGCTGTGGATCTTCTTGATCTTCGATCATCTGTAACCCAGGAACGTGTCGGATACCGTGCATTTACTCGTTCCTGCGCAAGTGGTCAATTGTTATGTTGTTCTGCTCAATAATGTTCATGCTGTCCTCGCCGTGATTAAACACCAGGTCCAGTATGCACATATATGGCTCGAAACCGTCGAATCGCTGTTTGTAAATCGGATGCTCATAATCCTGAAAATGGACCTTCACCCCTGAATCGCTGAACATGCCGGCATTGACGTAGTCGCGTCCCAATTTTCCGAAAACCACCGCATCACCTTCAAGCTTCTTACAGAAATCCAAAATCAGGGCGTCTCTTTCCGGCATTCGCAGTACCTCGACGTCTTGCAGCCCAAGCGCGCCTCAATTCATAACGAGCTCAAAGAAATCGAACCAGCGTTGCCAATCCGGCGAATCATCTATGGCTTTTCTTGTTTCCACAAATGCCCTGGCGGCTTCCTCAGCACAGCCCTTCTTTTCCCACGCCTTACCGAGATGGTACAGGGCTATCGCATGTCCAGGGGCGACCTCGTGCCCTACGTAGTCGAAGTCGCAAATAGCGCGGTCAATTCTTCCTCCGTTAAGATTCGGATTCTGGACAAAGTTGATCCTGTAGTTTATCTCATGCCACAGGTCGAATATCTCGTCCGCTGTACAATATTCATTTCCCATTGTGTTGTGAAAAAACATGAGATCGCTGAAATCGAAGTTGTCCTCGCGAATTACATCGGCATCAACGAGGTCTTCGTACATTCTGCTGCCCGGCAAAGGTTGGGCCATTGTGACTGCATTCCAATCTAATTCCAATTCGAGCGCCAAATCGCGGGTTTCGTACATCATTTCCCTGGTCTCATCGGGGAAACCTATGATGAAGTATCCGGCTAAATATATCTCAGGAAACTCGCGGAAAATCTGACGCACCTCCTTCAATTTCGGGATACTTATGGGCTTTCGCAGCCAGCGAAGAATGTCTTCGTTGGCCGATTCAATGCCTATCGCTACATACCTGCAGCCGCTGTCGCTCATTGCGCCGATCACGTCGCGGTCAAGCGAACATGCAATCAGGCCGTTCTTGGCGCTCCACTGGATGTCGAGCCGGCGCCGTACAATCTCCTTACAGATGTCGATGCTTCTCTGCTTGCTGTAAGTGAAGTCGTCATCGGTTATGTCGAAGAATCGAATACCAAACTCTTTGATAAGATACTCAAGTTCGTCAACCACTTCGTTTGGCGACCGCATCCTCACTTTGTGACCCATAAGCTTTGGGGCTGAGCAAAACGCGCACCGTCCCCGGCAACCGCGCGATGTCAAAATTGGCGCACAGGGTTTGCCAGAGGCATTAGGCACTGCATGAGCCCCGCCGAATCGGCCGATCCGGTAGTAATCGGCGATATTGAGGGCGTGCCAATCGGGCCATTCCAGGGAATCCAGATCGGCAATCCTTTCAAAATCGATGTTGCCCTCGAAGGTGCCGTTCACACGATAGTGGAGTCCAGGTATCTCGCTGACATTGCCGCCGTTCTCCAGACAATTCAAAAGCTTGGGCAGCGTCTCCTCGCCCTCGTAGGTTACGATGTAGTCTATCTGGTCAACCGAATACAGCGACTCGGGAGCCATTGTTGCGTGGCTTCCCCCTACTACAGTCACCGTATCGGGCCAACTCCGTCTTGTGCGCTTTAGGCACTCAAGCATTCCATTGTAGAAAGCCGAGAACATCATGCTGAGGCACACCACATCCGGTTTTGGAGAGTTTTCTATATACTCATCAAGTGAGCTCATGAAAATCGACACATCGCCGCCGCCGCTGTCTCGCAGCTTGATGATGCCGTCAAAAAAGTTGTCGTATAAGGTAACATCATGCCCGCTTTTGGCTACCGCTGAAGCTACGTAGCCCAATCCAAGTGGTGGATATGCGCCTTCCCCTCCGCGCAGTATTACGGACAGGTCAAAGTCCTTCATGACAAATTGGGGCGGGTTTATCAGAAGAACCTTCAACTCGGAGACCTCCATCAGCGTCGCCGGATGCCGGGAACAATCCTGTGGCATGGTTCCGTGCGATGTTACAGACACAACTCCATCCAACCGCTGAAAAACGGATTGTTCGTCCATTATAGCGAGGCATCATTCTGGCTGCAAACTCAAGCAGGCATTGCTTGAATAGCGAAACACAGCCTCCTATAATTGCCTTGCGATGAAAGGAGCCTATGAACGATACGCCGCTCGGTGATAATCTATCCCAACGCAAGGAAGGGCATCCGGTGGATCTGGAGGCTTTGTCCTTTACTCGATCATGGTTTCAACACCGGGTTTTTGCCGACGCAGTATGGCATTCAGGCATTAACCTTGCCGAAATGAATGAATACGATATTTTTTTGAACGTGCTTCGCGTCCTGTTTGATGATCACGTCAAGAGCGAGGACACATGAAACCTTCCGTCCTGATAGCCAACATGCGTCCAAGCGGCCGAATAGCCCGCGACTTGCTGCGCCGGGTGGATGTCGAATTCGTCACGCTTTTCGAGCGTGGCAGCCAGATGTTGACGAATGAGGGCATAGAACACACCTCGCTGCATGATGTTGACAGGGTCGAACTGGTGGAATGGGCCACTGAGCAAGCCCAACAGAGGTTGGCCGCTATCGAACGAGGCTTTGAAGACGGCGATTTTAGAGCACAGTGGAAGCATTTTGACAATGACACTTGGAGCAACCTCAAGAAAAGCATTCTTGAACCTCTCATGTCAAGCCTGGTTCCGGAATTGGTCGCGGTCGAGCAAGTGACGCGATACGCCTCCCGGGCTGATCTGCACTTGGCGATCGTGTCACCTGATGTACTCGCCGATACGCGGGCGGTCGTCCAGCCCCTCCGTGAAATGGGCATTCCGTCCTTGCACGTCGCCCACGGCATCGGCGGCGGCACGGCCAATTTCGCGGATGTCTTTCCCGCGGATGTGCAAACCGTTTACTCCGAGCGTGAGAAAAAGATACTCGAGAATCACGGGTGTGCGGCCGAACGGATTTTTATCACGGGAAATCCGGATTGGGACCGATATGCCGGCCCGCCGCCTGCGAAGCTTCGTGAAGAAACCTGCAAGCGCTTAGGTCTTGATCCCAACCGGCCCATCATCGTATACGCTGGCGGTTGCGCGGCCATCCTCAGCTTCGCCAATCTTATGATGTCGAACGCGCATCTAGATACGGGCTGGGCCGTTCTTTCAGCATTCGCGGATCTGGAAAAGAAACATCCGGATTGGCAGTTCGTTTTGAGAGCGCACCCCTGGGATCGCGATTTCGCCAAGCAGTTTCCAGGGCGGGCCGCTGAGACGGGCCTGCGCAAGTATACGGTGGACGCGGAGCCTCCCGGCTGTTCGGTAGCAATGTTGGATGTTCTTTTGAGTTTTTCATCGTGTATGAATATCGAGGCTATCCTGTATGGAAAGTTCGTGATCAATCTGGATTTGGAAGAGTTTGTGGGCGACATACACAGGGAAGGCGACGGGCCGACATTTCTGGATTCGGACGCGCTTATACAAGTTAGAAAGCGAGAACAGATCGCACCGGCCATCGAAAAACTTCTCTTGGATTGCGATGAACAAGAAAGGCTGTTCGCAGTGAGGCCCGGGACCATCAAACGGCTGGCCGGCAGAAACGACGGCCGGGCGTCCGAACGCATAGCCGAACTTGCTGTGGAGATAATGATGCACCCGCGCGAATACCTGCTGCTTCCGGAACATGGTGAGCGGCGAAAAGTTAGTTCCCTGCCCGAAACTGCAAGCGAATTCGCCCAGCGCCAGGAACGGCATGAGAGGTTGGCCGAAGCCCGCAACAAGCGCGGCGAAAAACTGTATGCGAACGGCGACCTGGCCGGGGCAGTCAAAGAGTTCACAACCGCGATGAAGGACGCGCCTGAATACCCATTGCCGGCAAACAATCTGGCGACGGTCCTGTGCGCTTTGGGCAGGCCCGAAGATGCATGGGACAGGCTTATAGATGTTCTCCATATCGACCCGTTTTGCGAACCCGCGCGCGAAAACCTGCAATCGGTCGGCCAAATATGCGGACGCGAGGATGAGGCCAAACGCATACTGATGCTGCACGGGACTGACGGCGCCGATCTTGCTAGATCCGCGCAACTGCGTTGAGCAGAGAGACTGACAATGGAACATACCGCCGTAATCACCCAGCCGACCTACATGCCGTGGCTGGGATATTTCGAGCAGATCGCGCGAGCGGATACCTTTGTGTTTCTCGATTCGGCCCAATTCGTGCGAAGAAATTGGGACAGTCGAAACAGGCTCAAAGGGCCAGATGGAAGTCCGTTCTGGTTGACTGTGCCCGTCGCCGCGCACAAACGCGATACGCGTATTCGTGACATGCGAATATCGCAAAGCCAGACTCAGTGGCGCAGAAAGCACCTGAATTCGATTCGCACGGCACTTGGTGGGGCCGCGTATTTCGATGAGGTGTTCCCGGACATTGAGAGTTGGCTGGCCGGCGAGCACAAGTTTCTCGCGGACCTGAACATCGCTGGGATTCGCATGGTGTGCCGCTTGCTCGAACTCGAACCCGTGTTCTTGCGCTCGTCAGATCTCGATGTTGAAGGGAGGAAAAGCGAACTGCTCGTGGCCCTATGCGCGGCGGTCGGAGCAAGCCATTACTACAGTTCCATCGGCTCGAAAGATTACATGGACGCAGATTTACGGCTTTTTGAGGACGCAGGAATCGCCGTGGAATATCAGGCGTGGCCGCATCCTGAATACCTGCAACAAGGCAAGGAATTCGTTTCGCATCTGTCAGTTATCGACGTCCTGTGCAATATTGGCCCGAAGGCAGCCAGAAAACTTATCATCCCACCGCCTGACTAAGGCTACTTCCCTTTCAATGCATTGGCAAGGTCGATTTGTTCTCCGGCCAGCACCTTATCAAGGACGTATGGCCGATAGAGCGTCTTGGGACGGTTGACGTTTTCGATTCCACGGAACAGTTTGCGCAATCGAGGACTGTCTTTCAGCAGATCTCGCGTCTCTTCTTTGAGTTCGAGGTTGAGCGTCTGGAAAACGTCGTTGAATATCATTCCAAAGTGAAACAGAAACTCGAACTGCTCCTGGCTCAACCATGGCCGGAATTTTCTGCCGACAGGATCCTTGGTGTCGTATACGTAGATGTTTGCGTCTTCGAATTGGTCGATGCGGTTTGGAAGTTCGACGCCACATATCCGCTCTGTTATCCCGAACAAGGCGGTTTCAGGAAACGGCAGGTACATGTAACAGGTTGCTCGCACGAAGGGATGAACGTCTTTTAGGAGAATCATGAGTTCGACGTTCTGCCTCAAATCCTCGTCCGTCTCTCCGGGAATGCCAATCATGAAGTTCGTTGGACACGCCACTCCTCGCTCGTACAACTGCTTGACTTTAGCAGGCACTCTCTCAAGGTTGAGTTGTTTCCGCAAAAGTTTTAGTAATCGCGGTGATGCCGACTCGACCGAGAATCCAGCGGTTTGGACGACCCCTGTCATTGCGTCCAGCACGTCGACCGACATGTTGTTGAAGTGCGAGCCCAAATCTTCGACGTAGAAACCCTTGTCTTTGAAGTATTCGAGTATTTTCTTGCTTCTCTTTTTTTGAGTGAGAAAATTGTCGTCCATGAACGTGAAGACGCGGGCCCCTGTTTTGTCGTGGACATACTCGACTTCGCGGATGACATGGTCCGCCGACCGGGCGCGCCATGGGGGGAAATCGTCCCGAATCCCCAGATCCACGGAATGTTTGTAGCAGAATGTGCAGTCGAACGGACATCCCTTGCTGGACATTATGAACTGGAAATATGGGACCTGCTCCCAGTTGAAGTTTTGCCCCAGAAGCTCCCATTGGGGTATGGAAAACTCATCGAGGTTTTGTTTGGGCTTACGGGGTCCGTTGCTAACGATGAGATCACCGTTTTTGAATGTCAGGCCGTCTATATGCTCGAAGCCTTCTCCGTTTTCGAGCGCGCGCGCAAGTTCAAGAACCGTGTCCTCTCCCTCGAACCGCACTATGAAGTCGGGTCCATATGTACGTATACATTCTTCAGGATAGATCAAGGCCATTATGCCGCCCCAAACGATTGGCGTTCCGGGGCTCAGTTTTTGCACAAGTCGTGTCAACTCAGCGGCGTTCTTCTGGAAACTTCCGATTATGACAGTCATTCCAACGAAAAGGTAGTCGCCGTTTCGGATCCTTTCGGAGATTACCCCTTCATAGTCGTCGATTATGTGAGTGTCAAGGATCTCGGGATCGTATCCGTGGTCGATGAGATGTGTGGCAACATTCAGAAGGGCCAGCGGCGCGGAGTCGCGGTGAACGGTACGATGTTTCGAGCGGTTATGGTTGAATTCTTCGGATTTGTCCTCATGTCCAGGACTGATCAGCAAAATCTTAGTCATTGAAAAGCGACAACTCCCTTGATACACAGCTTCTGCGGCTATAAACTGTAAACTGCGCCGCCAATAGCGATACTAACAGAATCGGCGGATCGAAAGAAAACTGTAGCCGCGCAACGCGCTGGAGATGAAGCATGTCGAGAGATAGCGTTATCGATGCCGAGGTGCATATCCTGCATCCCGAGGCACTTCAGCAGGATTTCGCAAAAGGTAGTGCAGAACCCGCCAGAAAAGCGATTCATGAGCAGTTGGACCTCGCGTCAAAAGAAAAAAACAAAGGAATTGCCGATCTTGTTGAATCGATGTCCAAGAATTCTGTTGATCATGCTCTCATCATGGGAGTTTCCTGGCATGACCCTGTTATTCTTGGGGACAACAACGCGTTCGTAGCCCAGTGCGTTCTGAACAACCCGGATCTCCTTAAGGGACTCTATATACCCGATCCAAGGGCCCCTGTGAAGGCCGCAAAGGAAATCGAAGACCTTGACTCTTCCGTCTTTGCCGGCGTCAAGCTCTTGCCCGCATGGCAAGAAGTCAAAATGGACGACCCTGCACTGGCTCCGATTTGGGATGTCCTGGAGGCCAGGGAAATGCCCGTGATGATCCACGTCGACCACATCACGCAATCGCTCGATGCCGATACGCCATTTCGACTGCTGACTCTTCTTGAGAAGCGGCCGGCACTGAAAGTGTTGGCATCTCATATGGGTGGGCTGCTCTGCCTTTATGCGCTGATGCCCGAAATAAAACGGACTATTAGAAACTGCCGTTTCGTGACCTCAGTCTCTGCCACAATGGAAATGGTCGCATTTGCCGCCAGCGTGAACGCCGATAACATAATCTTCGGCACGGACTTCCCGTTCAATCATTCTGGGGATCAGGCTTCTCCTCTGAGGGCATTGCGAGAACTTGGGCTCGCGCCTGAGGATGAGAAAAAGATTCTTGCAGAGAATGCCGCGAAGTTTCTCTGCTGGCCTGAGGCTTCGCCATGAAAATTGTGTCGGGTCATCAGCCAGCCTACCTGCCTTGGTTAGGACTGTTTCATAAGCTTTCGCTGTGCGACGCCTTCGTCTTCATGGATTGCACCAATTATGATGAGCAGACATGGATGAACAGAAACCGGATCAGGCTGCGCGATGGTTCGGTAATGTTGACGGTTCCAATAGACCGGCGGCAAAGCAATAAGGCACGGGAGACGAGCAAGAATCTAGGCCGGATAATATTGCAAGGCCATCACGACCCAGGCCGCAAAGATTTCTGGCAGCGCAGCCACTGGCGCAGCATCGAGTTGAACTATTGCCATGCGCCTTATTTCGATCTGTACTCGCCCGAGTTGCGCGATATGTACCTTGAAACCGTCTGGGTAAAACTCGTGGACCTGTGCTGGGCGCAATTCAACCTGTTCCGAGGGTGGCTTGGACTGGACGGCATCGAGGTCGTGCGCATGTCGCAAATAGGGTATGAGGGCAAGAAGGATTCACTCGTACTCGATTTCTGTAAGACGCTTGGCGGCGATGCGGTAGTATTTGGCGCACGTGGCCGCGACTACGTGGATCTCGAACGCTTCGAGAACGAAGGTGTACGGGTGCATTTTCAGCAATTCGTACACCCTGCCTACGGCCAGCGGTTCCCCGGTTTTGAGCCTTATATGTGCGTCCTGGATCTACTTTTTAACAGTGGCGAAAATGCCAAAGACATTATCATGATGGGAAATCTGGGCATCGACGAGTTGCGCTCAGGCGAATATTGGGAACCGTACTCCAATGGCACTTGATTGATGCTCATGAGGCAATTAAGATGAATAAGCTCGGTTGGCGGACGTGCTGAACGGCCATTTTTTCACATTTTTGAGGGGATGTTCAGCACTTTTTTGAGTTCTTGAGCGGCATTTCGCGTGGGGTCTTTCGGGTAGAAGTCCAGGCACGCGCGGCTTATTTGCTTTCGTCGTTCGGAGTCATTCAGTAGATCTTTTAGTCGTTCACGAAGTACTTGATCGCTAATTTCGGTTCCCAGGCCCAGATCGACGGCCAGTCCTTTGCCTGCAAAAAACGACGTGTCATCGGCTTGCGGCGCGTTCTGCGACAAAACCCCGCAGGGCGTGCCAAGATAGGCTGCTTCGTCGCGCGTCATGCCTGCCCCGCAAATGCATAAGTCTGCACGTTTCAGCTCTTGGCCCAAAGATGGAAGCTGAACCAATAATTCGCCGCCACCTTGAAAGCGCTTGAGCAAGCCACGCAGACGCTCCTTTTCCTTAAAGCTTTCCCCTACAACGATGCACACCGAAAGCTGGTCGTTGATCTCAAGAAGAAGTTTGACAACCCTTTCAGTGAAACCGTGAAGGTCAACGCCTCCTATGGCAACGAGTACCTGGTCGAGCTTTCCATCGCATGCTTTGACGGAACTGCGCAACATACGCAACGGCCGGCGCATCAATGAGTAGCCGGGCCCCAAGAAACACGATATTCGCTCCGTTGGATAGTCAAGAGTGTTCGCGTTCAACGCTGAATTCAGCAGAACCGAACATGGGTACTCGTTCAACATCGCAAAATCGTCTATCAGAACTACAGGCGCCCCGCTTTCGTCCAGCACCTTTATGTATTCGTCCGAAACATGGTAGCTGTCCACAATCACCGCCGTAGCGTCAAATGCTTGAAGGATTTGCGCCGTATCAGCAGCGCTATCTTCCCCCAACTCTTTGTCGCGGTTTCGGCACTGAAATCCTGCATCCTGCAACATCCTGGCACCGTCGGATTCAAAGCACCCAAGGAAAAAACATTCGCATCCTATTTCCGACATTGCTTCGGCCAATGCCAGAGATCGACTCAAATGTCCCAAGCCAACACGGCCGGTTGCGTCACAAAGAAAAACGAGTTTAGTTGTCGTATTCAATATAAACTACCTTCACATATTTGGCTTCCACGGAATCATAGGTTATACGCGTCGCCGGCCAGGTGTCAATTTGCCTTTCCTTTTCTTGATATGGACTGCTATATTGTGGGTGTAATTATTTTACATATTGTTGACAACCACGCGTCATTTACCGAGGTTAACCGAGAAAGGCTTGTCCTACAGTGACAGATTCAAAGTCAGTTTTAACAGTCATACCGGCCAAAGCGAGGTCTTCGCGCGTGCCTGGCAAAAACATCAAGAAGTTATGCGGGAAGCCGTTGCTTCAGTATGCGGTCGAGCAGGCCGTCGAATCGGGTGTGTGCGGAACTGTTTGCGTCTCCACAGACAACGAGGATATCGCGGAATTGGCGAGAACTCTGGGCGCTGAAGTTCCTTTCCTGCGCGACCCTTCGTATTCGGAGGACCACATCAGCGCCGGAGCTGTTGCATTGGAAATGTTGAGCCGCTTTGAAAGTGAACTTGGCCGGACATTCGACGACTTGTGCATGCTTTTGACCACATGTCCTTTGCGTTCCGCGGAAGACATTGTTGAAAGCCGCCGGCTCTATCTCGATCATCCGGAGGCCGACGCGGTACTCAGCATGACCGAATCAAGTTATCCGCCGGCCTGGATGAAAACGCTAGACGAGGACGGCCTGCTCGTACCTTTCTTGCCGCACATGATGGCGCTTGACCGTCCGGAATTACCCGGGACGCTTGTGTGTAACGGCGCGGTCTATTGGGTTGGCGTCAAGTTTTTTATGGAAGTCGATGGCGACGACGACACAGGAAAGATTGTCCCCTACATGATGCCGCCCGAACGCTCAGTGGATATTGACACACCCTTTGACTGGATGATTGCCGAGCTATTGTTAGCTGACGGATAAGCTACATCGGCAGAAATAGGGGCACTTCCTGGTCAGGCAGCTTGCATTACGCCAAACTTTTCGGCGAGCGCATCGGCAATATCTTCGTATTTTGTGATCGTTTCAACGCCTATTTTATTGACTCGAAGATCCTCGAAAACGCGTTTCAGCTCTTTTGACTCGCTTTCGGAGATTGCCTCCTCTGCCATGGGGTACAGGCAAGTGTCCTCTTTTTGAATGTGCATACGAAGCATGTCCACGTACCGTTTAGCGTTTATCGTGAAGCATTCTAGCGCATCGGCGCCGCCATCGGCCGCAGCTTCGAGATTGTCCGCCATGTACCTTATGTAGCCTCGCCCTTCGTCATGCTCGATACGCATGACGCCAGTGGGACCCTCTTCAGGAGAAAAGCCCTTGCTTTCCAGCAACGGAAACAGCTCGTCCTCTTCTTTGGCGTGATGGCATTTGTCGGCATAGGATCGGAAAAAATCTATGGCCTGCGCAGC
>SDBV01012640.1_pt1 | contig 10808 bp, 13 predicted proteins | sample 2277081 | NCBI WGS metagenome assembly SDBV01 (sample SAMN10402039, study PRJNA504765) | marine sediment metagenome | isolation source: marine sediment core GS10_PC15, 223 cmbsf | place: Arctic Ocean: Southern Knipovich Ridge | collected 2010
CGCCTGGTCACAACTTCATGGCCTTTGATGCTGCTGGGATTGAGGCGGTTCTGGTGGGGTATTATGCTGGGTCACAGAGGTATATAGATTTAGCTAAGGCTGGGGTGCATGGTTGGTTGGTTTCTTGTAAGTTGGGAAGGCCAATTCCGCTGGATGCGCCTGACCTTGCGGCTCAGTGTAAGGCAACCAAGAAGGGCAACGCTCGGCTCTACGATATGTGCAAAAGGGTGGTTCACCTTTCTGCATACCTGGGCTCCGCCCAGCGCATCTTCGAGGAGTACCCGGAGGACTTTTCTACCCTAAAGGAGGCCAAGGACCTACAAGGTTTGCTGTTTGAGACTGAACCTTGGCAGGATGTGAAGGCGTGGCAGAAAAGAACCATTGACCTTGCTTGGAAAGAGCATGTGCTCAAGATTCCTTTTGGGTATTGGCACTACTTTTATGCAGCTAAGCAGTTTGATAAATACAGGGGAAAGTGGGGTCCGGGGGAGGATGCTAAGCGGGCCGTGGCTGATCGGCCCCAAGCCACCGCGTCGGCTATCCAGACTGAAGTTTTGCTGTGGTTGCGGGATAATCACCCGTGGATCATGCCCTTCTTGAGGCTTATCATCCACGATGAGATTGTCTTGGAGGTCCCAGACGCGCAAGTGGATCGGGTTGCGCCGGTGATGTTCGAGGGCATGACTCAGCCTTGGCCTCAGCTTGGAGGCTTGAGCATCGGGTGTGAGGGGACGGTGGGGAAGAATTTGGGGGAAATGGAGGCTTTATGGGCGAAAAAGATATACTATTAGAGGTCTTAGAGAATCGAGTTTCTGATTTGGAAGATGAGGCTGTAAGGATAAATCGTAATGTTGACTCGATAGCCAAGGCATTAGAGGATTCCCTGGAAGCCACCGAAGCATTAGCTAAGGGCTGGAAGGAAATCTTGAAAACGTTATCGAGCAGGGGGTTTTAGATGAGAGGAGAACTAGATCGGATTGACTGGTTGGAGAGTGAGATTGATGAGCTTAAGTGGCAGATTGAGGTTCTGCAAACAAAGCTAGCTCCTTTGCGTGTGCAACAAGCCGACTACAAAATCATGATACGCGAAATCGAGGCTCTAATAGAGAGGTTTAAGTGACAGCCAAAAAATCTCGTGACGTTCTAGCAACCTCCTACAAAAAGGCTTTGGTGCTTAATGATCTCCACATCCCATTCTCTTGCCTACCTGCGGTTGAGTTAGCGTTGGATGTTGGGGATGTGCTCAAGCCGGATCGCATCTTCCTGGATGGTGACATCATAGATTGTTGGGAGATTTCTAATTTCATTAAGAATCCCCTTCGCCGCAAAAAGAATAATCTTGTGGAGGAGATCGCGCAGGGTCGAGAATGGTTACACCAACTCCGCCGTAGGTTTCCAAAAGCGGAGATCATATATATTTTGGGGAACCACGAATACCGATGGATCAGAAACCTTGCGACTAATGCTCCAGAGTTGGCTGGTCTACGGGGGCTATCGTTGGCAGAACAGCTTGGTTGTCCAGAGGAGCAGATTGAGGTAATTGATTCAGGTAATCGAGAATCTTCTTATCAATGGAAGAAGCTTTTGATTGGACACTTTAACTCAGCTAGGAAACACTCTGGTTATACCGCTAGGGGGTTGATCGAGGATAAGGGTATTAGTCTTATCCAGGCACACTGCCATCGAGGTGGAGCATCCTTCAAGAGGCATTGGGATCGGGACATTGTTGGTTATGAGAACTTTTGTCTGTGTGATCGGAATCCGGAGTATGTGGATCGACCCAATTGGCAATTGGGTTTCTGTAATGTTTACATGGACAATGACAGCGACTTCTTTTATGTAGAGCCTCATCCAATTACGGAGATCAAGAAGGGAAACAGGTTAGTGTACCGTACTTGGTTTGATGGTAGGATTTATCAGAGATAGGTAGGGGAAAGGAGTATAAAGGATGAAAATAGGCGTAGACATCGACGGTGTGCTGGCGGACTTTCAGACGAGTTTTTTGGGGAGGGCTACTAAAATTAGGCGCAAAGAGGATATCATAGACTGGCCTCCATATTTTGGTCCGCCTGCTCGATATGACATGACAGATATTATGGGACCTTCTTTTAGGGATGAAGTAATGTCCTCCCTCCAGGACGACAGAGACTTTTGGGTCAACCTCAAGGCATTGAAGGGGATTAGTTTGTTCAAGAGGCTTTGCAAGGAGCATAAGGTTGTTTTACTTACAGCCCGCACGGCTTTACGCCCTGGTGTGATGCACGATGTTGTGAGAGATTGGATAAAGGCTACTTTTGGTGTAATTCTTCACAAAGATTGTGGAATTGTCATAAGTCCTGATAAGGTTGTATGGATGACCAGCTTGGACGCCTACATCGACGACAATCCGGAGGTCCTCGCGGAGGTCGCCAAGAAGTGGCCCAAGACTAAGTTATATCTACGCGATCAGCTTTACAATCGGAAGAAGATAGATCAGAACCCTTTGCTAGAGTATGACAGGGTGGCGACGTTCGATGATTTTGCGCGAGCGATGTTTGGGGAACCACACTGGCATTCTACCTCTGCGATGGAATCGACTCTATCGACTCAGATGAATGACAATCAAGTTAGAACCTTCTCCACAGGCGCAACACGAGATACTGAGGTGGGCAAGTTTGATTATGAGGGCTTCCTTAGTCCCTTGGTTCTTCAACGCTTTGCAGCCTACATGCACAAGAATCGAGAGCAGAAAGATGGTTCCCTTCGTGCCTCAGATAACTGGCAGAAAGGTATTCCCAAGGATGCCTACCTCAAGTCGGCTATTCGTCATCTGTTGGATTGGTGGTTGATCCATGATGGATTTGAAGGACGAGCTGATGTGGAGGAGGCTCTCTGTGGGGTTTTGTTTAACGCTCAAGGGTATCTTTTGGAGACTTTGAGGGAGAAGAAATGACAGCTAATGAAATTAGGAAACTTGCTCAGGGGTATAATGAAACTTTCATGTCAGGGGCAGAATCTTCTATCGAAGAGGAGCTTAGTAACATGAATAGCATCCTTTATGAAATCGCCGCTCAATTGGCTGAGAAGAATGAGCGCGAGGCTAATGGTGGCGTGGTGGTGTTTGATGTTGATGCATCTTGGGAGGGGAAATGTCCAGAAATGTGACTTCAAACCTCCTCCTCCTCGGCTCAATCTTGGTGTTTGCTTGGATTGCCAGCCCAGCCCCAGCAGAGCAGACCTACGACTTCTTCTTTAGGGGTATAGAGGGGCGGTTTACGGTGGTGGAGCCTATCCGGCCAGTCACCCTGGGTCTTCTCCCATACAATAAGGTAGAAATCCCTACCAAAGACAAGCTGATGCGTTGTTACATGAAGGAGCGAGAGAGGCCCGTCCGGTTCCTTGACACCGGGGACGAGACGATTATGAATAGTACTTATCTATATTGTGCGGAGGGAATTTTTAGAATTGTGGGGATTGGATTGAGATGAAAAGGATAAGATTAACCAAGAAGCGATTGGCTGCGTTGGATTACGCCTTATGTTTAGACGACATTCTTCAAGAGAGAATGCGTAGGTACAAAGAGGTCGCCGACAAGGTTTTGATAAGAGCCGCTCGTTATAGGCATATCTTAGCTGTAGATGGTATCAAGGGTAAGGATCGTAACGTGCATTATGCCCTACAAATAGTAAGTGAACAGAGGTGCCCCGATGGGACGAGGGTGCTTGTGAGGTTGCCATGAACGAAGGTAAAAACAAATGACCATCCTCTCCACCGTCATCGCCGAATACCTAACTTACTTCGCCAACGGTCACTCGAAGCGGACCACCAGAAACGTGAGCGTGATCCTAAAAAGTTTCCAGTCCAAGGTACCCACGCACCTGACAGAGATCACCCCCGCCGACGTAGATGCCTTTTGCTCCCCCCTCGACCGCTCAGACGTCTATCGATTTGTGGGCTTCCATCACTGGTTGGGCATCAAGTACCCCGAGGAGGTATTCGTTCTCCTCCCCCCACACATGCGGATCAAAAAGCTAACACTAGAGAAGGATTGGGAGAAGTTATTGGAGTCAGTAAACGCCCTCCGCAAGCGTCTTGTGGCTCCCCACGAGCGGCTGGTGTTCCTGTGTGGCTTCTGGTACAGCATCCCACTGGATCGGGTACGGCGAATGACCTTCCAACAGCTCTACGCCCTCCCTCAGCGTAAGGAGTTCTATTCCTTGTTGGTGCAACTTGGCTTGTTGTCTAAGGGTGAGCCTGCGCTCGGACCCTGGTTGGGGACCTGCCAAAGAAGCGCACATTACTCATGGATTGCTTGGTCAGATATGAAGTTTGGTGAGGTGATAAGGGCGGGGAATTTGACGAAGCGAAGGTTGGGGATTAGGACGACGGTTGGGGATCGGGGGCTGCCGGTTTTGAGTGAGGAGACTTTGAGGAGGCTGCCGGTTCCTTGGTGATGATGCTGCTTCCCAATCTAGTCTCTGTAATCATCTCGTTGGTATGAAAGACCTCGATGGGCTCAGGTTTGCTTTCCAGCAGGTCATTGAGCCCATCCTCAGGGGAATCCAGAAGATATTCTCTGTAAGTACGTTGTAGTGTGAAAACGTGGAAGATGGGCATGGGGGTTAATGATGCTTTTATGTGGGTTACTACTTTTGTTCGTTTACGTCATTATTCGGGAGGACGTGGATTAGGGTAGCCTAAATAGATTTTTTAGGTTCTCTAACAATTTATTTTGGGGTGCTTCTTGTTTAACTGCTGACCTTGTTGGCTTACCTGCAAGGGTCTCAGCGACACTAGGTGCTGCTTTAGTGGATGTAATTTCGTTGGCTATTATAAGTTCAGGGGTATTGGATAGATCAGAACCTTCACCCGGTGGTCGTCTTCCTGGAGCCCCCGGAGTTTTGTTGAACAATCTGATTTCTTTGTCTGATGGACGGGCTACATGCCTAGCAACACCTGGGCGTTGGAGTGCTCGTCCAGGTAGGGGTTTAAGTAGAGAAAGTCCGCCTGTAAGGGGAGCAAGGATTAATTCCCACTTAGTTACCTCAGCCATTGTACTCCCCATCCTTATAATATTATATGTCTTTCCTGCGTGAAGTGCTCCCCGAAAATCTAGTCCATACTTTCTGAATGACGCTAAGCTCTCTTGTACTTGACGGGCGGTGGCTTGATTGGTAATCGGACCTAATATTTGTGAGGCATTCTTCCCCTTTAACATCTTTGCTAGGCGACTGGACCTCTCCACAAAGGAGTCGATGTAGTGTTTATAAGTCTTGTTGGCGTCGGCGAGTTCGTTGGTTAGATTGGTAGCCTTAGCGGCATTTTTCATTTGCCCGGTTAGATCATCGTATACCTGAATAAGTGCGCGGCGGACTGGTCCACTTTTATGTTTACCAAAAGCCTCCTCGCCGATTCGTGAGCGGAACTGTTGGACTTCCTCGAAGGTCCAGTGGGTTTTTTCTCCTGGTGTGGTAGGTAATTCTCCTCGGATTGTGGCGCTACTAGCATCTTTTCTTCCAGCAGCTAGTGGAATGTCTTTTATCCTCCCACCTATCTCTCTAAGTACCTGAGCTTCAAGGGATTCTTGGCCTCCCCTAGGTGTGGCTAAAAGATCTCTAACTACTTTGGGTAGATTTTCAGGTGTCTGAACGGATTCACCCATAATATTGGTTAATCTCTTTTGAAAGGCTGCTATCTCGGTTATCCCGTCAGGAAAAGCCTTAGCTATGCGTGGGGATATTTCCTGGTAAAGCCTCTGATGCTCTCCCTTATAGCGGGTTGCGACTTCTTGAAGGTGGCTTCTCACAACTTCACTGAGGCGATGATTATAGAAGTCTCCCCGCGCACGCCCTGCACCCCTGTTTAAGATTCCTTGGGCTAACTGAGCGGCTGCTTGCTGGGGATTAGTTATGATCTTTACACCAGACTTAATTATAGGAGCCACATCGCGGGGAAGAGTTCGAGCACCTACGCCTCCTAATAGGGTCATCCCAGCGCCCCCCAGTTGGCGCTGAAGTACGTCAGCTTCGGTCTCTTCTGGTTGTCGAGGTGCAGTAGCCTGCTCAGCTCCCATAGCTGAAAATCCTAAAGCTGGAACGGATCCCAAAAGGGTCCGAGCGGCTGCGGGTGCCTTTGCTAGGGCTGGGCCGACCCCCAAAGTAGCTATTCCTAGAGGAGAAGTTGCTAGGGTAGAAAGCATCTCTGCTCCCCCCCTAACATTTCTTAGTCGGAAGTCGGCTTGTTGAGCAGTTTGTGGGTCCCCGGCTGAGATTGCGTGTTCTTTAGACGCTAATAATTCTTCCTTATTCATCAGAGAGACAGGAAGTTCACGGTCCCCCATCAAGCGGCTTTCCTGTTGAGCTTGAAGGTTTTGACGTGCTCCGCCCGCAAGGAAATCACCTGCTGCATACAGACCTCGTTCGATGGTTTCAGGGGATACCAATCCAGTCATGGCAGCCTGCCCAGCTTGTTTTAGTGCTCCAGTTGTAGGTTGCCTCTCCTGTTGAGCTAAGGAGGTCAGTTGCCGTAGGGCGCTGGATGCACCTGTAATCTGTGGGCCGCTCAGCCGACCGGATTGGAGAGCCTCCACGAGTTGGGCCTCAAACTTATCTCGCTCTGTTTTGATGTAACGAGAGAATGGATTTGCAGCAGATGCCACTTATAGACCTCCACCAGGAGCAGGTAAGGTAATGCTTCCATCGGGGTTTATTGTTATAGAGCCAATGTCTTCCTGACCTCCCCCTTCAAATTGAATACCACCTCCACCTATAGAACCTTGACGAACTCTTATTTGGTCTTGAAGGGCTGATCTGCGGTTTTCCATGTCTCGCTTGAGGATTTGTACGACGGCGTTGATCTGAGCGATAGTAGCTTCTTCTGGAATTAGCCTTAAAACCTCTGTGCGGGCAGTATCGCTTAGTTGGCCGACCAATCTGGGGTTTGAGATAACACGGGAAATCTCTGTCAGGGCAACTTGTCTTGCTGCCCTAAAGGCCGCTAACTCTGTTGAGCCAAGTCCTCTTTCACTGATAGCTCGGAGAGGACGGTTTAGAAGAGGAGAACCGGAGTCAATTAGGGGTTGAATGGTTTCAAGCAGAATATCTGCGTTTGCCAACGCGGTAGCCTCGAAAGCGGTAACAGCATCGAGGGTTTGGGTTAATTGGGTGAGAGAGGCAGTTTGTGCCTTGAATCCAGCCCCACCCTGAGCAATTATTTGGGCTCCTTCTTCAAGAGAAATACCCTTTTTTGTAAATCTTTCTGCAAGGTCGTTGAACGTAGCAACTCTTGCGCCCGATCCGAGACCAAGTGGGGGAACCACGCCAGTTATAGTGTAAATTTCTCCTATCATAATTTTAGCATTCTCGGTAAGGGGAGGAGAGTTGGCATCTATTTCTTGTCTCCACAATTCCACGCCGGTTTCTGGTCGTCTTGCGACAAGGAAGGTTTTTTCTCCATCAGACTCCTCTCGGATGTTTGGAAGTCGGGGGGTTGGTGTGGATGGGATTGCTGGGACTAAAACATTTCCTTCTGTGTCTACTCGTCGTGAGGTTGAAGGAAGATTAAACTGTCCAGCTAGTGCAGAGTTTCCTTCTGCAATTGTTAATTCAAGTGGGCGGAGAGTTTCTCTTTGAGTTTCAGCTGCAACGTCTCGACCCTCTTGGGCCACTGCTCGTGCTTCCACATTCTGCCTTCCTTGAATTCCTTCCATCCAATCCATAATACCTATTCCAGTCTGGAGTTGTTGGCCAGCATGGGCATCTAGTTCCTGCTGCTTCTGCCTACGGAGGTCCATCAGGCGGTTGAGTCCCTGCATCCCCCCAAGAATTCCACGGGGGCTGGCTCCGGCACCGGCAGCACCGATGACGGCACTCTCGATTATTGAGGAGGCAGTGGGGTGGCGCTGAGCGAATCCGCCGGGGGTGTTGGAGAACATCAGGTTGGGGTTGGGTGCAGGAGGTCCATATTGCTGACCGAGCTGCTGTGCTTGACCGAGCATTTGTTGTAGATTTGGTTGCGTACCCACTTGGGGAGGAGCTTGAGGTTGGGGTCTTGCGTCAATCATTGTGTTGAGCATCGGACGTGGGGCACCACCGGGCATTATGTTCTGCAAGGGAGCTCCTTGGTTGAACATATTTGGCAGAAGAGATAGCTTAGAGAATTGCTGTTGTCTAGTGTCTGACATATTAAACTCCTATCCCCTCAATTTGGCCCTGAATCCACGGGGAGGTGATGTCTTGTTCGGGTAGAACGGTTTCATCCTCTAGGACCCACTCCGAGCCGTTCCATTGATAACGAGGCATCGTTCCGATGGCGGTTTCTCCTGTGGTTGGATCGCGGAACACAAAGCGGTTCCCGCCAGAGAAGTAGTCGTCACCAGCTTGGGTGGTGGTACCATAGGGTAAGCCCTGAAGGGCCTCTTGTGGTAGGTCATAAGGTGAAACGGGTTCGCCAAGATTGTAGGGGTAGGTACTGGGGTCTGCTTGCCCACCAGGTAGTCCAGTATTAGGGTTGTCGGGCAGGAAGGCGGTCTCCCCGGCATCACCTGTTATAGTGTACTGCCCAAACATATCCTTGGCTTCCCTATAGTTAATCTCAAACTGTTCTCGAACCTCAGAGGGGATTGGTCGGTCACTTCCAGCACTGGTTCTCTGGCGGAAGTCAGTTCTGATGCCATCGAGGCGGTCAAGGGCGTCGTTCATGTAGTCTTGGGTCAAGGTGTCACCGTCTGACATCTCCTGGAGAGTCATCATTTCTGCGGTCCAGGTGAGGCTAGCGCGGGCTGCCAAGAACTGGGAGCCTAAGTCCTGTTTGGCTTGGATTGCGGCGGGGTTGTCCTTAAACTGCTCTAGGAAGCTCCAGAACTCAGCTTGGGTCGCGCCTAGGACAGCATCAATGTTAGCAATGTCCTCTGGACCGCTGATGTTTCCTTCTTCCATATCCTTCCAGAAGCCGTCCAAGGTTTCCTTGAGCGAGTCATCTACCTGCTGTTGGCTGGGAACGATCTTATCGGCTGTCTTGCGACCTTGGCCAGCGAAGTGACGCCAGGTAAGGTATCCTCCGATGGCAGCAGCGGCGGCCCAGGTAATAGGGCTGGAGAGCATGGTATTAAAGGCGCTAGACAGCGTGGTCCCAGCACCCACTGAGCTAGGTAATGGAGCTAAGCCTGGGAGGGTGTAAGACCCGACAGTTACTGTTCCTGCGAACACGCCTCCTGAGGTCATGGCCAAAGCGGTCGTCGCGGCTCCAGCGGTTCCGGCAAGATTAGTCACTGTGCCTACCACATCCCCACCTCCATCAAGAACAGAACTAATTTTGTCTCGTAGTGGCGCTACTTGATGAAAACCCTGACGCATGCCAGTTTGAAAGATTTGTAGCTGATCGGGTGTAAGGGTTTTACCTGCGTTTACCAAATCCATCACATTATTAAAGTTAGCGAGGGTAGTCTCTCCTCCTTGTATAATGTCTCCTGCTGCACCTGCCGCGCCTCCAATATTTCCTGCATTATTAGTGACACCATTGATAATATCTCGTGCCTCATCAGGAGAGTTTCCCTGTCCAAGTAACCAATCATAGAACTTATCATTGGTGAGCACGCCACCAACAGCCCCAATCGCCGCCGACAACCACTCATTAGGATCGACCGGCGCGAAATCCTCCCTTCCTGTGATTGTGGGCTGGAATCCAAGCATCGCCTTGATGTCACCTTGGCGGCGTACAGCGGACTTTTCCTGTCGCCCGGCCACCTCAGCGTCGAGACGAGCTAGGTCTTGGGCGGCCTGCATCTGGAAGTCATTGGCCGCAATTAGGTTCTGGAAGAGAGCGTTGGACTCGGCGCGGCTACCTGACAGGCGAATGTCGCGCTGCATGGATTCTAGGAAGGCCGGGGTCCGGTCGTATTTGAAGGCTTGGGTGTTGGCGGAGAGGGCTTGGGTTTGGGGGTTGATGCGACTCGATATGGTCTCTTGGGCCTTGGCTTGGCGCTGGTTAAAGAAGCCGGACTCCCAAGGGTTCTGGGCGAAGTCCATGAAGACATCGCGGCTGGTCTGAAAGGCTCCAGGGTCGCCTGCGATGGCAGGGGGGTCTTGGATCAACCCACCAAGGGTCTCGACGGTCTGTTGCTGCCCGGCGAGGAGCCAAGGTGGAATTTCACCTAGACCACCACCGGCAAATTGGGTTTGCAGCAAAGTTGGTTTTCGTTCGGGCATACTGGACTCCTTTTAGAAGAACCGTCGATTAAAGGTGTTGAACCAGGGGGAGGCGAAAGGTTGGCCTTGAGGCTGACCTTGGGGCGCGAAAGATGGCCTCCAGGGGCTTGGTCGATTGAAGTTAGGTAATGCCTGGTTGCGATTCAACAGCCGGTTGCGTTGGAGGGCTTGATTTGGTAGGAGGCCTGGCAGGAAACTTTGGGGGCCTGAAAGTGGGTTAAATCTAGGGGCGGCTTGGGCTGGTAAGCCTTGTGGACGTGCTCCGAGCCGTTGGGATGGGCCTCCAAATAATCCACCTGCCTGTTGGGGCCTGGGCCTCCGAAGAGGTTGAGCCTGAGAGGGAAGCTGCTGCGGTCTTTGGGGATAACCAATTCCTTGAGGCATGTTTAACTCCTTAGTGCGTAGGCGACCGCTCCGGCTGTGGCGGTTCCGCCGATGACGATGAATCGACCTAGGATTTTCCAGTAAATCTTGTGACGGTTGACGGTCTCGACGACTCCGCCTTTGTCCAGGAGACGCTCATCGAGACGAGTGAGAATCTCCCCTTGGTGTTTTAGGTGCGTCTCAACTTCGGTAAGGCGCTCGTGGATTTGGATGTCGTTTGTGCTCATCGGATTGTAGGTC
>SDBV01012641.1_pt1 | contig 10807 bp, 7 predicted proteins | sample 2277081 | NCBI WGS metagenome assembly SDBV01 (sample SAMN10402039, study PRJNA504765) | marine sediment metagenome | isolation source: marine sediment core GS10_PC15, 223 cmbsf | place: Arctic Ocean: Southern Knipovich Ridge | collected 2010
CTCTGGGCTTTTATTGAGGAGTTAGTTGCCTCTAAACGCCAGACAGTCACATTGCCTCGCTATTATGAGGGGGAAGATTATAAGAATGCTGTAGATACACTTAGACGCACAGTAAAGAACGAGACGCTTCATATTATGATACATTTTACACGTAATGGGTACGAACTGAAGGATCACGTAAGACTTGAAGGTTTTTCCTCAATCTCAATAAAACCCACATGGACAAAAAGAACGCCATAGTTGACTTTTTAGGTACGCTTGCAGATGAAACATATGATCTCCAGCGACCCGTGAGCGATTGATAAGCGAATTTTGAAGAATTATAAAGTTTTCATTCCCCTATATTAGCCTAATTTCGGCGTTTTCCCCGTTTTCGCCCCGCAAAACACAAGCGATTCTCTCTATTTGTAGACACGTATTTTTTTTTTTGAATAGAAAGGATTGTTTTGAAAAAGGTATCAAAGAAGAAGACACGGCTCCAACAATTCATTGATGTTTACTCTCGGTGGCTGATTGTGGAGGACTATGATTATTTCGAGGTTGTATTTGGCTGCTGTTTTGCAAATATCCATCTTAATTCCAAACCTGTTTGGTTGTATGTTGTTGGGGCCTCTGGCTCGGGAAAATCAGAATTGCTGCAAAGCCTCGATGGACACCCGAAAATTGAACTGCTTTCATCGCTCACTGAAAAAACGCTGATCTCTGGATTAGTACTGCCTGGGGATGAAAATACAAATGATGCCTCATTACTGCCGAAGCTGGATGGCAAAGTAGTCATCTTGAAGGACTTCACTACCCTGATGAAAGAGAGACGCGAGGTTTTAGCCAACTTGATGGGACAACTTCGCGATATGTACGACGGTAAATCTCGGCGTGCTTTTGGGACCGGAAAATCCACGATGTATGTTTCCAAGTTCGGGATTATTGCGGGAGTGACATTTGAAATTGATAAACATATCACAACTTTGGCAGCTCTTGGCGAAAGATTTCTAATTTATCGCCTCCCTATTCTTTCCAGAGATCAAAAAAAGGAAAGGGCTTTAAGAGCAAGTAGAAATCTAAACGTGACTCGGCAGGAAGAAGAGATTCAGAAAGCAGCTCACTACGCGCTGGACTTAACACCTAAACGACCAGAAATGCCCGACAAAATCATGCTAAAAATTGAAACCCTTGCTGAGTTTGTAGCGAAAGCGAGAACCCACGTCGAAAGAGACAGATATAACCGGGAGGTTGTCTATGACCCGGAACCCGAGGTGCATACCCGATTGCTCAAACAATTGAGTGATTTAGCCAGAGGTATATGCATGGCAAGAGAAAAAGCTTCTGTCGGGCTATCAGAACTTCGGCTAATCAGGAAGATTGGATTTGATTGCATTCCGAGCAATCGAGCGAAACTACTGCGACTTTTAGCGATACGATTTCCAGAAAGAATTTCAAATCAAGAGGCTGCTGATGCCTGCAAGTTGAGTAGAAGTGCTGTTTATTATTGGCTAGACGACCTTCATAAGCTTGACTTAGTTAGAAAGGCCACGATTGGGGGTAGAAGTGATCATGGGTGGTCTCGGTATTCTTGGGTTTTGCGTAAACATTATGGCCGGTTGTTGAGGCGGATATTAGGTCTGAAGAAGAAATAGAATTAGTACGCAAGGCTGCTGGAGAAATCTGTTTTTGTCAATTAACATCATATTATTTTTAAGGAGAAGTAAAATGACTCTAACACACGATGAAATCCCCTACGACAAGCTCTTGTATGCTTGGGATATCAAGGAACGTAATCATGGAGGAAAAATCTCATATATCTATACCCTCCACCGTTTTTGCACTAGAACCGAACGAGGCATTTGGCTCAGAGAGGGAAATATGAAGCCGTGTGAGTTTAAGATTAGCGCTAATAAGCGACGTGAAAAAGTAAGTTATCAGCATCCCACGGTAGAGATCGCCCGGCATCTTGACAATTGGCCCATCCCCTTCGTTACGGACAACAAGGGACGATTTAGTCTTTATCGTAAGATTACGGGTATTCCCAATCCTAACATTGACTGAGGCCCAAAATAGAAGCGGACAGGGCATCCAGGGCATCAGATTACCCATGTGGTGTCTATGCCAGGTGCCCTGTCGTTTCCTCTTCTATATTGCCAGAAAGTGCCGGACTACCCGTACCCGTCATTCGCCGCTCAGACGCCGTTCTGGTGCCTACAAATCCTCGCAGGCATAGGCATTCTGCTCAGGCGAATCGATGTCCGGCCTTGACCGTGGCCCACTCATCGAGGGATCGGGCGAATCTCTGCGAAATTGGATCGTCAAATTGTTGCACCACCGATCTGAATTCTTGAAAAGAGATGATATCCGAGCCCTCGCCGTTGGGCTGAATATATATTACATTAGATTTCTCAGGGCAGTCTAAGATTTTGATGCGTTCAGCAAGTGCACTGATTCCCCGCGGATGGTCTTTCCGAATGAGCGTATACACATCAGCGGGAATATCAAGGAAGCCAGCCTGTGTAAGCATGTCCAACAGGTGGAAATATTTTCGTTTTGCCTGAGTTGCCTGAAAAATCTTCATTACGCCTTCCACCAGTGAAGCGAAGCCAACCTTGCAGGAGGCTGCAAGATAATTGTCTTGGCTCTCGCGTCTGGATCGCCCTTCCGTTTTCAATTCGACAAAAATCACTGTCTGCATATTAGCCGAGAAACAGACGTAGTCAACTTTGTAAGATTTATCTATGTCAATGTGGGGATAGATTGTACCGATACGCACCGGAAATTCAGGGATGATGACAGGACTGATTTCGAAGCCCAGTTTTTTCCGTAGTGCATCGGGCAAGTATAATGAGAAAAACAAATCAGCACGTCGCTCAAGCTGATAATTCGGCAAATTCCTCCACGCGTCCATACGGTCAAAAAACTTTGTGATCATCTGACTCCGCCTTATTCATTAAAGCCTTGCAATTGCGAGACAAAAACATTGAGCGCTGCACTTCTGTACAACACTTCGAATCTTAAGAGGCGAATAGGCTGTCTTTGAACTCAGTCACGAATTGGATGGTTCGTAATAATGGAAACTGCTCAGGAACAGCCTTATGGCCTATTGTCTCTTTCATGGCATTTACAATATCCTGCAGTACCTCTTTGACAAGGACAATTTCGCCTCCAGCAAGCTTAGTGTGGTTGGCCTTACTGGCATACAGAAAAACAGCATGCTGTTCGATCTTGTCTGGTATAGCAATACCCTTAAACAACTTGGGAATATACTTCTTTCCGGCTTGGAATTTCTTTTTGTATCTCTTCTCTCTATTGGGCCATGAATCTGCGTCAAGCGATGGCTCAATGTGAATTAGCTTCCTCTTTTCCGGGTGAAAAGCAACAATATCCAGTTCGCATTCATAGCCCCCTTTGGCACGCTTGCCAACAAAGACATTCCTGCGGACGAAATAGCCTTGATACTCATACCATTCGGCAATAAGCTGTTCTAAATGATTCATTTTATTTCCTCAGTGTATTGAGTTTGACAGGTTCGCCATTTTCGTTCTTAAACTTCCAGAAGGCCCAGCCATTTGTAGCACGACCACAGGCGGCTGCACCCGCAGCAGAGGGACTCTTGTAGAGTTGGCCATCAAATCTAACAGTACCGCTCTTAAACACCCATGCCTTGCACTCTGCACCTTTATGGGTTCCGTAGAGACGCGTGCGTTTTGCGAAGTAACCGGCCAGGGGCTTCTTGGCTTTTCTCAGCGAAGTGCTGGTTGTGGCTTTCTTGCGGGTCTTCTTCTTTGTCTTTCGCTGGCGTTTGAACAGATCATCGAGTTCTTCCTTGACCTTGCGTTTGACCTGAGCCTTGAGTTTCGGCAGGAGGTTGTTAGTTGTACGAAGTTTGCCGCGCTGGGCGTTGCCTGTCGGGTCGGCAATACGCAGGATAAGGGATTCAAGCTCTTTGATGTGGTCGGTCTTGCGGATGATGTAGAGACTGAAGTGAGTCCACTTGCCTCCGTGTCTGTCGTTGAGGTGGTGCTTGATCCTGTTTCGGAGGTTGGAGGCGAGGCCAACGTAATAGAGCGTGTTCTTTCGATACAGGGCGTAGATGCCCTGATGGCCCTTAATCATCTCCGTGATCTCTTTCCGGAACTTGTCGAAGATGCGGGCATTAACACGTTCAAGATAGCCGGAGATAATCGGCCTTGTCCGGCGTTTTACTTTTTTCTTTTTGGCCATGAGCAGAGCCTTAATAGAGACAGCGAAATACTGCTGTTAACTGCATTAACCTCATTTATGTCATATATATAATACGGCAAGCACTGGTCTAATTTGAGCCTTCACCCACTCTGGAGCCCACTTTTGAGTTTCTTCAAGCCGACTTCTCCACCGTTTTACATAGTCTTGGTAGCTATGTTTATCTTCGCTTTTCAACAGTCTTTGAATTCCGCTTACAGTGCTTCCACACAAAGAGGAATTTATCACGCAAGCGAAAAGGTATTCTTTCCTTTCTTCATCTTCACATTTCTCGCATTCTAAGGCATAAAAATGAGGCAGGTTGTATGACCATTTATCTTGGTATCTCGTTTGAATCTCATTGAGTGTTTCAAAAAGAAGTCCTAAAATCGACGGATGTGATTTGCTAAATGCTGCTTCTCTCCAATTCACATCATCAACTGCGTTCCAAATCTCATCAATAGAGATATCTTCAGTAAAAACCTTGTTCCTCAAATAAGTGGCAATTAAGATTTGGTCTCCAGAATGAGAATCTGTGAATTTCTCTAGCAGATCAGAAAGATTCTCAGACTTCATAAGCTTTTCGGTTCCTTTTATGAAGGCATTTATCATGTCCTTTTGTATGTCATCTTTGCCTGCATAAGCCCCCCATTTCTGTGCCATAATTAACGGAGACTGATCAAAGGCGTAAACTTCCTCAGAATCACTTTGGACTGCCGTGGGATATACTGTCAATACAGCACCAACAAGCGCATTTTGAATGTTCTTGAAATCTTCCTTGTTGATTGAGTCCGGTTTTAAGGATTCAATGTTATTGCCGAGAACGGACTGTAACGACAACGCAAATATGGATTGCGTGTTTAGAGTCAAGTGCCGAAGACTTGAGGGCTGAATGCAAGGAGAAGCGATATGCCATATTTTTGAAGAGTTGCTTAGTTCAGGCAGAAACGTCTCTTTTCTTAAACGCTTAACCTGTTCTTTTTCTGAAGTGAATGCCCTGCACACTTGGAAGGCTAACCACCAAGCCTGAGACGCTATTATTTCGCCATTCTTATATGGTAAGCGAGTTTCTAAATGACAGCAATAATGCTTTGCAATATCACAAAACATTTTCCAAAAAGGCGTCCATTCATATTCTGCCTCTTCGTCATTAGGCAAAAACACTATCTCCGCTATCTCGTGCCACAAATCTTCATGCTTCTTGTCTGGCACTAAACTCGGATTGGAAACAAAGTATAGACAAACATGATATCTTGGTAATGGCAATTTAAATGAATCAGCCCATGACCAAAGCGTGTCCCAAATGTTCTCGATGTTTCCATGCTCAGATTGCCACCCATCAATTAGGGACACGATTGATAAATCTGAGGCCAAAGGTATATGCCCAAATCTTATAAGATATTCATTCAGGGCAAGGCTGATATCAGAGTTACCACTCACGATTTCGTGGAGTGTTTTCTTCATATCATCTTTTTGTCTGGAGGCTTCCCATACTCCCGGCGTTACTGATTCAACTGACCGTATTGTGGGCCTTATCACTTTTGTGAGATAATGCTCTATGCCGGGAACAAACTTTCTATGCAAAGATTGCCGAAGGCCAGCATAATCACAGTACCAGTCCTCCTCCAGAGTATCGTATACAGCCACAGCGGCATCTCGCCATTTCTGCTTATCATCTGAAAGAAGGGCACCACCTAAGGTTTTCAGGAACCCCCTACTCTTTGCTGTAAGGATAGATATTTCCCCATCTTCCAAATTACTGAAATAATCGAGAGCTGCTTTTCTCAGGACAATATCTTTTGCAAAAAGCACTTCTGTCATATTCAACATTGCCACTCCCGGCGGATCTTTTTTCGCGAGATAACAGAATAGGGGGCCGGGACCAATAGAGCGCCTATCAGGGTGATCTCTGTTGGCCAGAATTGGCAAGAGGCCTTCATACTTCTCGTCAGGATCTATTGATGTAAATATATCATTTTTTTGGAGGATTGCCAGCGTCCGGGCATCTACCTTCTTGAGATGTTCAATTGCAAGAATGGCAACCTGCTTCTTAACTTCGACAGCAATATCCTTGTCATATTCCATATTTATCTACCACCAGAGTAACGGCTTTGAAATAATCTGCTTCACCCATGTTTAAACACTCTGCTATTACCTGCAATGCTTTACTCGCTCTTGCAGTGTCATCAATTAAGAGCGCAAACCCAAGAAAATAGCTAAGAAATGCACTTGATACGTTTTCTGCTAATCCAAGGCCAGTAGGACCAAGGGACTTCGGCAGCGAAGGCATGAACTCATTGACAGTCCATTTCGTTAGTGCTTTTGCAGCCTCCTCTGAAAATTCCGAATCTCCCCACACATCAACTAAGAATTCAGAAATCACTCTAAGCCAACTTACAAATAGCCTTGCAGCCATACTTTCGTTGCGTGACGTATTTTCCTTGCCGCCAAAAAGACCAGGGTCTCGCATACAATCATGAACATATGAAGCGATTTGCTGTAAATCTTTCCCCGGCAGACGACTCCCATAGCGTTTGGCCAAATGTACAAAGATCTCTTTCGTGGGAACAATGAAACGGTATCGCCAGCTAATTAGTTGGAGGAAGGCGTCTACCAAAGTATCAATGTCAATCACGTTCTCCTTTTGTAGCATTATTAGGAGGGCATCTGTTCCAAATGCAGCATGTTCTACATCCGTGTTCTCATTTATGGCCAAGTTCTGTAATACGCGGTCATCTGTAAACAAGGGTATGGATATTCCTTTTGCAAGTTTCCATGATGCCAAGAAATCCTCTTCCTCTCCTAAATCTAATTCCCTTGTGTGAGCTTCTTTAATGATCTTGTCCTCCTTCCGGCAAATACTCAATAGGTCGTCGTTCATGGATTTAATATTTTCCTGCATAGCAATTTGAGTAATATCATTTGCATTACGAATTTGATCTGACTTCGAAACAAATACTTTAAATGCCTCAAGTATAGAAGTAAGAGCGTCCGGTTCTAACTGGCAGATTGAGTACAAAGTATGTGCGTCCACCAATATAGATTCGCCATAGTTTAGCGGAGGATGATTAGGATCGTTTCCGCTTGGTTTGTGGGAGATACGCTTTAGATTGCTGTATTTACTTTCTTCCAGTTTACCTGCATTGTACGAGACATCAATAATATCTATCAGGCGGTAGTAATGTTCCTCTTCCTTTTCAGGCAATGTATGTTCATGGACAAAAGGTAAAGATCTCTTTCCGGGCAACCCAATATCATCAAGTACAGCTATATGCCCGGCATCAATTTCCTTTTTTATCATTTCGGCAGTGGTCTTTCTTGTGAGTTGATGAATCACCAGGGATTCACTGTCTTTCAAGAGCAAGACGGGGTATTCCTTGGGCACATATATCTTATTGAAGTACTCAAAGAATTTGTTCAACAAATCTAATCTGTGAAGGGTTATCAAAGCAGAAAGGTCAATTACAATATCACCATTTTTTGCTGGGCATCCAATCGAATCCAAGACTGTCGTATTGTCGTTTTGTTTTACGGACCTGAATCCATTTGTTGAATAAACTGAATACGATGCGCATGTCATCGGTTCTTCCATCTTCCAGTTAAATGATTGAGTTCGGATATGCCACCCCATATAGGCAGAGTGGTTCTGCCAGTGGTCGGCCATTAGCCATGGAAACTTACCTGTCAGGAGGTTCTTGTTTATAATCTCAACTTTCTTGTTCCATTCGTCCATATAGACTTTCAAATCTTGTATTGTCTTTGCCTGGACGACTTCTTGCGGAGCTTTGCCTTGGCTTTGTAATTGGCGAAGCTTCAACAAGGCATGGTGGCCGTACTCTTCTTTCCCTGCTCTATAGGATAAATCAAGTATAGCCTGAAGATATTGTGGATTATCCCAATACTTATCCTTCAGGGGCAGTATCAAATCAAAGGCTTTTACGGGGTCGGTTATTCTTATTAGATACGACCTTGCAAGAAAGGCATCTAACGGAGCGTCATCACGCTTACAAATAACATCATAAGCCTCAATTGCCTTTTGAGAATCGCCAGTCTGGACATAACATGTGGCCAAATTAAGATAGGGTGTCAAGTCCTCTCTTGTGATCTCTATGAGTCTTGCATAGTAGTCTGCTGCTGCTTTGTAGTCGCCCTTTCTAAAACAGGCTGTGGCAATATTATTCAAGTGAGAAATATTAGCCGGTTCGCTTTTCAACTCCTCTTTCAGCACCTCAATAGACCGATCATAGTTTTCTGTTTCAAACGCAAGCTTGGCAACGGATTTTCGTAGTCCAGGATGTGGGAAAAGCGACAGCGCCTTATCAAAGTACTCTAGAGCGTCCTCTGGCCGACCTTTCAAGTGCATGTATTGGCCGTACAGCTGAAGCCAAGTGGGATCGGTTTCATCTTTTGCCTCTGCAAGAATTTTCCCAGCCTGCGGAAGGGACTCTTGATGAAGTAACTTCTCACATCTGTACAACTTAACGAGGTGTTCATCTTCATCTAAAAGTGACGTAACGTTTTTCTCAAATGCTTGTGTTGCAGGTCCACCGAGTTCATATGCGACACTGCGGAGTATTTGAAATATCTCAATTCTTCGCTCTCTCGATGACGAGTATTTGCAAAGTGTCCTAATGGCCTCGTCAAAATTCTCGGCGAGAAGAGTACCACATTGTGTTCTGAGTAGTATCGAAAATTTCTGAGCGTCATATGAATCAGGATAGTTCTTTTCGAGGTTTGTTATCAAAGCCTCGGACACCTCGATATCTCCGCTCAAGGCTAATGATGCCAACGTTAGGCTATCATGGGAGTACGAAGAGTACTTGGACGTATTCTCTTTATCTCCAAGGATCGCGTAGCTTTTCAGTGCAATATTTAACGTCTCTTCTTGCGCTTTGCCTGTTACACGGCCCAAACCTTCAATATATTTTAACACGGGCTGCACGGTTTGAATGAGTTGCCTTAACTCCTTCTTTTCTGTTGCATCCAAAGAACCAATTGCGATTTCTCTCACATTTTTTCTTCTACGCCAGATCCTTTTGAATTGGGCCACGACATATAGATGAATCGCTCGATGCCAGATTTCAGGTTCTTGCTTCGATGCCCATCGCAGAACTTGAGCGACCTTGTCTATGTAGCCGCCATTCGTTAAAGCTACCACGGCTAAATCATACCAAGCAGTACTTGGCTTCTTCTTAATTACAAGCTTTGCAGCTTCTTCATAGCCCTTCGAGTTCAGCAGAACCGCCAACTTTTGACGTATCGATTCTGAATCCCTTCTTCCGTTGAGCGAGGCAAGAACCTCTTCAGGATTCTCTTCATATGAAGAGAATAAGTGCTTCAATGCGTCGATTCTAGCTCTGTCCGATATGCTTTTCTTTTCGACATTCATATGTTTAGAATCCTCTGTATCGTTTCCGTATACTTAGCTTTCTGTTCTGAGGACATACGAGGGAGGTTGTTTATGATGCTGTCAGAGTATCGCACTTGGCAACGCAATTTTTTCTCCGAAGGCAGGAATACTTTTGCACCAACCATCAGTTCGCGGCCTGATTCCAGAATTCTTAATGCATCTGTGTAATCAGAGTCTAGCATTTTGCGCTCAAACACATCGATATTATTTTCGATTTTAGCAATGGCTTCCTTTTCTTTGGCTTCTTCTATAGCCCGTTTCTCATAATCCCAATAATACACTTTGTCAGGGGCAGGTAGTTCTTGCCAGGCCGACGCATGTGACCCGGCCTGGTATATAAACCTCTTTTCCAATAGATAAGTGTCCTCTAGTCGAATCAAGTGGAAACTATTCTGATAGCTAGAGTTCTCGTAGGTAGCACCGCCTCGAAAATGATGAGCCCGGCCAAATAGCGGAGTAGGATCAGCCGGCACCCCATGGTCATGTCCTGTAAAAATTAAATGAGACCTGTTTGCTATGAACTCTTTAGTGTTCTTTCTTGGGTTTCTTTGATTCCGTTCATTATCGTGCAGAGATTCGAAGGGGTGATGAAATAAGACGATAGTAAAAACCGAGAGCGTTTTCCTTTCAAAACAAGGAAAAGCTCCCTTTGATTCAAAATACTCCAACAAGGGCAGGCCAAGCCATAGTCTACCATCATCAACATATTTATCTCCAATTTTATTCCTCTGGCTGAACCAGGCAGAATTCAGACAAACAAACCTGATGTTATTAATTTTCCTAATGCCAGTTAGATAAGATTTCTTGCGACCCACTGAATACTTAGGTACAGATAGGCTGCTACAGAACTTTTGGAATTCGCAAAAAGGGGCTTTGTGGCCCTGAAAATAACCATAGCCTAGCATATAATCTGCCTTTTCGGCATTTGGGGGAAGTGCCTGAGCGAAAGCAACATTTCGCTCAACATCATGGTTGCCTGGGCAAATAACCAACGAGCGTGGCTCTAATTTTAATCTGCTAAGCAGGTTTAACAACCACTTTCTTGCTTTCGAGTAATCTGACGATAACGCCCTCATTGCAATATCACCGGTGACGCAAACGATTGTGGGTTTCCAGCAAGCCTCTTGGTTATCAACTGTGGATACGAGGTTATTTAGTGCGGTTTTCCTCTGGGCCTCAGCCGTTGTATCT
>SDBV01012642.1_pt1 | contig 10806 bp, 10 predicted proteins | sample 2277081 | NCBI WGS metagenome assembly SDBV01 (sample SAMN10402039, study PRJNA504765) | marine sediment metagenome | isolation source: marine sediment core GS10_PC15, 223 cmbsf | place: Arctic Ocean: Southern Knipovich Ridge | collected 2010
ATCTCTATAAACAGATCGTTGCTGTACAGATCCTCCCCGGGGTGAATTGTTGTCAGGAAATAGATTCCTGCAGTGAACCCTGCAAAGATCACAGCAATGGCCGCCGCCACCCTGAACCAATGCACCGGTTTACGCTCCCCTGCGATGGGTGCGTTGGCAGGATTGATCTTCAACCAGACCGATGGATCCGGCTCGTGGAGATCAAACTGCTCCTGGTGTTGCTTCACAAATTCTTCTAACCTGTCACTCATGGCTCATCAAGATTTCCTTAATTTTCTGTTTGGCTCTTAAAAACTGGCTTTTCGAGGTCGATTCGGAAATACCCATGATCTCCGAGATCTCCTTGTGGTCATACCCCTCGAGCAGATAGAGAGAGAATACGATCCTGTAACCATCAGGCAACTTCCCCATTGCCCTTATCACCCCATCCGCCTTCATGCGAATATCACCGTAATCGATAAAATCGTTGTCCGGTTCCGGATCGTTGTATTGTTCTGTATAAACGAGGTCCACCTTTCTTTTTTTAAGGTGATTGATACAGGTATTCACCACAATGCGCTTCAACCATGCCCCGAAGGAAGACTCAAACCTGAAAGAACCCAGTTTTCTGAAAGCATAGGAAAAAGATTCCTGAAGCATGTCCTCCGCCTCCTCCTGCTGTCCGGTCATCCGGTAACAGATGTTATACATGACCTTCGAATAGAGACTGTATAACTGGTACTGCGCCCGAACATCACCTTTCTTGCACGATTCAATCACATCCCTGTGTATGTCCTCGTATTTTGTCGTCAAAGTATTATGCTTTCAATTGGAAAGACAAGTTATATGAACTCAGGTTGCATGCCAACCAGAGTTCGTTAGTATAGTTAGTGAAGTTAGGGTCATAACTCTCCTAACTTCCTTCTAACTCCCTAACGCGTCAGCACATTCACTATTTCACCCATAAAGAAGCGGTGGAAATCGTTTTTGGGATAGTTTTTTTTGGATACCTCGGGGAGAAGGAAATTTTTCTTTTTCAGGTCGTCCTGGTAAATCTTCCGGCATTCCAGTACCAGCCTTGCTTCCTGGAAAATTACGTTTCCCCTTTCGGTCTGAATGGCAGTAAGGCCTGTTTCGGCCGCCTTGTCGCAGTCACGGCCCGACCTGGTTCCGCAGAACTGGAGAGTCGAGCGGTATGTATCGGTAAAAAAGGAAAGGGTATAATCCCCGTAACGATTGGCGAATCCATAGGTGTGTCGCTGCGGACGGATGTAAGCGATGGCCACAGGCAGGTTCCACATGATGCCCAGATGCCCCCAGCTGGCAGTCATGGTGTTGTAATCTTCCAGGGTCCCCGCTGTTACGAGCATCCAGTCTTTGTCGAGCAGTTTAAATACATTGTCGGTGATCTCTGTGGGACTGATCTTTTTGAAGTCTTGCATGGGGGATATTTAATTCCTGATATATCGGTTTACAAGGGTATAAAGAAGCAGGATCACGGTCAGGAACACACCGATCCTTCCCAGGTAGTCGCCGTGCTTCACGTAGAAAGTGATGTGGTCGTTCTTGTTAAGGTTGCCGCGAAGGCCGGATCGCTCCCACCATCCCAAACGTGCCAGTTCATCGCCCCGCTGGTTGATCAGTGAGCTGATGCCGGTATTGGCGCTCCGTGCAATGCTGCGCCGGGTCTCAATGGCCCGCAGCCGGGCAAAGCTGTTGTGCTGGCGGTGACCGGGGGTATTCTTCCACCACCCGTCGTTGGTCACGATAAACAGGAAATGGGCTCCGGCATTTTTCACATATTTTGTCACATACTCCCCGAATATTGATTCCCAGCAGATTACCGGTCCCACCTTTGTACCATCCTGTGGAGAAACGAAGGTCTCCCGGAATTCCTGGGTACCATTGCTGCGAAAGGCTCCACCCAGCTTCAGGGTCAGTTTTTTCAGAAAACCGAGCAAATGTGCGTAGGGCATGTATTCAACGCCCACCACCAACCGTGATTTGTGATAGATGGGGATCTCTCCGGAGGAATCAAGCTGGAAAGCACTGTTGAAACTGTCATACATGTACTCTCCACCCCTGATGGGACGGCAGGAGCTTGTGTACTCCGAAGGATCAGTGTATAATTTATAGGTAGTTGCTCCCATCACCAGTTTGGCATCGGGGTATGAGGAGAGAAAATGTTTGATGGTTATCACCTCCTTATGCTCACCGATCCCTGCTTCCCATACACCATCGTTAATAAAAGTCTCGGGTCCCACAATATAGTCGGTCTGTGGAGTCACCATGGAATCGGCCAACTGCAGGAGGTAAGAGGTCTGTACTTCCTGGGTCATTTCCCCGAATTTCAGGTAGGGGTCAATGTTGGGTTGTAATACCACAATTTCATAGGGATCCTCCTTCTCTTCATAGGTCATGTACCTGGTCATTGAAAAAAGGAACGGAACCAGAAACACTCCCAGCACCCAGATGATCCGGGTCCTGTTTGCAGCAAATGAGCGATCGGTCAGCCATCCCCTGATCAGCTTGAATATCAGCAGGTTCATCAGCAGAACCCACAGTGATCCGCCCAGTGTTCCGGTCACCTCGTACCACTGGATCAGCATCACATCATTGGCAAATCCATTTCCCAGCACAAGCCATGGAAAACTGATCCGGGCCCTCAGGTAAAGGAATTCAAACGCCATCCAGTACACCACCAGAGAGGCATATCCCAGCCGGTCGCCCAGTTTCCTGCGGGTACGGTGGAACAGCCAGAAAGTGAGGGTCATATAGGAACCGTTCACTATCACCGAAGCCACGATTCCTGTCCATGTGGACCAATACACCCAGAAGGTGGTCAGGATCACAAACAGGCCAAAGGTGAGGTAAGTGTACCAGATAACCGAGCCCCTTCTGCGGGTCCCCTTCTGTTCCTTCTTCTGTTCCCTCTTTAAACCGGCAATGTGCTCCTCAATAAAGAGCATGGGGACAAAAGCCACCATCAGCACCACTCCCGTTCCCCACTGGAAGAAAGGGATGGAGAGTAGCAGTGCCGACAACAGTGCCAGCAGGATCAAGTGAATTCGTTTCATCAGTTATGCATAGATTTCCAATGATGTGTAAAGATAGGAGAAAACCTCTTTTTTTAGCCACACACAACCGACTTTCCCTATCTTTGCAGTGCGCTTAACGTGCAATGTAATGCACAAAAACAAAACCATACCATCGAAACTTATTGAGACCGATGAGATCATCAGGGCTGCCAGGCTGAAGAGATTTGGCGGGTCCAGTGCGGCCAGGGTGTTGATGACCGTACTCCGCATCAATAAGATCAACAAGCTCTATGACGAGGTGAGTCACTACCGGGGTGTCGAGTTTATAGATGCACTCATTGAAAAACTGCAGCTGGAATACGAAGTGAGTGACGAAGAGCTGAAGAAGATCCCCCGGGAAGGACCTGTCATCACAGTTTCAAACCATCCTTTCGGCGGAATAGACGGCATGCTCCTGGTGAAGATCCTTTCCGGGGTCCGACCCGATATCAAGGTAATGTCCAATTTCATTCTGAATAAGATTGAACCGATTTCAGAATACATGCTCCCGGTCAATCCGTTCGAACGAAGAAAGGAAGCATCCTCGAGCCTGGCCGGGATCAAAATGGCACTTGGGCACCTGAATGAAGGAAAGGTGCTGGGGATCTTTCCGGCAGGAGAGGTGGCCAGTTACAACGAAGACAATTATCGCATCAGCGACCGTGAGTGGCAGTATCCTGCCATGAAAATGATAAAAAAGGCAAGGGTTCCTGTTGTACCGGTCTATTTCCAGGGATCAAATTCACGGCTGTTCCATATCCTGGGACTGATCCACCCCTCCCTGAGGACCGTACGTCTTCCGGCTGAAGTCTTCAATAAGAAGCACAAGAAGATCCGGATCCGCATTGGGAATCCCATCACTGTAAAAGAGCAGGATACCTTTTCCGATATCAGCACCTATGGACGCTACCTGCGTGCAAAAACCCATGCACTTGGATCGGTGCTGGAGGTAAAAAAATTCTTCAGGCCCCGGATTAACAGGGGTGCCAGGGTAGAACCTGTGGCCGATGCTGTCCCGTCTGAGCTGATTACCAGCGAGATTGAAAAGATCAGGGAGGAGTTCACCCTTTTTTCAAGCAATCAGTTTGATATATTCTGCACGCCCAGTATTGAGATCCCCCAGATCATGAATGAACTGGGCAGGTTGCGGGAGCTGACTTTCCGGTCGGTGGGAGAGGGAACAAACCATGCCGTGGATCTTGATGAATATGACCTCTACTACAGTCAGCTTTTTGTATGGGATAACAAGGAGAAGAAGATTGTGGGCGCATACCGGGTTGGGAAAGGTCGGGATATCCTGCGAGGGTACGGGGTTAAAGGGTTCTACCTTCAGAGTCTGTTCAGAATGAACCGGCGCTTTCATCCCATACTGAAACAATCACTTGAACTTGGGCGCTCCTTCATCATTCAGGAATACCAGCGAAGGCCCCTTCCGCTATTCCTGCTGTGGAAAGGGATTCTTTATTTTCTGCTGAAGCACAACGAGTACAGGTATCTGGTCGGACCGGTGAGTATCAGCAACAACTTTTCGCAGTTTTCGCGCGGACTGATCATACAGTACATCAAGGAACATCATTTTGATGCCAGACTGGCGCGTTATGTAAGGCCCCGTACAAAATACAATGTACCCGGTTTCAACGTGGACGAAGAGATCATCCTCGAAAATGCCGATGATCTGAACAAGTTCGACCGGTTTATTAAGGAGGTGGAACCCAATGATTACACCATGCCCATCCTGCTTAAAAGGTACCTCAAGCTGAACGGGAGGATCATCGGGTTCAACCTGGATCCAAAATTCAATAATGCCCTGGACGGATTACTGGTTCTGGATCTGTATGATGTACCCATGGAAACCATTGCATCCCTTTCCAAAGAGATAAACGACGACTCAATCCTTGAGCGTTTCATTTCCAAATCAAACTGATATGCGACCTGTTCTTTTCCTCCTGGCAGTGGCCATGGCCGTTGCCGGCTGCTCTGACAGTGGAACAACACTTGAAAAAAAGGCTTTCCGGATCCATACCGCTGCACTGACTGTTGACAGTCATACCGATACGCCACTGCGTTTGATCAGGACCGGATTTGATTTCGGGAAGCGAAATGATCCCCGCGAAACCAACAGCAAGATCGATTTGCCCAGGATGACAGAGGGGGGAATGGACGGGATCTGGTTTGCAGTTTTCGTGGGCCAGGGTGAAAGGACACCTGAGGGCAATGAGAAAGCCATGAAGGAGGCCCTGAAGATTATCGACACCATCCATGCCGTGGCAGATCGTTTTTCGGATGACCTGGAGATAGCCACAGAGGCGCGGGATCTGAAACGGATTGTCAGGAAAGGAAAGCATGCTATCTACCTCGGCATGGAAAATGGTTATCCCATCGGAACCGACATCGGACTGCTGGATGAGTATTATGACAGGGGGATCCGTTACGTTACCATTGTGCACTCCAATAACAATGATATATGCGACTCGTCCACAGATTCTGTTGAACATGGTGGCCTGTCACCCTTTGGTGAACAGGTAGTGGCCCGGATGAACGATCTGGGGATCATGGTGGATGTTTCCCATGCATCGGACGATGGCTTTTACGATGTGATTGAGCAGAGCCGGGCTCCCGTCATTGCCTCCCATTCCTGTGCCCGTGCACTGTGTGACAATCCCAGGAACCTCAGCGACGAAATGCTGTTGAAGCTCAAAGAGAATGGCGGGGTGATCCAGTTGTGCATCCTGAGTGCCTATTTGAAAACTCCAGCTCCCAATCCCCTGCGCGATTCGGCCAGGAATGCCGTGAAGATGAAACATGGCAACTACTACGAGCTGGATGAGCAGGGAAAGGAAGCCTTCCTCGTGGACTGGTTTGCTGTGGACAGGGATTTTCCCGGGGAGCTGGCCACCGTGAAGGATGCAGTGGACCACATCGACCATATTGTTGAGGTAGCGGGGATCGATTATGTGGGAATTGGTACCGATTTTGATGGTGGGGGCGCACTGTCCGATTGTTACGATGTGAGCCAGATGGGCAACATCACCCTGGAACTGGTGCGGCGGGGTTATTCTATAAAAGAGATCAGGAAGATCTGGGGAGGTAACCTCACCAGGGTGTTCAGCGAGGTTGAGGCGGCAGCAATATGACCGGAGGGGGGGCTCTATTTGAAATATTTTAAGATCCTGTTACGATTTTCTCCTGGTTTATCACTTTTGTGGTAGAGTTCAATGAATACGATCCTGGATTCCTCTTTGAAGTATGCATAGATTAGCCTGAGTCCGGAATTCACTCCGCGTGTTTTCAGACTTTTGCAACTTATTTTTCGCACTTTTATTATACATGTATTTATCTTGAGACCCTCTATCCTGAAGCTAAACGGTGGATCTGAATCAGGTTCTGCTTCAAGGTTCTGCTTAACTACTTCCAGGTCTTCTGGAATACTTCGGTATCTTTTTGACAGCTTTTTCAGATCCTTCCGGAATTCTATGATCTCATCAAAGATCATGACCCATACCAGTCTTCATCATAGATCCTGACAGAGTGAGGAGATTTCCTATAGAACGCAAGTTCATAGCTAATCGCCTCTCCCTGTTTCGTTGCCCTCAGAGGTATCTCATCCCGGGTATAAGCATTAAGCGCATTGGCCGGCCAGTGAGAGAACTGCTCAAGCACCCGGTCTATCACCTCCTTTTCAGCTGCGCTTAGGCTCATCAGGTTGGCATGAATCCCGGGCAGGTATTTGATAAGCGGAATGCCTTTATAGTAGCCTTTGAACCTCTGTAATTTGCCATCTTTTTCCATTTCTTTCAGGATTCCGGTGATATTTTCAGGGGAGGGGCCAAATGCCTGTCTGGTGTAGAGCAGACCTGTAAGTTGCTCTTCATGGAGCTCATAATGGTTGAAATCACAAAGATAAAGCAGATTTATAAGCAGGTTGACATCCATCCTCGGTAGTGCACCACATTTGCCTGTGATATAAAGAATCACCGTTTCCAGCTTTGCCCTTTTCAACTTTGGCACTGAATCTCTCATTACCTCCAAATCAGTCTCAACATCGGGTTCTTCGACAATAGTCACTATAGTCGAAGCCTCATACTCCGCTGAAAGGAATTCATCTGCTGAGAAACCAAGGGCTTCCGAAAGCATGCTTAATTCAATTGCGGAGATCTGTCGGTTCCCTTTCTCAATCTGCACCACCGATGACCTGGATATCTGCAGCATCCTGGCGATATCGTCCTGTGAAAAGCCACTTTCCATCCGGATACCTTTCAGTTTTTTCCCCAATTGATGAGGTGTCAGTTGTCTGTTCATGCGTCCGTGTTTTCCTCAAAGTTACGAAAAAAGATTGAAAAACGAACATTATAAAGATTGAAAAACAAACAAATCAAATAAAAACAAAAAAGAGACGCCCCAAATAGGAGCGTCTCCAAATAACCAACTCACTAAAACATCTCCTACACTTTATATCTTTTCGATACTTCGTCCCAGTTGATTACATTCCAAAATGCTTCTATGTATTCCGGTCTGCGGTTTTGATAATTCAGGTAATAGGCATGTTCCCACACATCAATTGTCAGCAATGGTGTTCCTTTCACCTCAGCCAGATCCATCATTGGATTGTCCTGGTTGGGTGTGGAGCTGACTGCCAGTGAACCGTCTGCTGACTTTAAAAGCCAGGCCCATCCTGAACCAAACCGGGTGGCGGCTGCGGTACTGAATTGGGATTTAAAATCGGCAAATGAACCAAATGCACCATTGATGGCATCCAGCAACTCTCCGGAGGGTTCACCTCCGCCTCCCGGTCCCATTACAGACCAGTAGAGGACGTGGTTGTAATATCCGCCACCGTTATTCCTTACAGCTGCTGATTCTGCTGATACATTAGCCAGGATCTCCTCGATGGTTTTTCCCTCAAGGGAAGAACCCTCTATGGCTTTATTAAAGTTTGCAGTGTAAGCTGCATGATGCTTTGAATGATGGATCTCCATGGTCCTTGCATCGATGTAAGGTTCCAGTGCGTTATAATCGTAGTTTAAATCGGGTAATTTAAATGACATTGTCAAGGTTTTTTAATGGTTTAAGAATCTTATTTAGATGTAATACAAATAACATACGTCATTGAGATTTGTTCATTGCATCAAAGAATTTCCTGTTTTGTAACAATTCCTTTTCTATCCATAGAAACAAAAACATGAGATTTACCATTGTTTTTAAGCCTTTATTTGATTTTCTTGCCTGGATGAACTGCTGTAGAATATGTGGGACTACCGCAGCTAATCTGCTATATTTGCCACAGTTGAAAGTATGAGGTAACACTAAAAAGTAAACAGGTATGTCAAAAGGTTTTTATAAAGTTCCGGTTCTTGGGAATGAGAGAGTAAGGAATTATTTACCAGGGACTCTCGATCGTGCCACATTAAAAAAAGAGATAGATGACCTGAGGTCGCAGGTGATGGATATCCCCATGATCATCGGAGGTAAAGAGGTGAGAACAGAGAACCGTGTTCCCATCCATCCTCCCCACGACAGAAAGTACTTGCTGGGCCACTACCACAAAGGCGATGCAACCCACGTAAAGATGGCCATTGAAGCTGCCCTGGAAGCCAAAGAGAAGTGGGCGGCACTCTCCTGGGAACATCGCGCTGCCATCTTTCTGAAAGCTGCTGATCTGATTGCCGGACCCTACGGCGACACCATCAATGCGGCTACCATGCTGGGACAATCCAAGAATGTGTTCCAGGCTGAGATCGACAGTGCCTGTGAGATGGCCGATTTTCTCCGGTTCAATGTGCAGTTTATGAGTGAGATCTATGCTCAGCAGCCCAACTCATCCGAAGGGAATTGGAACCGGGTTGAGCACCGTCCGCTGGAAGGATTTGTATTTGCGTTGACCCCTTTCAACTTCACCTCCATTGCCGGTAACCTTCCCACTGCACCAGCCATGATGGGTAATACAGTGGTGTGGAAATGTTCCAATACCCAGGTCTATTCAGCAAAAGTGCTCATGGATGTATTTGTGGAGGCCGGAGTCCCTGCCGGTGTGATCAACCTGATGTTTGTATCGGGACCGGTGGCCGGGAATGAGATCTTCTCCCATCCCGAATTTGCCGGGATCCATTTTACCGGATCCACTGAAGTGTTCCGGCACATCTGGAAAACCATAGGTAACAATATTGAGATTTATAAATCCTATCCCCGCATTGTGGGTGAGACCGGCGGAAAAGACTTTATCTTCGCTCATCCTTCAGCCGACAGAAAAGCACTGATAGTGGCCATGGTCAGGGGTGCCTTTGAGTACCAGGGTCAGAAATGTTCAGCCGCATCAAGGGCCTATATACCTGAAAGCATGTGGTCCGAAGTGAGAGAACAGATGGAGAACATGATGAAGGGGATCAAGATGGGACCACCGGAAGATTTCACCAACTTTTTCAATGCGGTCATTGATGAGCCTTCTTTCGATAAGCTGGCCGGTTATATTGACAGGGCCAGAAAAGACAAGGATGCAGAGGTAATTATCGGGGGCGGATATGACAAGTCGGAAGGTTTTTTTATTGAACCCACCGTTATTCTTGCCAGCGATCCAAAGTACATCACCATGGAAGAAGAGTTGTTCGGACCGGTGCTAACCATCTATGTCTATGCAGATGATAAGGTGCATGAAACAGCAGAGCTGCTGAACGAGACTTCCATGTATGCGCTCACCGGAGCCATTTTTGCCCAGGACCGTTATGCCATTGAATGTCTTACAGAAAAATTAACCAATTGCGCAGGAAACTTTTATATCAATGACAAGCCCACCGGTGCCGTAGTGGGTCAGCAGCCTTTTGGCGGAGCACGCGGATCGGGGACCAATGACAAGGCAGGTTCCATGATCAACCTGCTGCGCTGGGTATCGCCCCGCACCATCAAAGAGACTTTCGTGCCGGCGAAAGATTACAGGTATCCTTACATGGATGAAGAGTAGAGATCTGAAAAGAACGGATCAATTAATATTCTTGTGGAGAAGTGAAAGAAAATAGATCTTAGTACTTTTTAACAAGTACAGATTTATATCATTCAACAACGATTAACACAGAGAACTGATCCAGCTTGTTTTACCCAAAGAGATATTCGATTATTTTAATCTTCTCAAGTTAGAAGTAAAGGGGCATTAGTTGCCATAAATTTGTTTCAAAAAGTGATATGATGAATCATTTTAGCAAATTTTATAGAGTGGTAGCGTTTTTTACCTGCAAGTGGTATCATTCTACTCCGGGGTTAGAATTAAAAGGAATAATATGGTAATTGTCACAGGGTATTTTACATAGCATATCCTTCTTTCGACCATCTTTGCAAGTATCCTGGCCTGATGAACACGGTTCTTCGCCGGAAATTCCCTTGCCACATCCTGAAATGTAAAACCAAACATATTTCTGCTTAATCTCATGGAAAAGAGATGTAAATTATCCAGTTATTATACTTATTTGGTGCTTTTCGGATAATAAATATCCCTCGATAGATATTTATTATCCAAATCAACATCAATATAGTTAATAACTGGATAAAAAATATCTATTCCTGATTTTTTTTCGTCCTCGTATCGACATCAGTCCTGTCTTTACCATATACCATTAAAAGACCAACACTAAATAGTTAATTATCAGTCAAATCAATAGAAAAATGAAATGAGCGTGAAATTGATCAAACATCCTGAACTTCTTTGACAACAGAAGCACCAATGTTTCAGCTGAATCATTTAATGCAAAACTGAAAAACTTCAGAG
>SDBV01012644.1_pt1 | contig 10806 bp, 17 predicted proteins | sample 2277081 | NCBI WGS metagenome assembly SDBV01 (sample SAMN10402039, study PRJNA504765) | marine sediment metagenome | isolation source: marine sediment core GS10_PC15, 223 cmbsf | place: Arctic Ocean: Southern Knipovich Ridge | collected 2010
AGTTGTTGGAGATGTTAATGTATCTAACGGAAACTTAAGCATAATGAACATACAAGGAGGAACTGATGGTTGCACTGTTAGATGGAATGCAACTACTGGAAATTTATATTGTTAAGATGGAAAGTAAACTTATAGGAATAATTGGAGCAGGAATTTTATTATTAATAGCTTCATTTGTTCAAGTAGGAGATACAAGTTTAGAGCCAACTCATTATTGTTTAAACAAAGAAATTAAAGCTTACTGTTATAGTTTATATGATTCAAAAGTAACTTGCTATACTCAACCAGAAAAAACAGGAGGAAAGCAATGCAGAGGAGGACAATGGGAAGAAATATCTGAGGAAGAGGAAATTCCTCAAATAACCAAATCAACTTCAGGAAGATTACATTGCACAAGCAAAGGATGTTCTTAAAAAACTAATTTTACAGGTTTAATCAAATAGGTATATATAATAATTCTATTATTAAGATAATTTATGACCGAAAAGATAACATTAGAGGCATTTTTTTATAAAGCTGCTGATGGAAAATATAAGGTTGTTCTTTCTGATGACTCTATTGATAGAGAAGATGAAATTGTTGGAAAAAGTTTTCTTGAAGCGTCTATTGATGCAAAAATTGTTGGATTGTTAGATCATAAAAATACAGTAATGGGATTAGTTTGTGAATGGGTTGATAAGAAAATAGTCAAAAGAGGGGGCCATAATGCTATGATTGCAGAGCCTAAATGGTTTATGAGTAATCCTAATGCAGAAGTTGTCAAGAATATGATTGAAAAGGATGGAGCTACTATTGGCCTATCTATTGGAGCAATCCCATCAGATTCAGATACAGTTGAAATTGACGGAAAAGAATTCAAGAGATGGCTTAAGGGAGAAATACTTGAAGCTTCTTTTGTTGCTATTCCGGCAAATAAACATGCTCAAATTGAAGCGATTGCAAAATCGCTTAATCTCGATAAAAACCAAGGAGTTGATAATATAATGGATGAAGAACAAAAAAAAGTTGAAACTCAAAAAGCAAAGGATATTGTTAAAGCAATGGATGGTACAGTCAAAGAAGATGTTGTTAAGATACTTGAGGCAGCTGGAATCCAGGAAGATATCTATAAAGAGTTAGTCAAGGATATCCCTGTTGAATTACAGAAACCAAAGCAAAAGCCTAAAGAAGAAGATGATGAAGATGATCCTAAGAAGAAACCTAAAGACGGCAAATCACTTTCCAAGGAAGAGATGGAAAAAATTGTTGAAGATAAATTTACAGAGAAATTGAACGCAACACCGCTTTTCAAAGCACAGGCAGATTTGATAAAAATGACACCTGAACAACAAAAAACAAAGGCAGAGGATATTCAGAAATCCGGAAAGCTGCCTATATTGGTGGAGGTATAAAATGGCAAGCGCATCATGGGGAGCAGGACCATCAGATTCAGCAACAACAATTTTTGACAGAGGATTTGGTGGAGCATTAGAAGTTCAGAAAGATCAATTTGAAGGAGAGTCAGCACTATATTATGATGCTTTTAATGATATTGATAAAAGGCAGGATATAGTAAAAGGCATGATTGAGAAAACATTGAAGATTCAAAAGCAGTCTATTGATACTCAAACAGGCGGAGCAGGAACAGCTGGGACAGCTTTAATCCCGGTTTATGTAGATCCTTCTGTTGTCAATAGGACCAGGAGATTAACTCCTTTGACAGAATTGATTGCAAGGAGAGCAATTAGGGGCCTTACATATGATTATATTCCATTGACAGCCAAAGCAGGCGCTGCATGGAATTTTGAAGATGCAAGTCAGGTTGATCAGGTTGATACCTATGCCAGGCAAACTGTAGGCATAAAATTCCTTTATGCTGTTGGAAGAATAACTGGCCCATCTATTGCTGCAATGAGGGGCTTTATAGATCCAACTCAGCTTGATTTGGCTGTTAAAACTGAAAGCATCAAAGAAGCAGAAGAAGATATGATCATAAATGGAGATGCAAGTACTAATCCAGAAGAGCCGGATGGAATGATACAGTTGATAAGTACAAACACAACTGCAATTTCTGCAAGTGTTACTCTTGTTGATATAAGGGCTGAGATAGCCACTACATTCAATGCAAACGGCGCAGTTACTCTTGCTGTTACAGATGTAAGCACACACAATTATGTTAAGAATCTTTTGCAGGATTTCCAAAGGCAGCCAGCGCCACCTTCAGATAATCTTCCTTTTGGAATACCTGGGAATTTCCAGTTTGATGAATTGGCCTTTATCAAAGATAGATTCATGCCAACTACATCTGGCAGCAGAAGAATACTGATATTGGATATGAGGTATGTATTCATGGCAGTACTGCAGGATGTTACTTATCAGGAATTAAGCAAAGACAATGATTCAGATAAGTACATGCTTAAAGAATACATTGCCTTGATTCTGACTTTTGAGTCAAGCAGCTCACAGATAACGAGCATATCTTAAATTAAAAAACCCAGGAGTTGATATTATTACAACCGTAATAGAAAAAGCAAGGCGAAGAGGATTCGCAGGCGATATAAAGTTTATCCATGTACAATCAACCGCAGCAAATGCATCAAGTGATGAATTGGATTTGAATAGTGATGCAACTGATGGAAGAGGTACAGAACTCCAAGAGATACTGAATACAATTTTGCAGGATGATGCAGGCGCGGACAAAACCGGTACGTTTGATCCAGCAACAGGAATCTATACTTATGGAAGCATAAGTACAGGAATCCATAATTTGTTAATTATAGGTAGGTAAAATGACTGTTGTAGTAGAAAACGCAAGGCGAAGAGGCTTTACAGGAGATTTGAAGTTTATTCATATTCAAACTGATGCTAATGCGAACACAGGACACACAATAGATTTGAATAGTGATGCAACTGATGGAAGAGGTACAGAACTCCAAGAGATACTGAATACATTAGTTCAAGATGATGCAGGCGCAGATGAAGAAGCAACTTGGGATCCTGCAACCGGGATAATAACATTAGGAACTTTAGCTGCACAAGGAATCCATAATATATGGATTATCGGGAGGTAACTGAAATGAGTGTTCAAAGAGGAATTCATAAAGGGGATGGCGGACCAGCTTCACCACCTTATGGCAGCGGTCCACTTGAAATAGATACTGCTATGGTGTTTAATGAGCCAACTGTTGATAGTTATAAGCGCTATGTTCTTGAAGAGAATTTTAATCAACTTCCACAAGCAAATGGAAGTACAGCATATAGTGTAAATGTTAATTTTGAGATTCTTGGTACAGGGGCAAGTGATGATGATATTACTTTTGCAACAGACCATGGTGCTCTTGATATGGAAACAGATGCAAGTGGTTCGCAACAAGTAATCCTTTTGCCGCATTTAACTTCCGGATTATCAGCTTGGACAGGAGTAAAGTGGGGAACGGAAAACCAGGTTATCTGGGAATGTGTTATTAGAACAGGATCTTCTGTTGCAGGTATAATTCTTTGGGCAGGACTAAAACTAACAAATGACCAGGATATAACAGCAGATGATGATCAGGCATTTTTCAGATTTGATACAGGAGAAACCGTTTGGGAAACAGTTCATTCGGTTGGTGGTGTTGCAGATACAGAATTCAGCACAGATGTTACTGTAGCAATAGATACTAATTATTATCTAAAGATTGCTATTGATTCGGACAGAAAGCCACATTTCTTTATAGACAATAAAGAAGTTTATGTTGGAGCAGCTTTGACAGATGATGTTAATTTAATTCCTTATATTGGAGTTGAAGGAAATGCTAAGACTCTGTATGTAGTCAAAGAAAAAATCTCAAGAATAATTTTTGAGTAAATAAAATGTCAGATAAAGATAAAAAAGTTATCGGGGCTGTAAAGGAATGGCTAGATAAGCATTATGTATCTGGAGGAACAACAAGTGTTTCTATCCAACTCAAAGAAAATAATGGAAAAGTCCATAGTGAGATATTTAATAAATAACGAGGCTGATAATCATGGCTAAAAAAGCTAAACAAAAAATTGTGAAAGTTGAAAAAATCATATTTAAAGGCCCTACCAAGAGCTTTAGATTTTTGAATCCACTTGGCCATCCGGATAAATATAATTGGGTAACTCTCCAGGAAGGAAATGTTGTTCCAAAGGAAGTAATTCCGCAACTTAAGGAACAGGAAAAAAAGATTCAGATTGAGAAGAGAATCCAGGAATTGAAAGAAGATCTGAAAGATGATGGCAAGAGGAATAATTCTAAAAACAAAGATAAGAACGCTCCCGGTAGGCATAAAAAGAAATCAAAGAAATAGTTAGTGAGTAAAGAGGGTTTTATGGCTACTGAACTATTGGGAAAAAAGGTTGTTGGACAAAAAGTTACGGTTACTGCAGCTATTACCGCTATTCCGGCAACAGCTACAAGTGGAAGGCAAACAATAGTACTAAGAAATGAAGGTTCTAATACGGTTTTTCTTGGAGCAGATGATGTTACTACAGCAAATGGTTTTCCATTAAAGGCAGGAGAAAGCCAAGCTTTTGATGCTGCAGATGGATGTATTATCTATGGGAGAACTGCTACAGATACTTCCGAAGTACGAACTCTGGAAGGTGTTTGAATGACTCGAATAGGAGTTCCATCTTCTGCAGGAGCGCAATCTATTGTTTTACCTGACCATAATGGTACTTCTAAATTTAAAATTGAGAATGATCTTGGAGTTGTTGTTGCAAGTATAGATTCGCAAGGTAATATAAGGCATAGGGGAAAAATAGGGAGGACTGCAAGGCCATGAAGCAATTAATATTTTTTTTGATGTTATTGATAATACTAATTCCTTTAGTTATTTCTGATGCTCAATCTGATTATAGTTATGATGTAGAACTTTTGAGTCCGGATATTACTGATTTGTATCCACGAGAGATTAATTTTTCATGGATAGTAACAACATCAGGAGTTGTTCTTAATACGAGTGATAGGCTTAACTGCTCAATACTTATAAGTAATTTCTCAACTACAAATTTCTCAATTTTGGCAGGACCATTTAATGTAACAAATGCAACTCAGAATGGAACACAGATAACTATGCCTTATGGAGAAACTTTTTGGAAGGTAAATTGCTCAACAAGTATGACTCCTATAAATCAAACACATGGAGAAAGTTTAACAAGGAGTTTTAATATCAGTACTAAACCCAATTATGATACAATAGTACCTGCAGATGAATCCACTATAGATGTTGTTGCTGTTAATTTTACATGGAATTTTAGTGTATCGAATGTAAATATAGGCTCAGAATTAAATTGCTCAATCCAGGCTACATATAATTCAACTGATGGAGCGCCAAAAGATAAGATAGGAGTTAGTATAAATGTAACAAATGCCACATTATCTCACCAGGTACTCCCAAGGGATAATCTTAGGACAACATACTGGAGAATGAATTGCTCTAATAGAAGCATTGATTTCTTAAGTACCAATTTTTCATTTACTATAGATTTGGATCCAAGTTTTGATGAAATAGTTCCTGTGGATGGAGCAAATCTTACTGGTGTTGATGTTAATTATTCATGGAGAATAAATGCTACTAATTTTGATTTAAAGCCAGGCAATTCCCTGAATTGTACAGTTAGAAATGCATCATCAGTAAATGGAGAGAAATCAATCTTGTTTGGGCCGGTAAATGTAACAAATGCAACAGCCTATCATCAAGTGTTTGCAATGGCTCCTTATATTCCTTTTACAAATGTATTTTGGAATGTTAATTGTACCAATGGAAGCATTACTTTGATAAGCGATAATTATACTTATGGAATCAATGTAAATCAGGAATATACTTGGCAAACACCGGATGATAATGCAGTACTTGGGGATTTATTGGTCAATTTCTCATGGAGGCCAACGGTAACAGACATAAGTTTAATTGATGGATACCGGATGAATTGCTCAGTTCAGAGTACTGCGGATATGACAGAAGGAGCTCCTTTGGATAGATTGACAACGCCGATAAACACAACCAACAATTCAATTCAGAGTCAAATTGTTACAATGGGAAACCGAAGTCCTGTTGCATGGAGAGTAAATTGTTCTAATGGAAGTATTGATTTCTTAAGTGAGGTTTATAACTTTTTTATGAGTTATAGTTTGGAAACAACAATAGTCCATCCTTCAGATGATGAGATATTAACAAGCAGGTTTGTAAATTATTCCTGGACGTTTGAATCATTGAATATAAATCTGTCCAAGGGAGATCAATTAAACTGTTCTATCATCAGGAATGGAACAGCGATAATAACAAATGTAAATGGTACAAATGCAACAGAAACAAATACTACGGTAAGTACGGTTAATGGCCATTATAATCTAACTGCAAATTGCTCAAATTCATTAGGAGAGTTATTTTCTAATATTACTGATCCAATAGAATTTACGGTTAGTGAATTAGTATCAGAGGAATTTGAATATAATTTAATAAGTCCTGTTGCTGTTGATCTGTTGGCATCAACAAATGTAAATTTCTCATGGAATGTTAGTGTAACAGGAGGTTTCCTGGATACAGGAGAGCAATTAGAATGCTCTCTTAATAACAGGTCAGGCCCAACAGGATTATTTTCTCAAGGATTCAAAGTAAATATTACAAATTCAACATATTTTAGTAAAATCTTAGTCATGGAAACAGATGTTTATCATGAATGGTTTGTTAATTGCACTACTCCAATAACTCAATCTAATCCGGTTTATGAATTATCTGAAACAAGAATATTTGAGATTGTTTTGGATGCTATCCTCTATAAATATTGACTCGGATTCTTTGACAAAATAAACTTCACATTAAATACTGGTTTGATGCAAACGGATTATGGAATTCAGTATGGAGGATCTGCTGCATTTGCTTGTGGAGCTTCAACAAGAGGACTACTTATTTATAATTCCACTCTGGGATTTTTAGGATGTACAGAGGATGGATGGAAATCACTAAATACTACTGGTGTCTAAATGGTACAATTAAAAGAAGCTGCAGTTGTTGTGATTATTCTTAGTCTTATGGCATCATTAGGAGTAAATATTAAGAATTACACTAATGACGAAGGCATAATTATTGATGAAGGGTATTTGCCTTATACATGCGAAAGAGAAGATATTCCTGATTATTTATGTTACAAATTAAGCAAAATTGGAACTACAGGAGTAAATCGTAATTGTTATTATGACAGGGCAAGAAGCAAGAAATACAAGGTCTGCAGCACAGGATGGGAATTAATCAAGGTTTTAGATTCAGGAGATTGTTCAGAGAAAGAATGTCCGGTTATAGAGCCTGAAAGTTGTCCTTATTGTCCGCCACAAAAGATTTGCCCTGAACCAGTAACATGCCCAATATGTAGTGGAGGAGGAGGAGGAGGAACTTGTCCATCTTGTCCGACTTGCAATGATGATGGAACAACGGTATGCACAGAAATAATAGGATTTATGTCAATTCCAGATGTTGGAAAATATTACTGCAGAAATTGCGGTATAGATGGTTGTGATGAATGTGTTATCAATGATGATATTATGATGGATTTCGATATGACTCTTTATGATTAATCAAATAGGTATATAAATAAAAACACTAATAAAGGTTTTATGGCATATATTGAAACCATAGATATAGTAAGAAAAACCGGAATTGGTGTTGAGATTAATAATGAGCTTTTGGGAACAGGAGATGATTCTAACAAAAGTTTTGATATAAAAAACAGGCATGTTATTGCAGGATCTTATACAATTTCTTATGCGCCTGCAAGTGGAGAAGATGATGAAAATGATTTTACAGATCTGACAGAAACAACACATTATACCCTGGATAAAGATTCCGGGAGAATCTTATTGACTGTTGCAGGAGTTTCAGCTGTTGGAACAAATCGGATTTTTGCTAAATATACACATTCTCCTAAAATATCGGATACTATTTTGAATACTTATATAGCGCCGGCTGATGAAGAAACAGATAGATCAACAGGATCTACCTGGGGAACTCCAGCCACCAGGACAGAATTTTTTGATGGAAGGAAAAAATTTCCTTATCCAGCAACAGATAGGCCTTATAATACAGATGATTTTGATGAAAAGGATCATATTCAATTAAGCAGAAGAAATATAACCGAAGTCAATGAAGTAAGTTTTCTTAAAAGAGGAGTAGGATTTGGGCTTGTAACAAGTGATGATGGCGGAACATTCACAGATAATACATCAGAGGCCAATAGTCCCTCAGGAACGGCCTTTTTAGTATATGCTGCTACTCCAGCAGTAAATGATGCAATTTACTTTGGAATGAGCGATAAATTCCATGGCATGACTACTGATATGTTTGTGGTAGGAACAGGCAGTCCAACAGTTACATGGGAGTATTATGATGGAAGTACCTGGACAGCTTTCTCAGTTACAGAACTTACAACAAATGCAAGTCAATTTACAGCTGCAGGCAAATTCACCTGGAGCAGTTTATCGGCATGGACAAAAACCACAGTTAATAGTTCAGAATCATTGTATTTTGTCAGAGGAAGATTAAGTGCAGGATCTTATACAATTTCTCCAAAAATACTGCATGTACCTCCTGATCAGGATTCGATTATAGCTCAGGAGATTCCACTTTATAATATTGATTTTACTACAAGCGGAAGAATAACATTGCTTAATAACAGGATAGATAATGGAACAAGAAATGTCAAAGTAGTGTTTAAGCATGGAGAAGGAACTACAAATACTTTGATAACAGAATTAAGTTCTTTATATGCCGGCCTTAGAGCTTATGCAAATATTTCTGGAGGATCCTATGATGATGAAACAGGAATTACTATTGGGGGTGTATCTGTTTCTATAGGAGAAGTTTATGTCAATGTTAGAGAAGTTGTAAGGCAATTTGATGAAAGAATCAAAGAGATTTTAAAGCTAATGGGAAAAAGATTAAAGTTTGCTGTTGCTTAAGATGGTAGTAACCCAGGAAGAGTATGATAAACAGAAGAAAAAGAAGATAAAGATTGAGAATCCTGAAAAGCCATCAAATGATTTTCCAGAAAATATTTATGGGATTGTCCCAAGTTCAAGTCATTATGGAGCTCATTATTTGATTTCCGGAGAAGAAGGAAATTTGAGATGTTCATGTCCTGCAAGTGTTGAATGCAGGCATTTGAAAGATATAAAAAATGGTAAAGGAACATGTATCAGGATTGCCAGATATATTCAGGCAAAGGTTTGATAGTATTCTTGATAGAGTTGGAGCAAATAATTTTACTCTTTATACTAAATCTAAAACACCTAATGCCATGGGAAGAATAAAGAGCAGTTCAGAAACAAGTTCTACAATCAAAGGATTCATGCACAAGATAACTCCCCAGGATAAGCAGTTTCTTGATTTAGGAATTGTTAATATAGGGGATGGTATTTTTTATGCCAATTATGATGTTTCTATAAGCGAGAATGATGAAATAAGCGAGTCCGGAGAAACTGACAGATGGATTCTAACGGCACTTAAAGAGAATGAGAAGGTACAAGATAGCAAAGTATTTCAGGCATGGAAAGCTACTAAGAGGGTATAATGGCCATCAAAGTTGATTATTCTGTTGATTTGCCGGATGAAGTAATACAGCCAAAGTTAATGGCCCTTGGATTGCTTATATCCCAAGAGATGAGAAAATTAGCTTTTGAAATGGGCCTTAAACAAACAGGAGATTATGCTCAGGGATTTCTTGTAAGTATAAAAAAGGGATTGTTAATTATAGAAAACAAGACTAAATATGCAGAAGCTCTTGAATTTGGAACTTACGAATTTGGAATGGAGTTCTCAAAAGAAACATTTCCATCAGTACCCTTTCCTAAAAAAAAGGATATATCTCAAAGCGCAAGAGAGGGATTCCCAAGAGGAGGTCAACCCTTCGGTGTTTTTAGGCGCGTATTATATAATAAAGCATTAATGACTCGTCTTATAAAACAAGTTTTCCAATAGAAACATTTAAATATTAGGTTGTATTCCATTAGGATATGCCTAAAGGATATCCAAAAAGTGGTGTTAATAAGGGATGGTTTACCCATGGACAAGAACCAATAAAATTAGATGAAAATTATATTTCTAAAGAGTATTTAAAAAACCGTTCTATTGAAGATATTGCTAAAGAATTGAAAGTAAGTCCTCAAACTATCCATAGAAGATTAATTAAAAATAATATTCCCAGAAGAGATGGTTCTTTTAAAAAAGGACATAAAATGTTGTCCGGAGTAGAGAAAGGATGGATTAAAAAAGGAGATAAAGGCTCAAAAAGTTTGGCATGGAAAGGAGGAATAAGATGTTCCTATGGTTATAAAGAAATCTATCAACCTCAACATCCATTTAATAGTAGAGGTTATGTTAGAGAACACCGTTTAGTAATGGAAAAGCATCTTGGAAGATACCTTAATCCAAAAGAAGTTGCGCATCATATCAACGGAATTAAAGATGATAATCGCATCGAGAATCTTAAATTGTTAAATTCCAATTCTGAACATATCAAGATACATAATAAAACTAAAGTTAGAGATTCTTTAGGTAGACTTCTTCCTTAATCAAATAGGTATATATAAGAAATAATTCTAAAGGGTATATTAGAGACAAAACATGGTGTTCAACCGTTTAATCTCGGCTCTCCCTGGAAACAGGGGGATTGCTATCATAGAATAACAGAATTGCATTAAGACCAAGCGGCTTGCAGTTCTTTGAAGTCCAAGAGGCATTTTGAATGAAGGAATATAATAGAGATTTTGAAAATTTTATAATAGGATTTGTAGCTGGAGAAGGATATTTCTGTGTTTCTATTTCAGAG
>SDBV01012645.1_pt1 | contig 10806 bp, 4 predicted proteins | sample 2277081 | NCBI WGS metagenome assembly SDBV01 (sample SAMN10402039, study PRJNA504765) | marine sediment metagenome | isolation source: marine sediment core GS10_PC15, 223 cmbsf | place: Arctic Ocean: Southern Knipovich Ridge | collected 2010
AGATCGTCGCAGAGTGTGCCGCATACCGTGATAAATTGAGATAATATTATCTAAACGGGCAAATAACATCGTTGACGGTCTTAATTTCCTTTTTAACCATTTATTATGCCTCTCTTAACATTTTTATTAAATTTTCAGCATCAAAAACCCTAGCATTAGGAGTTACTTCCACACTTGCTTTCATTCCTTTGTAAGTAGGTGTTCCACATGCTTGAGAATCAGGATTTACTACTTGATTTGCCCAGGGTCCCATTGGAATGAAGATAATACCTCGGTGAGGTCCCTCTTCTGAAATTGTCGAATAAACAGTAACTTCTCCATTTTTAGTTATGATTTTAACTGGTGTACCCACAAGACAATCTAATTTCTTAAAATCTTCTCTATCAAAAGCACAAATCGCAGCAGCCCTAACATTTTCTTTAGTCATTTTTCCGCCCTCAAGAGCTACTCCTTGTCCAATTGTCCGACCCGTTAATAGAATTAAATCATTCAAGCTCATTTATTTTCTTCCTCTTTTAATTGACTCCTCCTAGTTTTCTTAAATCTTTCAAGTAAGTCATTCCAGAAGTTTTTTTTAAATTCACCTGAAGATTTAATTCCCGTCCATTGCAATACTACCGCTCCTGTTGGACAAGCATTGTCGCAAGAGCCACAAAATACGCATTTATCTGAATCGAGTATTTCTACATTCTTTTTTGACTCCCAACCTTTCTCTGGCTTTGGAGCAATGGTAATTGCGCCAGATGGACAAACCAAAGCGCAACTTTGGCAACCTCCTGCGCATTCTTTATCGATAATACTAATTTCTCCCTCTGCATATTGCTTAACGACTCGCTCAATGCCATCATTGCTCTTGATTTTCTTTGCTTCAAATTCAAGTTTAGGTACAACCTTATTCTCAATAATGGGAATTTTTTCAAGTTCAATAACGTTTCCATCAATTCTAAGTGTTAACGCAGAGAAAGGGCACATGTAGACACAGGTTCCGCAAAATACGCACGCTTCTGGGTCATATATCTCTGGAATTATATCTTCTAAAGTGGGAAATCTTCTAGATGCACCTACTGGCCCACGAGAAATCGCATCTTTAGGACATACTCGTGCACATGTTCCACAACCAGTACATTTCTCTCTATCTAATATTAATTCCAGAGTTTCAGTAAGGAATTTAACCTTTACATGTTCAATACTTTTATCAATCGTTCTTGTTATTTTTGGAAAAGACATGTATAATTCACTCTACCTCTATTATTTCTAACTGAATTGCTGATTGAGGACAGCAATCTAGACATACACCACAACCGTCACAATTTACTTTCCTTTTTTCATCATAAATATTGTATGCTATCCCATTTTTAACTAATAAGCAAGCATTTTGTTTGGATAAATAACCTTTGCTTCTTAATTGATTAAAATTTATAGGACAACTAATGTAACAGATACCACATCCTGAACATTGAGTTCTATTAACCTTTAATCGATAAACTTGCATAGATTATATTACCTATTTAATTGAAAAATTAATTTTAATCCATATCATTCAATACCCAAACTTGATTATCTTTTAGAAAGTATTGTATTTTAAAAAATTTAGTAAAGCAAATCTGTTTTTAGAATATAGCTTTCATCTCTGCGGTAAGATTTGATCGCTTTTTGGGTGTTAAAAAACTCGTATCTCTTAAAAAGTAAGGTTTCTCGTATTCGGGTATATCTAATGAATTAATTTCATTTTGAAACCTTTTCTTAAAACTGGAATCATGAAAAAATTTTTCATAGATTCATGTTGTTATGAACTCTCTGCGTTAAAAAACTCCAAAATGGCTTTCATCAAAGTAACTCCTGAAGAGGTTATTTTAATTTTTCTTCTATTTCTGAATAATAAATCACTCTGTCCTTAAATCTAATTCTTGAAATATTTTTATGGATACTTTTGATTATCTGCAAGCTATAAAATCATTCCACTAATTTTAAATTACAATCTTCGCAAAACCACTCACATTTTTCATGATTGTATACCATATTTTTTATACTGCTACTACATAATGAACATATAAGTATTGATTTCTTTAATGACCGTTCAAGCTTCCACCATTCATTACCTAATTTCTTATATAGAAAAAGAATTTTCTCACCTAACTGGTTAATAGGGATAAGGTTCTCTTCACTGTCTAAAAGAAGTCTTTTACGTCTTTCGTATATCTCCCTTTTTTTCTCGTTAATAGCAATTAATAAAATTAATCTAGAGTTATTTCTAATAGATTGCAACAATGGATTATTTATTCTTATAACTCTTTTAACAAGCATATATAAAAAAATATTTAATTTATTATATTAAAAATTAATTAAAAAGAAAAAATTCTCCCTAAAAGTTTTAAATCTTCATCACTAAATAATCTTGTAATGTCATATGTAGTGGTCTCCCCTAAGATTGAATAATAGGCATTAAGAGTATGCAAGGCAGCGCTATAAAATCTGATAAAAGCTGGTTCATAATCGGTTGAAATAAATCCTGTTATATCACCTGCTCTTACTAAGTTCCTTCTATCATTAAAAATCGCTAAATAATCTTTAAATGATTTTCCATTGTCATTAATCCACCAATCGATTATAGGTCTTCCATTAACAGTTACTCCTCCCATTATCCTTCGAACATCAATTTCTTCTAATCGACCATTTGGACCAGATCCATCAGTGTTTATCAATTCTTGAAATTTTTTCAAAAGAATCTCTATTTCTTTTACACCTTTTGGATCTCTAGCCAAGGAATAATAAATAGCTGAATGCTTACTGTCATCTGTTAATAACAATCTGGTAACCCATAATAAAGCTTTCTCCAAAGAATCTATGTGATGGCGAGCAAAAGTACCATCCTCAAAAATCAGTGGATCTAGAGGTTGAAATGTTATTGGATCAAACCCTAGATCTCTTACGAGTAAAGTTATAATATGATAAGCAACAATATAATCTTTATTCCATAATCGATCACGACCTCTTAATATGGATCTATCTACACTCAAACCTAAATAACGATTACTTGCATACTTTTTAACTTGAGAGATTGTGTCAAAATAATATTCGATTCTTAAGAAGCCCTCTGGGGAAGGGGAACTCATCTCTTGACCGATAAATCCATATAAGGCATCTAGAATTTGTTTTAGAGTACTTGTTCCGATGTTAAATCTAGCTCTAGAAATCTTCAATTTAGAAGTTAAATCAACTTTGATATTAAATAATTCCTTAATTAGAGGGTTTTGAATCTTGAATTCTTGACTGAATATTGATGCTGAAACCCAAATACTCTGTATAAGATCCCATTCTTCCCTAAGAAATTCTTTATTATGAAACAGTCCAAAACGGGGAACTGTATCTGCTAAATATCCTGAAGCAGAAAATACAAAAACGCTTACTAGATCAATTATTTTAGACCTTAAATCCTTTATTTCATTGTCAGATAATAAACCATTGAAACTGCTTGAATCCCATTTTAAACTTGTAGTAATTATTCTAAGTATTGAACTTGTATGGGAAATAAGATCTCTAGTAAAAGAATCTTTTATAAAATTTTCATCACCAAATAAAAGTTTTGATAATTTTTGTTGATTTATTCCCATTCTTCTAAAAACATCATTTGACACAAGAACACTTTCTAAGAACCTAATATTATCAATATCACGCTTCCCGGCATAATTCTCCATTAAGCGATAGAAATAAAGAAAATTATTTACTTCTAAATAGTCATCAATTATAAAAGATAGTAATTGTTTCAATCTGTTTTTTATTTGATTACTCAAAAGCCTTCCTTGTTTATCATAATTAGCAGATAATAACGAAGTAAGAAGCCTACTTTTGATTTTTTCAATAGTCTCTGGAAAATTAAGGCTGATATGATCAACTTTGAGCTTTCGGTAAAGATTGTGCAAATCAATATTTTCCCCAGTATGAGTCAAAATGAATTGGGAAAGACTATTTAAATCATCTGATTCTATTATGTTTGAATCAGCTAATAAGGTTGCTGTAGAATAAAGCATAAGTCTGTTCTTTCTATAAATTTTATTATCGTAGTTATAACCAAATACATCATAAATATAATCAAAAATACTATTTATATCATTTAGATAAGTTCTATATGAGCTTTTAGAAATTGCGCCATCTTTAAATTTTGTGAATATATCTATATGAATTCTTGAGTACCACTTATCGAATAAGTCTTCAGAAACAGTAAACCCGCGACCGTTTTTAAGATTGGAATATTGGTTTATTATAGAGCCACTCTGCCCAGAAATTAGTCGATCTAAACCTGCAAAACTGTTCTTTTGAATAATTCGCTTTCTAAATAAATATTCTTTAAGCTGATTCCTGAACTTATCAAAAAAGGGAGAATACGGGCTTGAAACTCTTTCTCCAATTTTAAAACTTCCTTGGGTAAATAGTCCTTTGCTTCTTGATATCATATCAACAGGTACGACTACAATTGGTGCATTTTGAGGGTAGCCATTATCATGTATCCAATCTGCAATATCTTCGTGAAGAGGGATTTGTACTCCGTCTAATGTGAACAGTGCTAAATCTCTAAATGTGTTGTAGATGTTTCTATCTAAAAAGTTAATTACATCGTGGGCTGTAGATCCAACTACAAAACTATAATCGTACTTGTTCATATATGTGACAGGGTTTTTTTCCCAATTAGGATTAATCGTTGCAGGCAATATAATTCTATTAGGATTACCTGGGGGCGCACCGCAAAGGATAAACTTGGGATCTTGTAATAAAACTTGGGAAATATCAACAAACCTTTTGCTGAACGGATAAGCTTTCAATGCTTCTTTAATGGTAGCAATAATGTCTTTTTTCGTCTTCTGGAAGCCGACTATCTTAAGATTTTTTCTAATTCCTTCCATTTTTTCTTTCTTATCTTTGAATCGATAATCTTTGGAAAGTTCACTAATCCAACTACCAAGTTGAATGTCATTGAATTTCTGAGCAAGGCTTAATGGCGGAGTAGCTTTCGGATTAGGGTTAATCTGAGGGGCTGTCGGGTTAGAGGGTGTGTTAATAGTTTTACCATCACCTTGTAATTTTCTAAAGAGATTATGTAGTGCTTCCCCGTCTGAAACTTCAATTTTCGGTTTTTTCATTTGTTGTTCTAAATTTTGGGCAAGAGTATCGTGATCTTTAGTAATTTGTAGTACTAGACCTTTTCTGTAGGCTTGGGTTTTTGCCTTGGACATTCCATAAAATTTAGCAGATCCTCCAACCGTATTTTTAAATCCTACTAATGTTAAAAAGCTGGATGTACCAAAAAAGAGTGATGTTGAAAGCATGAGTATTCCTTGGAAAAAGCCAGATTTTAATAAATTTTGCCACGTTTTCGTTTCTGCTCTCCTCTTCAGTTCAGCATCTTGTTTTTGCTTTATATCCTCCTTGATCTTATTTTGTATATTCAAAACGGCAGTAGTATCACCTGCGTTTCGAGCTGCTATAAGGGCGATATTTGTCTCTAAATTAGCTTTTGCCTCTAAGTTAACCGACGTACCAAGTACCATTTTTCCTAATGCGCCCCCTACTTCTCTTTTGGATGTCCAGAGGGAAGATAACCAGAATCCTAAATCATCAGAACCCCCGACCATATCAACGACATTTTCTATTATTGCCTCAGTAAATCCATCTTTAATAATTTCTTCAAATACTTCACTAATGGCGGATGTAACCATTGAACCGAGCATTTGCTTTATAGTCATTCGTTGCATATTTTGTTTAATTGCCATTGCTCCTGCCTCACCGGCAAGATTTCCTACGGCATTTGTTGCTGCCAATGAGCCGAAATATATTAATGGAACGCTTATAAAGGTGGACCAGAAGGTTAAAGTCTCCGTATAAGCAATTTCAGCGATCATATTACCAGAAACTTGTGCGTAAGTATACTGGTTGAAGTAGTCCATTATTGCATAGAAGGTAGCTTGAGCTAATGCTAAACTGCTCCACTCATCCGTGTCATCCAGAACAAATCTATCAAACACAATATGGATATCGTAATATATATAAGCTCCGGTTAAACCTAATAACCACGACTGTTCTATACCATACTCGAATTCAGCTATGATATCTTCTAGCGATTTTGTGAAATAAAGACTACCATCTTCAATTGTATAATAAGACTCGTCAACTTGAACTCGTTTTATATAACTTTTATCACCCATATAATTTTCGCTTATAACATCAATGGATATGGTTCTAATTGGGTATTCAAAACCTTTACTTTTGAGGGGAATTTTTGCTTTATATTCTGCTTGCCGCTCTACAGGAGTCAAGGCATAAGGATATATTCCCTTTGTATTACTATAATCTTTACATTGGGTTGTTATAATAAGAAGACCGGGAGCAGGACGTAATTGATTGTACCTTGATTCGCTTAACACGACTGGCTTGTATAGGACTGATTGCGGTAATATGGTTTGTTGTAAAGTGCTATTGATAAAACTATAGCTAGGAACGCTATTTACAATGGTAGGTCGGATGGCGTCAAATCGATTATTAGAAATCCTTTTTATCTTAGTCTCAAGAAAACCTAAAGTATTAGTAGAATAGGCATCATATTTGCTGGCTCTATCATTAGTATTCTCGTAGGTGTAATAATCATATCGATTATATGAAGGTAATTCACTGGTTAGTAATAAATAATTGAGATTCATATCATCAAAATCAAGGGCGGTAAAAGCATCAGGGTCAGATTTACCATATTCTAAGAAATTTTCCCATAACAAATCCAAAAATCCGCCAAAAGAGCCAAGAGAACGAGCTACACTAGGAGGGCTTACTAATAAATGACCTTCATACATATTTCCAGGCTCCCCTCCAGTTACGGTTGTATAATACCCACCAGGATGTCCTATAAGTGCTGCTGCCATACTATCTTGTAAAAACCTATCAGCGAATGATTTCTCGTTTAGAGAGGTGGGATTCTTTATACCATTCGAAACAGAATAAAAAACGTCAGAACGAGACCGTGCTTTTGCTTCGTGGAGCTTTACATCGATTGAGAATTTAGTCATCAAGGTATAGACGGAAAAATAGACTAAAGCAGCTGCTCCCTTAGCCCCTAACCAACCGAACCCTAAAGTCCCTGCGGTGATGGAAGCTTCAACAAATGCGGAAAGAACTCCTGCTGTTACAGACATAAATACTTGTTCAATAACATCTTTTAATAATTGTTTTTCGTATTGTTTCCATGCGTTTGAGTACGTCTCATGTCTAATTTCATAGAATAGTTTGGAAAATTTCTCATTTTGTTCGCTACTCTCTACGAGCTTATAAATTTCAAAGATATCATCTTTTGGCTTTAACCCGTATTCCTCCAAGATGGAATCTTGGTCCCACAATATCTTAACTTTACTGAGTTTATTGAAGTTATAAACCCAATCAGTTCCGAACTTTGCAGATTCAAATGCTAAATTGTCAAAATCAGAAACAATGTCTTCTCTTTTATTTAACCTTTCATAAGGAGCAAAATCATGAATACCGTCTTTATTTAGTCCAATCGATATTACGTTATATTTTGGTACTCCATCTCTGCTTATAATAAGGGTATCACTTAAAATATAGACCGTTTCATAGAAAGTATTTAGGTCAGAATCGACATAGAAGTAATGACCGTCAGTTTTTGCTGAGCCATCAATAAAAGATTCCACATCGGAAGTATAATATACTTGTCCGTCAGGTGGAGTTATGAGTACACCTTTAACTTTAAATTCAACCCATCCATCATTTTCTACCTGCGATCTTGATGTTTTTCCATAATCATTATACAGGGAAAACCGATTTGGAATTCTTATGATGATTGTTCTTTCAAAGACATTGGTAGAATAGAAAGACTCATCTCCAATTACTTGTAAAGAATCATATTTGATAGGAATATTGTCAGAACCCCATGTCTCGCTTTGCCATGTAAGGTCTGCGGGATGGGTGAACGGTATATTAGGATCAAAGTCAACGGTATATTGTTGTCCTGTATCAATATTGGTAACCGAATGTTCCGTAGATAATCCTGAGAAAAATTCACTTACCTCTTCAATTTCACCTGTTTTAAAACTATCTGTATAAATTCTTTGCTCAGCAATCTCTCCTTCTTCCCAATTAATTACAGTTATTGTTGATTGCTCAAAAGTATCAATATAAGTGGTAGTTATATTTTCAGTGAATTTTCTATATGTTGCTCGTAATACGGGGGCATTCGTTTGGATATATCCATTGTTTGAGCTGAAATCCTCAGATTCAAGATTATCTTCTGTTAAATCCTCATTAAATACGACATCGTCACCAGAATCTCCGAATAAAGAGCCAATACTCCTTGTAACGTATTCACCTATAAATGTAAACACATTTTGAGTCTTTGCAGCAAGTATTGTCTTTTTATATTCAGTTATTTCATAATAAATATCTACATCTTTAGTCTCGTAATTTATTTGAGTATCAGCATATCCATCCCGATTATCATCGACCGTTACGCTATAAAAGGTTGATTTTATATACTCTTCCTTATTGATTAATGTTTGGGTAGATTTCTGCGCCCAATAATCTACATCGGGAAGCATCATTTTAGAAATATGATATGGCAATAGCGGTAAGGTAAGGGCAATTATCAATAATTTACCAATATTAAAATCATAATGAGCAAATTTCCGATCATTTATGTCAAACCATTCTGTTCTTCTCTCATCTTCCAACTTTCGTTCTACATTGATTTCTTCATTCTCAAAATCTTGGATGATAGTATACCAATAGATCTCATCTGATCCTTGAGGATCGTCGATTCCGTATTTAATAACATCTATTTTTCCGTCTCGGTTTATATCGATTGTATGTTTGTAGTCTGGTTCACCGTTCATGTCTATGTCTGCCACATAAATTATAGAGCTCTCATCCTTATAAATCTCAAAATTATCGAATAATTTCGAACCATAGCCGATTAATTTATTATTAATGCTCATGTCAAGATTTCGACTATAATCTATCGATTTAAATAAGGTAGCATCACTCGTAATGCTAGCAGAACTTTCTGCAAGTATTGCTTTACCAGATTTTGTTGAGTGGCTATAGTCTATATCTACAGAGTTATAGAATGTCTCTTTCGAATCAGTAAGATAAGCTTGATTAAATTCGTCTAATAGAAAAATTTCAGAATAGCTCGAAATTGGACCGTATGAATAACTTAAAATTGCTAATAGTTGGAGAAAACTATCCAAAAAGCCATTATTAGAGATAATGGTTAATTCTTTTGTGGCTTTATTAAAATCAATAGTATAATCGTCAGTGTTATCAGTTAAAATTTCAGACTCTAAAGTTGGAGTTAGTCCAATTATTTTATACACTTCTACATTTATAAAATCATCTTCAAAAGAAAGATCGCCAATATCAAAGGTATGCGTATAAGTATCAGTATTTTCATATACAACAAAATCCTCATAATAATACTGAATGACTTCATATTCAGGTTCTTCTTTAAAGGAATATGCGATACTTTCATAGGAATGTTTTACGTTAAATTGCTGAGAGTACCAGTCATAATGCTCTGGTTTTAGGAGATAATTATAGTCATAAATCATCCGAATAGAGTTGAGGTCAACATTCTCAATATCGAGTCGGATAGGCTCTGTCCAAGAAGTGTCGGTTGTATACGCGAAGTATAATATTTTGTTCGGTTCAATCATTAAAGGCTCTTCAAATTCCATACCAAAATATTCGGGAAATTGGTTAAATGAGGGATTCCATGTAAATGTATCACTTGATGGTTCATAATGAAGTTGATGGTCGTTTCCGGTTAGTCCTGCTGTATAGTAATTACCGTCCTCATCAAAAATATTAAGATAGTCTAACCAGTTTAACTCAGGGTAGAATGTGGGGACGTCTTCTAACACTAATTGATATGAATCGCTTTCGGGGGTTACACTTGCAGTAAACATTTCTAGCTCAGTATATTGCCATACACGACTATCAGTACTTACGTGTTCTATGGTAGGTTCATAAGCTTCCTCTAAGATAAGAACTTCACTAACAGTTAATTCATAAGATGGGTTAGGTACTGAAAAGATAAGATAACTGAAATCTAGAATGTCGCTACCTGTCGAGCTATATAAAGAAGTTAAATCTAAGTCAATTTTAACTGTCTTGTACCTACCATTATATTCGGTATCAAATGGAGTTAAGCTTAGGGGTGCTTGATAATAATAATCGGTGATAAATTCTGAGTAGAGTTCGGCAAAATCGTCATTTGACATCAAGTTATATTCTTTTTGCTTTTCAACATTTACTAATAGAAATTCTGCTTTAGGGAGATCTGAATGCCCAACATAATTATATCCTTTATTTTCAAAATACATTCTCCCTATACCGATTGCTATTCCTTTTTTAACAGGAGAATTATATCGGATCATTATGATCTGTTCTTCTTGAAAGCTTGTTGGTTCACTTGTCTCTGGGTGTAGGTATGTCTTCGGGATATGTAACATATAAGTATCTATACCTGTGCCGTAATCCTCAACGGTGGAAGAAAGAGAAGTATCTTCGGGGAAGGTTAGATATTGTAATTCATCATTATAGATATATGCTAATTCAAGTCCGTCGATTTCAGACATGAGATCATACTCTAATTCAACTTGCATATATTCTTTATCATCATCCATGAATGATACGTAATTGGAGTCCCATTGAATAGTTTGCATTTGACTAATACCGTGAGTATTATCGTCGCTATATTCTTTATTGGTTGTGAAAGTTGGATCGAATCTTATCGTTTTTAATGTATTTGCATCG
>SDBV01012646.1_pt1 | contig 10805 bp, 21 predicted proteins | sample 2277081 | NCBI WGS metagenome assembly SDBV01 (sample SAMN10402039, study PRJNA504765) | marine sediment metagenome | isolation source: marine sediment core GS10_PC15, 223 cmbsf | place: Arctic Ocean: Southern Knipovich Ridge | collected 2010
TATTAATTCTGTAACATCTAGGTTAGTTGCACAGAATGGGGCTTACATATCTGCTGGTACAAACTCTTATATAAACGATGGAACTCGTGCTAGGATACAGATAGATAACACACATTCATATATATTCTCTCCAAATGGTCAGAAATGGGTGGACATTATTAACAGTGGCTTGACACTTCAAGGAGATACAGAAATTGATGGAATATTCACATTAACTGGAGACCAAGTAAATTTTCAAATGAAAGCAAAAACAATTGGAAGTAAATCTGTAATAGGTTGGTATAAATCAGATGACACAAGAATAGGATGGATAGGTCATGGCTCTGGTGCTAATTATGATTTAACTATAAGAAATGAAGGTGTAGGAGGAAACCTTCAACTCTGGGCTGATGACGGTATTGTTTATATTAATGATTATCTTAAAGTTAGCACATTAACAGGTTCAGGAAATGATTACGTTTGTGTAAATTCAGCAGGTCAAATGTTTAGGAGTAGTGCAGGTTGTTAGGGAGATTATAATAAAAATGAAAATAGATAAAAAAACAATAGTAATAATCGCACTAAGTATAATTATAATTAGTATAGTAGGAATTTACGCTTATAATCAAATTCAAGAAAAAGCATATCAGGAAGGGATAAGTAATGCCTCACTTTTGATAAATCAGCAAATATTAAATAATTTACAACAACAAGGATATATTAATTTTATATATTCATCAAATAATGAAACATATAATATAAAATTAGGAGTTATAGAAAATTAAAATGAGGAAAATATTACTATTAACAATCATAGGAATGTTTTTACTTAGTTTCACAACTGCTTTAGATAATCAAGGAACAGGAAGAGAAGGACAGAATTTCACATTTATCCAAACTTGTAATGATGCAACATATATTACTTTATCGACAATCCAATACCCAAATAGAAGTGTTGAAAGCATAAACACAAATATGACTTCTATCGGAGGAGGAGCATTTCAATTCAACTTTACAAATATAGTTAATGGCAGACATGATGTAACTGGAATATCTGATGGTTGTACAAAAAATTTCGCAACACTTTTTGAAGTAACTCCATCTGGGAATATAAACAATCTTGGATTTTACTTCATAATTTATCTTATTTTATTCGGTATAGCTGGGTTTGGATTTTATATTGAGAATGAGTGGGTTGTAATTCTTGGTGGGATGGGATTAATATTTTTAGGAGTTTATACAATGAACACTGGAATAGTTACATTCAGGGATGATGTCACAAGAGTAATTTCTTATATAACTATTGCACTTGGAGCAATAGTCTCAATTGTGATAGGTATAAATTTAATAGAGGATAATTTATAATTCTTCTAAATAGACTTACAATTTATTATAATCGATATTTATAAAACTTCTACATGTATTGGAAATATGAATAATAAGTTTTTAACAATACTTTTTTTAAGTTTATTCTTTGTTTCATTAGTTAGTGCTGTAAAACCCACACAACAAGGAGCAAATGTTTTTTTAGAGGGGTATGATATAGAATTTACAGGAATAGACATTTATGAGAATGGGGAGAATATTTATTTTACAAATCATGTGTTTAATATTTCTAACGGATTAGAATTAGATGTTACTGAAATTAATTGCACCTTTGACCTTTATGATAATAAAGGATTTCATTTATTGAATGAAGTACAAATGGAGTGGGATGTTGAAGGAAATGATTTTGAGTATATTGTTCTAGGGGGGAACTTTACAAGGAATGGGGCATATTGTCATATGATACATTGTAATTCTTCTGCGTTTGGGGGATTTGAAGAAAGTTGTTTTGAAGTAACACCGACTGGAGAGAGTGGAAATATGTTAGGACTTTATATTTTACTTTATGCAATTCTATTTGGAATAGTAATATTTGGAGTTTCTGCTAAAAGTGAATGGATAGCAATAATCGGAGGACTTGGATTAATTTTCTTAGGAATATATACTCTTAATACAGGAATTATTATTTTTAGGAATGTGGCAACAGAAGTTATTGCATGGATTACAATTGCACTTGGTTCTATAGTCTCAATTGTAATAGGTATAACTTTAATCGAGGATAATTTATAATTCTTCTAAATAGACTTACAATTTATTATAATCGACATTTATAAAACCTTATTTATAAGATATTAACATTAAGAAGGTGTTAAAATGGATATTATAGAAATAAGAAAATGTTTACAGAGAAAAGATGGAGTGAAAATGGTAATTGTTCCAAAGAAATCTAAAATAAAGAAAGGGGATTATGTTCGTATAGAAAAACTAAATAAGAAGGAGGTAAAATAAATGGAAGAAGGAAAAAAAGAAGAAAAAAAAGAAGATAAACAAGAAGGAACTTACAAGGTTGTGGAGATAACAACTGAAACTGGATTAGCAATCTCATCACCAGAAGGCAAGGTAATAAATCAACTAGACCTTTTAGTAGAAATAGCAAATAATGTAAATAAAATAAAAGAAGCAACAGCGGATTAGAGGTGATAAAATGATTGGAGTAATATTTCAGTTTGGTACAGATGTTGTTGAAGTTAGAGTTAAGGACAATAATGTTTTTTTTAGAAACTCCAACTCACAGCAATTTGGAGACATCGACGGAATAAAATTAGATAAAAGTGGTGTATTAAAAGAACACCCAGATTTAAAGGATAAGGATGATTGGAAACAACAAGCAAGAAAGCGATTTAAGGAAAAAATAAAAAAGATGGAAACAGAAAAAGAACAAGTAAAGTACATTATTAAAGATTTAAGTAAATTTGGATATAAACCAATGTATATGCAAAAGCAAGGGTTTCGTCCTATTAAAATATAATGTGGAAAGAAAATTTAATGAGCAATTTACTCACGGTAGGAATATTAGTTTCATTAGGAATAATAGTTTATTGCAAGATAAAGAATGTAACATTAGGGGAAGTAATCAGACAAATAAGAGAGGGGATGCAAGATGAATAAAATAACTAAAATATTTTTAAGCATAATAGCAGGAATGAATGTAGTAATTAATATAATAACTCCAATAATATTAGTCATATTATACTTAGCACTTTTCGGAATTAAAGGTCATTGGACTACTTATGCTTTTTTGGTTATTGGTTGGGGTGCATCATTATTCAGAGCAATTAAAATTGGAGGATGGATTAATCCCTAAATATGGAAAAACAAAAGATGAATAAATATAAGTCAGATTGGAGAAAGAAGAATCCAGACAAAGTTAAATTATCAAGCATAAAAAGTTACAATAAACATAAAGAGAGTAGATTAAAGAGAGTAAGAAAAGAAAAAGATGTTTTAAGATTTTGTGGAAATAGACAAAATGCTTTAGAAAGGGATAATTGGGAATGTCAGAATTGTGGGATGTCCCAAGAACAACATATATTATTATTTAGAACAGGATTAAATGTTCATCATAAAGATGATAGAGGAAATAAAAAAAGCACAAGAAATAATGGATTAGATAATCTACAGACATTATGTGTAAGGTGTCACGCAAAAGTATAGTTAAACTTAACACTTAAAATGATTAAAATAATAGGAACAACACATTTAATACCAAAAGAAGAGATATACAAACTTATTAGTAGTAACAAACCAGATATAATTGCAGTAGAATTGTGTGAAACAAGATTTAATTTAATGGTAATGCCTTTGATGACGAGTGTAGTAACTAAAGAAGAACAACAAGAAGATAAATCATTAATCGGTAAGATTTCTAAATCAATAAAAGAAAAGGCAAAAGAAGAAAATATTCAATATGGTTCAGACCAGATAAATGCCTGTCTTTATGCAAAAGAAAATAATATACAACTAGAGTTTGTAGATTTAAATATTATAAAAATAAAAGAATTAATGGATAATCTTCCAAAAGAGGAACGAGAAGGATTCTTAAAAGAATTAGAAAAATTTGAAAAGAAAACATTAAAAGAACAAGCAGAAAATATTGATGAGGAAAAGATACTCTTTGAATTAAAGAAAAGATTTCCAGTAGCATTTGAGTTCTTAATTAATTATAGAAATTTAGTTATCATAAATAATCTATTAAAATTAGAAAGAAAATATCCATACAAGGAAATTTTATGTATCTTAGGAAGAGGTCATGTTAAAATAGTGGAGAGTGCTTTGAAATGAAAGATAAGAAAAAGAATTCACATATATTATATTTATTAATTATTGGAGGAATAGGGATAATTGGAGGTATGCTTATAGGAATGATGCTCCAGCAATTAATAATACAGTCTTCTATAATAGAGGTTGCTAGTGCATTAGAAGGTTCTAATTTTGAATTAACTATAGATATAAATGAAACTTTAATGGTTGATAGAACTATGGATAAAATGAAGGAATTTGGGGTTTTTAATTTTACTAATGAAACAGGAGACAATCTAAATGGTTGAAGAGTTTAATTTAAAATGAAAAGATTTACAATAACAAGAGTTGTAACAAAAGATATAATTACAGATAGTTTTCAAGGATTAAGAAACTTATTTGGTTTAAGATTAAGGGGCTATGAAAAAGTTTTAGATAAAAATATAAAAGAAATGACTGAAGAGATGGAAATTAAATATAATGTGAATTGGTATCGAATGATTGTAAACCCATTAACAAGTGGTTCAGCAATGATAATAATTTATGGAGAGAGTTTAGAATGAATAAAAAGGAATTTATACAATCAAGAAAAGAAAAAAAGGAGTTAAAAAAGTATGGAAGAACTTGAACAAGGAGCAGGGGAGGATATGTCGGATGAGGAAGCGTTAAAAAGAATCACCGAAGCAATGAAGCAGAATACTCCAAGTAAGGAGGATAGGAACAATATGCACACCTTCTTGCTAAATGTTGTTAATGAAGAAAAAATAGATAAGGTATCAAGAATAGGAAATCTAAGAGATGATAAAGAAATTAATGAGTTAGGGATTCCAATGTGGAATGTTAGAGGAGCATTAGACATGGCAATGATTTCTGATAAATTAATGGATAATAAATTCTTTACAGAATTCTTTGAAAAACAAGCAATGAATACATTGATAACTAGTTTATCAAGAGCAGGATTCTTAATAAAGATGAACGCAACTACTACAAAGCAAGTGGCTGATACAACTAAAAGAAGAAAAATAAATAAAGGAATGTTCGGGAAGAAATCAGAAGAAACTTCTGGGGAAGGGGGAACAAGTTAAAATGAAAAGGAGAATAAAAAATGTTAGATGAAATAATTGAATCACCAGCATTTTGGATTTTAGGGATAGGAGGAGTTAGTATGGAAATATTAGGATATACAATTGCAAGTAAAATGGATATGGGGGCATTTCCAATGTGGCAATTTCTAATCTTAATAATCGGAACGCTAGGTGCAGCAGCGTTTTTTGCATTGCAAGATTGAAAGGAGGTTAAAAAAATGGGATTAAAACAAACAATAAGAGAAGAGTTAGAAAGGTATAGCGAATTAAATAAAGTTAAAGAAAAAAAGTTTAGGTATCCATTCGGAAAAAAGGTTGGAAGAACTCAAAAAAGGAAAAATTTTGTTACAACTCTAGTTATAAATGAAAACTCAAATTGTGAATGGAAAAAGTATCAAATAAACGAACAAACTGTTATGCACGACTTGATTCCTAGACTAGCAACAGCAGGTCATATTCTATTTGATAAGAAAGGGAATCCTTTAATAATTTTGCCTAATTGGAGTTTAGAACCATTTAGTCCACTAGAACATTATGAGAAAGCAATGACTTCTGGAAACAATTCAAAAGGGTTTAAGATATTAATGTCTAAGATGATGTCAGAAAAGATAGACTCTAAAAAACAATTAGGAGGGATAATTAAATGGGTATTAGGATTAGGACTAGCAGCAATAATCGGTTATGCCTTAGTAACTTCTGGAGGTTAGATGGGATTTAAGAAAATACAATTAGGGGTAGAGGAAATATTTGAGACAAGTGTTAGAGATATAGATGGAAGAGAAGTTGCTAAATGGAAAGTGCTTAAAAGAGATTTTCCAAATGTTATTAGGATATTGAATAAAAAGTTTGGCATGGGAATAAAAGTGGTAGATTTGAAAGGAAGAGATAAAGATTTAGACTGGGCTTTCTAATCGATATTTATAAAACTTCTACATGTATTCTACTTATGAAATTAAAGGATGTACTTAGTAAGATTGTTGAGAATAAGAAAAATGGACAATTAAATACAGGTATAAGAAAAAATCAATTAAAAAGAATAGGGATTTCTCAAGAAGATTTGTTTAATATGAATATTGAACCAAAATTAAAAAAGCTATTATTTGAAGGTTAAAATGGTAACTATTCAGGAAGCAGCCAAACAAATTGAATCAAGACAAACTCAATTAGAAGAGAGAAGAGAAACGCTAGAAGGTGCAAGAACTCAAGCACAACAATTCCAAACACAGCGACCAGTATCACAGATGGAATTAAGAAGGCAAAGATTAAGCAGACAAGATAATGCAAAATCAGCTTTACAATTAAGGGCAGAGAGACAAGAAGAAATTCAACAAAAAACTAAAATTAAATCTGAAGCATTAGAAACCATTTCTTTTGAATTTGAAAAGCAACGAGAATTAGAAAAAGAAATAAGTGATATTTCTTCACAATTCGAGGCACAGAAGAAAGCAATAGAACAACAACAAAAAGTATTTGAAGCCCAACAAGCAGAAAGAGCAGGGATAGAAAGTGATATTGCAATAGCTTCTAAATTGGTTGGAGAAGGTCGGTCTTTTGCAGGTGAAACAGCACGAGTAAAGGAATTCGCCCGACAAATTCAAGCACAAGGAGAATTTGAAACTCAACAACGAGCATTTAAAGAAGCTGGTTTAGAAGCAATTACAGAGGTCGGGGGAGTTCCAACGATAATAGGATTTAAAGATATTGAAACTGGACAAATAATTCAAATAGAAGACTTAGGAGAGATAGCCAAACCACGATTAGATATTTTAGAAGAGAGAGGGATTATAAAATTTGAAGAAGTAGTAACTGATATAAAAGCAGAGACATTACCATCTGTAATTACAGAGGTAAAAATAAAAGATGATATTATTGTTAGTGAAAAAGTTTTCCCACAAGGTAAGGAAACATTTATTGCAGCAGTAGATGTAGGTGGAGGGAGGATGCAGGATTTTAGGTTTATTTCAGAAGGAGGTAAACTAATTGTCTCAGAACCAACTGGAGTATCTGGACAGCAGTCAACAAGATTTAAGGAAAGTGGAAGAGTTGGAAAAAGTGCTAGAGAAATTGCATTGTCTAGGGTAGGAGTAGAAGTAAAAGATGATGGATTTTTTACAAGCATAGGGTCTAGAATTACTGGTTTTGTTAAGGATGTAGTGGGTGGAAAAGAAGGACGAGAAGCATTCATAGGAGCAAGTCTCCCAACAATCTCAGCATTTCAACCAATAATATCGGAAATAGAACCTCCTCCATCACCAACTATAATAGGAAGATTAAGAGGTATTTCTAAAGAACAAGCTAGTTTAATTGGAGCAGAAGGTGTATTAGGTATTGGCGGGGTTGGTTCAGTTGGAGGAAAAGAAGTAACAAGAAAAATAACTGATATAACACTTTTTCCTGAGACAAGAATAAAAGTCACTGAACCATTTTTTGGAACAGCACAAGCAGAAATAAGAGATGGACAATTAAGACAAATCACAGGTATAGAAACAGATATTGATATTCCAGAATTAAAGATTGGAGATATTATTTCTGCACCAGCAGAAACTTCTATGGTCTTATCAAGGACAGGGGGACAGATAGGAAGTTTTGGTGTTGGAGCTTTTTTTGGAGCAAAAGGATTAAGAAAAGAAACAGATATTGCCAGACCTTCTTTTAAGACAACCATTCAAGAACCACAATTTGGAACACAACAATTTGAACCCTCTGGAGACCCATTAACTTTTTTTAAAGATGTCGAGGTTGAAGTCCCTGCTGTAACTGTTGGGGAAAGAAAGGAATTTGGAAGAAAAGTTGGAGGGATAGCAACTATGGGAGGACTATTTCTAACACCCGTTGTTGGGGCAACTGTTTTTGCATCGCAAGTTGAAAGAGAAGTAAGAGAAGCTGGAGGAATTGCTCCTTTTATTAAAGAAAAACCCCTCGAAGCAGCATTTATTGGAGGGATTGTTGCAACAGCAGGAGGACTTAAATTATTCAGAACATTAAAATCACCTAGAGTAATAAAAGAAGGAGAAGATATATTAAGATTAACAACACGAGGAGAAGATTTTTTTGGAGCAAGAATTAGAGTTAGCAAAAAAGGATTTGAATTTATACCTTCACAGAAAGGTGTAATAATTAAAAGAGAGGTTATTCCAAAAGCTAAACTAGATATAGAAGCAGCAGAGACAGTAGGAATAGATATTTTAAAAGTCTCCAAAGAAAAAACAAAAGAAATAGTTTTCTTTCCAAGACAAAAATTATCACAAGTTTCAGTAGAAGGTAGTAAGGTTATTATAACAAAAGATGGTAAGATTATATTTGAAGGAAATCCTTTTACAATAAAAGGAAAAAAGCAAAGGGAAGAGGTTTTTGAATTATTAGAAAAAAGAGGTTTCTCAAAAAAAGATATACAAGAATTAATTAGATTAAGGCAACCAGTAACAATTGAACAAACTATTGGGGGAGTTATTCAAGTAAAAAGGAAGGGGGCATTAGGGCAATTTCAAGCATTACAAATAAGACCAGCAGTTCAATTAGGAGCTGGATTAAGAACAAGAGGTGCAAAGCCAATTAAAACAGATATTACTTTTGAGAGAAGAATTATAAAGATTGATGGAAAAGATTTCGTTTTAGAACAGAAAGGAACTCAGACATTTTTAAGAAGAGCAGAAAGAGGAGGAGTTAGAATAAGAGAAGAAAGAGAATTATCAGGGGGACTTATTGTTGGTAAAGCTAGACCAGAATTTAGTATCCCTGTTGAAGTATCTAAAACTGGTAAGATAAAAGTATTAAAAGAATCACCCGCACAAATAATTACAAGCATAAGCACAGAAGTACCTACACTTCCAATTAAGGCAGAGTTAAGAATTGATAGCTCCCAAACATTATTATTAAAAAAAGCAATTAAAGAATCAGAAGACATTGGGAAGATAGTTGCAGGAAGAAAAAGTTCACAAGAATTCTTTGAACAATTATATTTTCCACAAGAATTAAAAGCTGCTCCTAAAATAGCCCCTCCAAAGATTGCTAAAGTTCCGAAGACAACTTTAGAAGTTCCAGAAGCAAAAGAACTCCCTTCTATGGTAACGCCTTTTGTAGCATTAGCTGCTAAACAGAAAGCAGTTCCAATAACGACTTTAGATACATCAATTAAGACAAAGACTATTCAAGAACCACAATTAAAAACTATTCAAGAACCACAATTAAAAACGGAGGATTTATTAAAAACTATTCAAGAACCACAATTAAAAACTATTCAAGAACCACAATTAAAAGTTATTCAAGAACCACAAATAAGAACAATACCTTTGGTAAAAATCGCACAACAAATAAAACAAGCTCAGAGAGCAGTGATTACACCAAAAGTTAAACCAAGATTTGAACAACCACCTAAGACACCTCCAAAAGAACCTCCAGTAATAAAAATTCCAATCCCCCCTAAAACTTCTTTAGCAAAAAGATTGGCAAAGAAAGTAGAAGAAGATGGTTTTGAAGCATTTGGATTCAGGTTTGGAGAACAAATATCTTTAGGTGAAGCAGAAACACAAAAAGTAGCAGAAACAACTTTATCAAAGTTCTTAAAAGGAACGCTAGGTGCCTAAGAAATTGTAACTAAAGGTGGAAAGAAATTAAGAGTATCACAATTAAAGGGATTTGGTGGTGAAGAGTTTAGAGTAGGAAAGACATCTCCTTTCTTAGTTGTTGAAAGGAAAGCTAAAAGATTAAGAAAAGGTGGAACTGGATTTGAGATACAGCCATTTAGATTTGGTAAGAGTTCTAAGAATATGCTTGGTTTCTAATCGATATTTATAAAACATAATCTACAAGTAGTTTTATGAAATTAAAGGATGTTCTAAATAGAGCAATCAATTCTAAAAACAAACAAGTAATTTGGAATCCTAAAAAAAGAGAAATTAAGAAATTAGGAATAACTGAAGAAGATATTCTCAACATTAAAATAGACAAAAATTTAGTAGGTGATTTAATATGAAAAGTTTAGTATCAGAATTAAAATCAGAAATATTAAAGGAAGAATTTGCTGAAATTAGAAGTAGGTCTACTCCAGCAGTTTGTGGAGCATTTGAAAAACAGATAAAAGTTAAAAGTGCAGAGGTAGCAAAGATGAAAGCAACATTAAAGAAAATGGGGAACTTCATTGTCGGACAAAGCCCCCCTTCAAATTCTGGGATGGTAACAATCTGGTTCAATCCAGTAGGAGTAAATTTATGAATAACAAAGGACAAGTTTGGGGATATGCAATAATGTTATCCTTAACTTTATTAGTATTAGCATTAGCATTAGCACCAGCAGTTAAGAATTTTGCAGATGATGCAATGAATGAAACAGTTGGGGATAGGATAGGATTAGATTGTGATAATGCTTCAATTTCAAACTTTGATAAAGGAACATGTGTTATCACAGATTTTTCTCAGGCATATTTTATAGGAGGGATTCTCTTGATTGCTTTAGCAGTAATCACGGCAAAAATAGTATTTTAAAATGAGTAAAAAGAATAAGAACAAAAAAAAGAAAAGAGAAAAGAAATTAAAACCATATCAAAAAGAACAACTTGAAAGGAGAAAGAAAAAATTAAAATGAACAATAAAGGACAAGTAATGGGGTTAGCAATTCTAT
>SDBV01012647.1_pt1 | contig 10805 bp, 12 predicted proteins | sample 2277081 | NCBI WGS metagenome assembly SDBV01 (sample SAMN10402039, study PRJNA504765) | marine sediment metagenome | isolation source: marine sediment core GS10_PC15, 223 cmbsf | place: Arctic Ocean: Southern Knipovich Ridge | collected 2010
AGTAAATAGTGATTATGGTGCAGATGCAGCACAGAAAGGGAGTACAATTGATATCCCTGTTCCAGTTGCTGTTAGCACAACGAACGTATCAGTGTCTAATACTCCTACTGATAAGACAGGTTTAACTCCGGCTCTGGTGCAAGTTACTATGGATCAGTGGAAGCAGAATGTCCCTATTGGTCTTACTGATAAGGATCTGTTGGAAGTTGATTCTATGGAAACTTTTCTTCCTATGCAGCTTACAGAAGCTGTTAAGGCTCTTGCTTCTGATGTAAATCAGCAGATTATAGGCAACTATAAGAATCTAAATCGTGGCGTGTATAATATTGCTGGTACATTGTCAGATGGTTTTGGGCAGACTCCGTTTGATGGCACTTATCAAGGTGTTTCTGGTGCAACTTTGGCCAGAAAGATTTTGAACGAGGGTCTTTGTCCGAAGACCGACCGTCGAGGTGTCGTTGATTTTACTTGTGAAGCAAATATGCTTGACTTGGCTCAGTTCTCCGATGCGGAAAAAATCATGTCCGCTGTTGTTAGAATGGAAGGTGAGATTGGTCGGAAGTACGGTATAGACTGGGTTGCAGACGATGATGTTCCTACGCATACCGGCGGAACATTAGAAGACGCAGGGACTTGTACTGCTGCTGGAACAGCCGGTGAAGCTGTTGTAACTCTTACGAATACTTCTGGTTCCACTGAGACGGTTCTACTCGGTGACATTTTAAGGTTTGCCGGTGATTCGCAGACTTATAATGTTATCGCCAGAACTGCTTCGGCAGAATATAGTGATGGAGTTTATACTTTTACAGGTACTCCTGATGTTGTTATTGTGGGTATTAATCCAGTCTTAGGAACAAGTCCGTCTGGTGCTGCTGTTACTGTTGCAGCAGATCATGTTGTTAATATGGTTTTCCATCGTGATGCGTTCGCCTTCGCCACGAGACCATTGCTGGATGTCACTCGTCAATATTCTCTTGGCAGTAAAATGGTTTCTATGCAGGATCCTGTCACTGGTTTGGTGCTTAGATTAGAGGTGAGTCGTCAGCACAAACAAACGGTGTGGGAATTTGATATTTTGTGGGGATCAGAGTTGATACGTCCTGAACTTGCTACACGAATAATCGGCAAGGGAAGTTAAATTTAATTAGGGCATCGCCGCCAGGAAGTCCTCCTCAGAAGTTGGTGGGGTTTCGGCTCCACCAACTTTATTTTATTATTTTGAAAAATGAAAGGTAAAATTTATGGCAGTTATTCCGATAGTTAGAATGAAGCATATAGAAAGTAAAGTCGAAGCTTCAGTTAGTGTAGATGAAGCTAAGATGCGTAGCGAATCTGGTTGGGAACCAATCGACTTAGAAGATTTTGCTGTTAAGTTAGAGGCTTATGAAGAGAGTTTGAAAGCATTTGAAATCGCTCTTGAAGAAAATATAAATGATTTACCAGAGCCAGTTATTAAGCCAGAACCGACACCAGAAGATAAAAAAGCAATCGATGATCTTATAGCAGCCAATGAGAAATCAGCCGATGAGAAATCAGCCGCTGAGAAATCAGCCGCTGAGCCTCCTGCTGTAACTCCAGAGGAAGCAAAGAAACTTGCAGAAGTCCAACAGGTTGAAGAAGCGAAGAAACTTGCAGAAGCTCAACAGGTTGAAGAAGCGAAGAAACTTGCAGAGGCCCAACAGGTTGGAGTAGACCCAGAACCGCTAAAGACCTGAAGCCACAAAAGAAGTAAGCAAATATTTTTCCTGGGAGCGGCGATACTTGCTCCCTGTTATTATAATTTATGAAAGAGTTAATTCCGACATTCTGGTATCTTGCTGGCTCTATCTGTTGGGTGATTGGAGCTTTATGGTTTATAGTCAGTAAGTTAAGAGGACAGTAATATGACCGCAATTTTTACAGTGGAAGACGGATCAGTTGTAGCTGACGCGAATGCTTTGGTTTCTGTGGCAGATGCAGATCAAATAAATGATAATTATGAGGCTGATACAGATTGGACAAGTGCATCACAAGCTGATAAGGAAAAGACTATTCGCCAAGCCACAAGATTTTTGAATATAAATTTTACTTGGGATGGATATAAGGTTGATGCAGACCAGACTACTCAATGGCCAAGAGACAGCGTTTATGATAAAGATGGTAATCTAATTGATAACGATATTGTACACCAATTAGTTAAAGAGGCTTGCGCTTATCTTGCATTGCAAGTTATAAAAGGAGACACATTATTAGAAGACCATGAAAATGCCTCTAAAGTTAAGAAGACAAAAGACGTAATTGGCCCTCTTACTGAAGAAAGAGAATATGTGGTGGGAGAAAATCCAGGTAAGGATTATCAAACTGTTGAAAAATTAATTTCTTCTTTTATAATTTCTGGTAGCACTTACAGTGGGACAAATTTAGAAAGGGCATAATGGAAACTGAAATTAAATTGCCGAACGTTGATAGTTTTTTATCCCTAACAGAGGGTGAACGTTCTATTCTTATTTTACAAAGTTTACAGACGATTATTGTTAATCAATCTAATCATTTGCGGCATCATTGGGCAATCACTTTGGTCTGCGTCGCTGCTGGATTGACAGGGATGTTTAATTTATCAGTTGCTTTGTTAATTTTATTTTCTAAGGTTGTATAACGATGGCTGTCATTGGATTAGCTGGTATAACTGCTTTTGTTGGGAATGTTTCTGGCAGCATTACAGGTGCTCACATCCCATTAAGAACTTCTACTGCTGGAGTTGGTGCTATTAGTGGCGCAATGACAGTAACGCCTTATCTTCGTAGTAATTCTTATGCAAAGAAATGGTATGATCTTTTGGTTAGGAAGGGTATTGACGCAACGATCCGTATTTATCCAGATAAGAGTTTTGACCCGGATACTAATTTAACAACTTTAGGGTATTACAACGATTATGAAGTTAAAGTGATTCCTCCTTATCGTAATCGAGAAGGTTACAAACCGGCAGAATTAATCACATCAGGAAGAGGATTATCCGGTGTTGCTAATTATAATTTAAGATTTGATGTAGAGGCTGGTTTGAAAATTACGATAGCCAGCAAAGAATGGACTGTGGTTGGTTACACTGAAGTGAAAGATAAAACTGGAATCTTAGTATATCTTTTAGAAATCGAAGCTGGAGATTAATGTCGAACGTCGCTAAATTTAATGCAGAACTTGATGTTGCTGCTAAGAAAATCCATGGAGATTTCAAAAAGTTTTATAAACAGGTTTGCTTAGAACTTTTTAAGCGAATCGTTTTAAGAACTCCAGTCGATACAGGTAGAGCAAGAGGTAATTGGCAAGTTGAAATTGGACGAGCGGCGAGTGGTGTTTTAGATGTACAAGGTGGTAGAGGTGAGATGACTGATCATGTAATGAGTAAAGCAATATCAAAATTATCTGATATCCCTGCGTTTTCTATTGTTCATTTGACTAATAATTTGGAATACATATATTATTTAGAATACACAAATAGAAGTGATCAGTTCCCTGAGGGGATGGTGGAAATTTCCATAACGGAAATGACACTCTGGTTGTCAGGAATTAAATAATGGGTTTCGAAAGTTTAGCAAATTCTATCACAACTTATTTTAAGTCGATAGCTGATTCTAATGGTTATACAGTTCGTTATGATAACGATCCGAGAAGGACGCCTACTTCTGGTTTGTGGTGTAAGGTATCGATAGATTTTGGGGATTCACAACAAAAAGAAATAGGGATTGAATCTTTTCGTGAAGCTGGTAATTTAACGGTTATGATTAAGCAGGAGGCGGGATTAGGTCTTAAAGGTCTTCTTGTTGTAGCTGATGTGATTGCTGCTGCTTTTAGAACTGAGACCATAGATAATATTGTAATTTTTAAAGTCCCGAGAATAATAAAGAATGGGAGAATAGATGATAATTACCAAATAACAGTTATTTGTCCATTTCATTATGATTGGAATGGTTGAAAATAATTAAAAATTAACCAAATAAAAGAAAGGTATAGAAAGATGGCAGATTTTTGGATTACGCAGGTAAATAGAATAGTTACCGCGATAAATAAAGTCAATACAAGTGTTCAAAAATTAGGTGATTATATTTCTGCGAATACTTATGCTCTCGGGACAGCTTCAGTTATTGAAACTGTTGCAGTTTCCGCAATTTTAGCAAGCACAAAAATAATAAGGACTTTAATAGGTTCTGCCGCTTCTGTTGCAACAATAGTTGGGGCTTTAAATGTAGCGACTAAATTGAGAGGTTCTATTACAAGTGTAATCACTATTAGTGGTATTCTTACTGGGATTTTTACTATGAGGAGTTCTGTGGATGGAATTTCTGGTGCTGATAGTACCCTTAGAGACACGACAGGATTATTATGTATCGGAAGTGTGACAGGTGAAGGATCTACTGTTGCTGTTATTGATTCTCAACCAGGATTAGTTGGCTCTGTTGCTGCTGTTGGACAATGCGGTGCTCACCTGACAGGAATTGCTTAATCTTTAATTAAAAAATAATCTTAACATATAAGAAAGGAATATAAAATGTCTGATGCTAATAGAGTTAAATTATCATATGTGGCTGAGACTACTTTTGGGGCGAAGGTAGAAAATTCTGCATTGCAGACTCTTCGCTACAATAGTGAATCGTTGAAGCAAGATATGAATACAGTTGTGAGTGAAGAGATCCGTTCTGATAGACAGATTTCAGATGTGGCTCGCATCGGTATCAGTGCAAGTGGTGGAATTGATTTTGAGTTGAGTTATGCTTCTCATGATGATTTTCTTAAAGCCGCATTAATGGCTTCGAGTTGGTCAGCAGAGGTTAGAATGGAAAGTTTTACTTTCTCAACGGATAGTGGGGACAATTCTTTTAATGATTCTGGGACTGGTTTTGTCACTGCTGGTTTAGCTGCCTATCAATGGATCTTTGTCGCAGGATTTGCAAATTCAGCAAACAATGGCTTCTTCAAAATTGTTTCTGTTGCTGCTGGCAAATTAGTTGTAGAAGGTGGGACGCTTGTTACAGAGTTAGTGGGTGCTTCTGATCCAAGAGAAATAATCATGGGTGCTTATATAATTAATGGCACTACTTTATACAGCTATAATATAGAGAAGGATTTTGAAGATTTGTCCAGTGTGCTTTCTTTGCTCAAGGGCATGAATGTGAATACTTTGTCGCTTGATGTTCCTGCGGATGGGATTATAAAAGGTAGTTTTGGGTTTATGGGCTCCTCAGAAGAGTCTTTGGTTGCAACTGCTGGTTCCAGCTATACTGCTGAAAATGATTCCGTTATAATGACAGGAGCTAATCATGTGGTTAATTTCAAAGAGAATTTAGTAGACGCTGCCATTCTTAGTTTTTCATTAGAACTTAATAACAATATGAGATCAAGATTACAAGTTGGTACTCTTGGCGTTGCGAGTATTGGTATTGGCTCTATTGAATTATCAGGTTCTTTAACTTTGCATCTTTCTACGGCTGCTTTGTTTGATAAATTCTTAGATCAAACTGTCACTTCACTTGTTATTGCAGTTCAAGATGTGGATGGGAATGGTTATGTTATTGAACTTCCATCTGTTAAAATTATAGATGGAACCCGTTCAGCCGGTGGTTTGAATACTGATGTAATTGGTGATTTTTCTTGGCGAGCTTATATGGACGCCACTGAAGAAGTATCGATTCGTATTGCAAAATTTGCTCCAAGTGTATTGGCAACATTCATTGGAACTTGTGCTGCTCGTACCAGTCTTGTCGGGGCTTTAACTATTCCCTAATAACTTTATTTGAGGAGAACTTAAAATGGCGAACATAGAAAGTATCAAAACTTCTGTTAATAAAGAAGAGAACGGTGTTTGGGTTGATTTTGCAGAAGGCATTCGCCTCAAAATTGCTCGTGCTCGTAATCCTAAGTATCAAGAGATGCTCAGGAATTTAATTGACCCTAAAAGAAAAGACATTCGAGAGGATAAACTTACAATAGAACAGCTTGGGGATTTAGTGGTACAAGTGCGAGCAGCGACTATCTTACTTGACTGGGAGAATATTGAAGACAAGGATGGTAATGCTATTCCTTATAGTTGTACAAAAGCATTAGAATTTTTTCGTGACCCAGAATTGAAAGACTTTCATACTTTCGTTGTGGCAATTTCTGAAAATGCAGATCAATATAAGAAAGATCTAATTGAGGATTCGGAAAAAAACTAATAGACTTCCTGCTCTGGTCTGCAGAGTGGGGAGTTTGGTTTAGCAAATTGAAAGCTGTTGGCAAAGAAGGAAAGCATCCTCCTCCAGTTTTGTATAGTGATTTAGAATATGTTTGGAATGCTTTTGCAGCTTTGTCTACTTCGAGAACGGATTCTACCTCTATTACGTTTTCAGAAATAGAGTCGTGGTTAAATTTAAATGGAATTACGAATTTAGAACGGCGACAGGAGGTTGCTCATTTAGTTCGCATAATGGATGAGAAATTTTTAGAATATATACGAGAAAAACAATCTAAGAATAGAGGTAATTAGTGCCGACTTTAGATGTTGCGATTAATGCATTGCGAGCGAAGCAAGGTGCTCAGCAATTTGATGTGGCCACGAAAAAAATTAAGCGTGGAGCGAAGGATGTAGATCGTTCCGTGAAGAAAAACGTATCGTCTTTTAAAAGCCTCGGTACACAGATGAAGACTGCCGTTATCGGTATGGCAGGCCTTGCGGCTGCTTACAAGGCAGTAAGATTCACTAAAGACGCTGTGAAAGAAGCAGTTGCGTTTGAATTACAACTTGCGAACGTAGCTACAATGCTTAATTTACATACGAAGGTATTCCTTCCAGAATACAAAACTGCTCTTTCGGATTTAGCTGTAAAATATGGGCAATCAACTGAGACGCTTTCAAAAGGTTTGTACGATATTTTATCTGCAAGTATTGATGCTGCTGATGCTTTAGAAGTTCTTGAAGTTGCCGCAAAAGGTGCGATTGCAGGTCTAACCGATACAGGAACTGCTGCAGATGCTTTAACGACAATTTTAAATGCTTATGGAATGGAGGCGGCAGAAGCTGCAAAAGTTGGTGATATTCTATTCGCGACTGTAAAGAGAGGGAAAATTACTTTTGGTGAGTTAGCAGGTTCAATTGGTAAAGTAGTTGCTTTAGCTGCCGCCGGAGGATTATCTTTTGAGCAACTTTCTGCAGGTATTGCTACTATGACCCGTTCTGGTATTCAGTCTGAAATGGCTATGACTGCATTGAAGGGGATTTTAACTACTTTTCTTAGCCCTCAAGCAGAAAGTATTTTGATGGCTAAACAATTTGGATTAGAGCTGAACACTAATACTCTCCAAACAATAGGATTAACAGGTGCTCTACAAAAATTAGAAAAACATTTGGTAACTGGTAGAGCCGCAACAGCAGAGGAGACTGCTGCAATTTTTTCTAATGTCCGTGCTTTACTTGGTGCTGCTGCTGCAAGAAAAAGTCTAACAGCGTTGGTAGAAGATTATGAAGGGATTCTAAAATCCTCAGGAGTGCAAGAAGAAGCTTATCAAATAGTTGCTGATACTACTGCTGAACGAATAAAGAGAAACCATGAATTATGGATTCAAATTAAAAGGGATTTCGGCGAAGGTATCCAACCAGAAGTAGATTTATGGCTTACTGGAATGTCGCTTCTTGTTAAGGATTGGAAAAAATCATGGTCAACAATAGCTGATGATCAAGCATCAGCTCAAGCAAAAATTGAACAAAATATGTTAGGGTTTAGACTTCTCCGTCTCATCCCTCAATATAATTTAATGGGGAAGGTAATTCGTAAGGTAACTGCTTTTCGAAATGAAGAAGCAGAGGCAATATTAAATGAAGATTCTATTTTAGAAAAGCATCAAAGATCCCTTGAACGAGAAGGTAATGAACTTGTAAAGCAGGCTAAATCATACCATAAAATTTTGCAGGATCAAGAAAAGGCTAAGACTGATGTTGCAAACGCATTGAAGGAAGTTGCGGCTGTAGATACTAAGAAGACTGAAGAGTATTTAGATGATCAAGCAAGTGCCTATCGCCGTCTTTATGGTGATATACAATTTTGGAGCGAGGGTACTTATAAATTTAAATTAAGTCTTTTAAACGCAGAAAAGTTAGAATACCAAAAATTTGTTAAAGATAAAGCTCTTTTAGATAAATGGTATAATGAACGAAAGGATGCACTTGATGTAGAAAGAGATATTAAGTCTGAAAACTTTTTTGCTGGATTCCAAGCAGGTGTAGAACGGATGAATGCAGGTATATTGACTTGGGGGGAGATTGGTGTTTCAACTGCTGAAAATATGCGGTCTTCTCTTTCTAATTCTTTAATACAAATGACTGAAGCAGGTGGGAATTGGAAAGATGCGATGATTGGTTTTATTATGAGTGTTGGCCAAGCGATGCGGCGAATGCTTGCAGATCAAATCGCTGCTCAAATAATGGTATCGGCAGTTAGTCCGTTCACAGGTGCATTAATTGGAGCATTGACTGGTGGATTAGGTGGTGGTGTTGCTTCTGGCCAAGTCTTGTCAGATACTGCTATAATGGGAATGCCAAATGAAAAAGGAAATGTTTTTAGTGCGGGTGGGGTGAAGCGTTTTGCGAAGGGTGATATTTTATCTCGTCCAACTATTTTTCCAATGTCTAATGGAGGAGTAGGATTAGCTGGAGAAGCAGGAGATGAAGCGATTATGCCGTTGGGTAGAGATTCTCAGGGGAGACTCGGCGTGCGAGGAGCAGGAAGCGAGGGCGGATCTGTGATTAAGATTATAAATGTTATGGATCAATCTGCTGTTCAAGAATACTTAAATACAGGAGATGGGGAACGCACAGTAGTAAATATTATGCGTCGTAATGCTTCTGAACTTCAAGAAGCTATTGGTTAAATTGTAAGTCGTCGCGGCTTAAACATTTTATTAATTCCTTTTGAAAGGAGAATGCTTATGGGTAGTTTTGCAGATTATTTGGAAAACGCCTTGCTGGATCACGTATTCGGCACAGGCGAAAGCACACATGGTCAATCAACCGGTGCTAAAGATTTTGGCAGACCTGTTAAATATATTGCTCTATGTACCACAGCAGTCATAGACTCTAATACAGGTTCCACTATTGTAGAGCCAACATCTAATTCTTACGAAAGAATAAGATGTCATACTTGGGATGCTGCTGCAACTGGTGCGACTGAGAATACTCTGCCGATCACTTTTAATCAGGCGTCTGGTGACTGGGGAACCATTCTTGATTTTGGTATTGTAGACGCCAAGACAGCAGGCAATTTGCTCGCTTATGGTTCACTGACTATTAGCAAGAGTGTGCAAAGTGGTGATACACCGAAGTTCGCAACTGGCGATATCGATATTACCCTGACGTAAAAGAATTTAATAGGTATTATCCTGGCGGCGATGGTCGGGTAATGAGGAGACTAAAATGGAAAAGAAAAAAGTTTATTTAGCAATTCTTAATCACGGCAATTTGAGAAGAGAAATGAAAGCTCAAGTCATTCCTTCAATGGCAAAGACAGAAGGTATAACTCTTATTTGGGAGAACCCGGATAAGACTTGGGCTAATCCTATCTCAAGTAATCGTAATTTAATTACAAAACGATTTCTTGCAACAGATTGTGATTATCTCTTAATGATAGATGATGATGTTGTACCTATGCACAATCCTTGCGAAATGGTTGCTGCTATGAATTCTGAGGTAGATATCATAGGTAGTCCTGCTTTAGTTCGTGCTTCTGGTCAGACAATGGTTTGGACTGCTTACACTCCGCATTCTTCAGGTATAGGTTACTCAGCAATAGATTTGAATAATTTTGATGATATGTTTGATTTGCTTGAAGTCGCTATTGTGGGGACAGGTTGCATTCTTATAAAGCGAAAAGTTTTAGAGGCTCTTAAAGCTCCGTTTCATTGTGAGTATGATGAAGATGGTATTGTAATTTATGGGACAGATTTTGCTTTTTGTCGCAAGGCTACAAAAGCAGGATTCCATGTCTATACTACAATGCATCGTCGATGTGAACATTATAAAATCGTTGGTCTTAGTAATATAGACGCTTGGGATCGCGTTGATTATTTCGATAGATGCAATGCAGAATATGGTATCCATTGGGGCGGGATGAGTATTACTCAGAAAGACTGGTATTTTATAACGAAAATTATAGAAGAAATAAAGCCAATACGAATTCTTGAATTTGGAGCAGGGCTTTCTTCTTTTCTTTTATCTGAAATATGTGAGGTAATTAGTTATGAAACTGACCCTGAATATATTGAAGAGATTCGCAGTAAAATTACTGCGAAAAATAATCTCACCATAAGATTGTGGGATGGGCATAATGCTCCTGCAGATTTGCAAACTTATGCGAATATCGCTAAATCTGTAAAAGGAAAAAGTTTTGATCTTGCTTTCGTAGATGGGCCAAAACAGAAGCAGGATGGCGGGATCGGTAGATATGATTCAATACGAATTGCTTCTCAAGTTTCAGATAATGTTATACTGCATGATGCAGGGCGTATGGAAGAAGAGCATCATCAAAGAAAACATTTCCGCAGTATTTTCAAACTAACGAATAGAAGTGGCAATCATCTAACAAGATGCCATTATTGGAAACGTCGTCCATATCCAGTGACGTTAGAAGAGGTAAAAGAAAAATTGAGTAAGAGGAAAAAATAATGTCAAAATTCTATGGAGCTACAAGTTTAATAGGTGGTGGAACCGGAGCGTTAGACGCCATTGATGGAGCCGATTTATCTGATTTAGATGGGGCGGTTGTTATCACAGATGGCATTGCTTATTTTTATCATCTTGATGCAAC